>VAOW01025733.1_pt1 | contig 13413 bp, 12 predicted proteins | sample 3393921 | NCBI WGS metagenome assembly VAOW01 (sample SAMN08290428, study PRJNA428436) | hydrothermal vent metagenome | isolation source: Deep-sea hydrothermal vent chimney | place: Indian Ocean: Southwest Indian Ridge | depth 2742 m m
CAATGATGAGCATCAATGCAGTCAAGGGCGTAGAGATCGGCGCCGGCTTTGCCAGCATCGAACAGAAGGGCAGTGAACATCGGGATGAAATGACCCCGGCAGGGTTTCTCAGCAATCATGCTGGTGGAGTGCTTGGCGGCATCTCCACGGGCCAGTCGATCCGTGTGAGTCTGGCACTCAAGCCGACTTCCAGCCTCAGATTGCCAGCGCGCACCGTGAATCTGCGTGGCGAGTCGGTGGAGGTCGTCACTCATGGCCGACACGATCCCTGTGTCGGCATTCGCGCCACACCGATCGCGGAAGCCATGCTGGCTATCGTGCTGATGGATCATATGCTGCGTCAGCGCGCCCAGAACGCTGATGTGTGTACGGAGCTTCCCGATATTCCGGGACAGGTCTCCGACTGAAGGACACATGTTTTCCTATCTGCATGCATTTCATGCCGGCAATCACGCCGACGTATTCAAACATATTGTTTTAATTGCGTTGCTGGAGGCATTAAAGCGCAAGGAGAACCCGTTTTTTGTGCTGGATACGCATGCCGGGGAAGGTCTGTATGATTTGTATAGCCCAAAAGCCCGGCATTTACGCGAATTCGAAACCGGCATCGTCAGATTGTGGGGCCAAATCGGCCTGCACCCGATGATCGATACCTGGCTGACCGCAGTCGAGATGGAAAATCCGGTAGGTCGGCTATGCCGGTATCCAGGCTCACCATGCTTAATTGCCCGCCAGCTGCGCGATCTTGATTCCTTTCTAGCTGTCGAAGGCCATCCTCAGACCCAGATAGCACTGGTGCGCAATCTCAAGCCTTGGCGACGGACATCTATTGTTCGGGGTGACGGCTATCACGCCTTGCGGGCCCATCTTCCCCCGTGTACCGGGCGCGGACTGGTATTCATTGACCCCAGTTACGAGAACCAGGATGAATTCAGTCAGATTAGACAAGGCTTGCACCTGATTCATCAGCGCTTCCGACAGGGGATTGTGGCTATTTGGTATCCTCTGCTCCCCCATAAACCGATCCGGAGTTGGCTGGACGAAATAGCCTGTTCAGGTATCCCCGACATACTGATCGCCGAATTGAGTATTGATGAGCCGGATGCGAAGCACGGGTTATATGGAGGTGGGATGCTAATCGTCAATCCACCCTGGCGGCTGGAAGAAAATCTGGGTACCTTGTTACCCATTTTACATCGTTATCTTGCGGTACAGAATAACGGTTATTGGTGCCTGGAAAAGTTGGTGGATGAGCGGGGAACCCGGTTCGGATTGGATTTGAGATGGCGCTAACTGTAGGGGACCATCCAACTGTTCCCTATTGGCGCTTATCGGGTTTCTATCTGCTTTATTTTGCCATTACCGGCGCTTTTATTCCCTACTGGAGTCTCTATCTCCACCAGCTTGGCTATACGCCTGTCGCCATTGGCGCCCTTATGGCTTTGCCGATGGCCACCAAGATTATTGCCCCATTTCTCTGGGGGTGGCTGGCCGATCACAGTGGGCAAAGAATACGGGTTATTCGCCTGGGAGCAGGCTTGGCTGCTGCCATTTTCGCTGGCATATTCTTTGCGCACGGTACCCTATGGCTGGGCCTGGTTATTCTCGGTTTCAGTTTTTTCTGGAATGCAATTCTACCGCAATTTGAGGTAGTCACTCTGGTTTACCTGAAGGAAAATGATCACCGCTATAGCTGGATTCGATTGTGGGGGTCTATTGGCTTCATCCTCAGTGTGACTGGATTGGGTTATGTCTTTGGGCGGCTTTCTATTGATTGGCTACTGCCTGTATTGGGTGGACTGTTCACGGGGTTATGGATCATGAGCCTATTTGTGCCGGCTGAAGAGCGGGTAGCAGTTTATCTGGTCCAACATGGGGTTTCCTTGTGGCGTGCTCTGCGCCAACCGGGTGTGCTTGCCTTGTTGGCGACCTGTCTGCTCATTCAGGCCAGCCACGGTCCCTATTACGCTTTTTTTACCCTATTTTTGCAAGAACACGGGTATTCCTCAGCGTTAACCGGGGAACTCTGGGCACTGGGTGTGCTGGCTGAAATTTTTATCTTCCTCTTCATGCCACACTGGTTGCCACGTTTCGGAGCCCGCAAGCTGCTTATCTTTGCGCTTGCTGCCACTGTTGTGCGCTGGTTGCTGCTCGCCTTGTTCGTCACCGACCTTCCGGTCCTGATTTTTAGTCAGACTCTCCATGCGGCCAGTTATGGTGTTTATCATGTGGCCGCTATTTATCTGATTTACCGGTATTTCCCTGGCCACTTACAGGGGCGTGGTCAAGCATTGTATGCTAGCGTCAGTTTTGGGGCCGGTGGGGCATTGGGCGCACTCGCGAGTGGCTATGTCTGGAGCGCCCTGTTTCCGGGCGCTGCATTTCTTATGGGCGCGGCGCTAGCCGCCGCTGGTGGAGTAGTAGCCTACTTTGGCCTACCTGAAACTCCAACCAGAGCAGCCTGATCCTGGCAGAATTTTTCAGATACGATCTAGTATCCAGTTGACGAAGGCGGAGAAATTATCCAGTGTTAATATGCCCAGACTTTACGATTCTTGTTACCGGGGCGATTTGGCGACTAGACAATACCCTGCGCCTGGCTTTCAGGGTATTGTCTGTATCGGTACTGGTGCCATCCCCGACTACCTCAGCTAAGGTTTTGCCCAGAACCGTTGCGGCGTGTAGATCAGGTCGTTGCGTTGTCTTCAGGGGAGGTGAGCTCTTTCCGCAAACGCCGGGCCGCTTCGATCAGATTGGTGAGGCCCGATTCGACCTCCGGCCAGTCACGGGTTTTCAGGCCACAGTCGGGATTGACCCACAGCCGTTTAGACGGGATGCGTTGCATGGCAGCGCGTAGTAGCTTGACCATGTCTTCAGTGGTGGGAACATTGGGAGAGTGGATATCCCATACGCCGGGACCGATTTCGTTGGGGTATTCGAAATGGGCAAAGGCATCCAGCAGGCCCATGTCAGAGCGTGTCGCCTCGATGGTGATGACATCGGCATCGAGCGCGGCGATCGACTCGATGATGTCGTTGAAGTCCGAATAGCACATGTGAGTATGTATCTGAGTTTCATCTTTGACCCCACTTGATGCCAGGCGAAAGCTTTTTACCGCCCAGTCAAGATACGCGGGCCACTCGTTGCGGCGCAGCGGTAAACCCTCGCGCAGGGCGGGCTCATCGATCTGGATGATGCCGATATCGGCACGTTCGAGATCCGCGGCTTCGTCACGCAGCACTAGTGCGAGTTGTTGACAGGTCGTGCTCCGGGGTTGATCGTCACGTACAAACGACCATTGGAGCAGAGTGACCGGCCCGGTCAGCATACCCTTGACCGGTCGCCGGGTGAGCGATTGGGCATAGGTGATCCAGTCAAGGGTCATTGGCCGATTGCGAATCACGTCACCGTAGAGGATGGGTGGTTTGACACAGCGTGAACCATAGGATTGCACCCAGCCATACCGGGTGAAGGCAAAACCTTCTAGTTGTTCGCCGAAATACTCGACCATATCATTACGCTCGGCTTCACCATGCACCAAAACATCCAGGCCACACTTTTCCTGCACTGTGATGCAATGCTGAATATGGGCATGAATACCATCATCATAAGTTTCCCTACTGATACGGTCGGCGCGAAAATCACGCCGCAGAGTTCGTAACTCTGCGGTCTGCGGGAAGGATCCAATGGTTGTGGTTGGTAGCAAAGGTAATTGAAAGCGTTCCCGTTGGACTTCGGCCCGCTGTGGGTAAGAGCTGGTTCGGTTGAACAGAGCGGGTTCAAGGGTGGACAGCCGTTGAGCGACTTCTGGGCGATGAACATGGGTTGCGCTGGCGCGCTCGGTGAGCGCTTGGTGGTTACTTGCAAGGATGGATTGTACCGCTTCCGCTCCTTCATCCAGGGCGCATCGCAAGACGCTCAATTCGCCCAGTTTTTGTACGGCGCCGGCGATCCACTGATGCAGGTGAGGGCCAAGCGAAGGCTCCCGTTCGAGGTCGATAGGAACGTGCAAGAGCGAGCAGGAAGGTGCTAGCCATAGGTTTTCCCTGCGTTGGGTCAATGGCTGCAAGTGTGCCAGGGTGGCCTGCAAATCCGTACGCCAGATGTTGCGGCCATCAATAATGCCGACGGAAAGTGCCTTATCGCTCGGCAACCAGTCATCGACTACATTCAGTTCACCCAGTGCACGGACAGCATCAATATGCAGCCCATCAATCGGTAATTGGCAGGTAGTTTGCAGATTGTCACCCAGTTTTCCGAAGTAGGTGGCCAGTAGCAGGCGAGGGCGAGCATGGGCAAGCTGAGTGTAGGCAGATTCGAAAGCCTGGCGCCAGGAGGCTGGTAAATCAAGAACCAGGATGGGCTCATCCATTTGCACCCATTCAATCCCGGCATCCTTGAATTGGGTGAGAAGTTCGCTATAGCGTGGCAATAAGGAATCCAGCAGTTCGAGCCGATCGAAATTCGCGCCCTGAATCTTGCCAAGCCATAACCAACTAAGTGGGCCGAGCAGGACTGGTTTGGGACGATAGCCTGCGGTTTGAGCCTCGGTAATCTGTTCTAGCAAGAGATCCGGGGCCAGGCGGAATGTCTGATCCTTGTGTAGTTCCGGTATGATGTAGTGATAATTGGTATCAAACCATTTTGTCATATCACAGGCTGAGGCAGGTTTTCCCGTGGGAGCACGGCCCCGCGCCATGCGGAAATACCTATCCAGTCCGGTGGTGGAGTCTGCAAAGCGCTCCGGTATGGCACCAAAGAGCAGGCTGTGGTCAAGGACGTGGTCATAGAGGGAAAAATCGCCTACCGTGACATAATCAAGCCCCGCACGAGACTGGATGTCCCAATGACGGGTACGCAATTCGTGGGCAGTGGCCAGCAGTTGGGATGCATTATTCTCGCCTTTCCAGTAGGCTTCTAGCGCCCATTTCAACTCCCTTGCGGCACCAATACGGGGAAATCCGAGTGTATGTATAGTGGTCATGTCAAACCCTTAATGAATTGCGGTGAGCAACAGTATGGCCACAAAATAAGGTTGAAAACAATCTATGATTTTTCATTTTATATTGAAAATATTTCATGATAGAAATAAAACATCTACGCACTTTGCAATACCTCCGGGAAACGGGATCGCTTACCGGAGCGGCCGAACGATTGCATCTCACTCAATCCGCGTTGTCCCATCAGATCAAGGTGATCGAACATTATTTTAATTTACCTCTGTTCGAGCGCAAGAGTCGCCCTTTGCGCCTGACTGCCGCGGGCGAGCGTTTGATGCAACTGGCTAGCCGGATTTTGCCGGAAATCGAGCAAGTCGAACGTGAATTACGTCACCAGGCCAAGGGCCGCGGAGGCCGTTTGCATGTAGTCATCGAATGCCATAGCTGTTATGAATGGTTGTTACCGGTCATGGATTCCTATCGGCAGGATTGGCCTGAAGTTGAACTCGATCTCCCCGGCAGTGTAAGTTTCCAGGCATTAGACGCCCTGCGAGAAGGTCGGGTGGATCTGGTTATTACCTCCGATCCTGTTCTGGAATCGAAGCTAACCTGGATACCTTTCGCGCGCTTTGAAATCCTCCTGGCTTTACCTTTCAGGCATCCGCTGGCTGACAAGCCTTTTATCCTTCCGCAGGATCTTGCCATGGAAACTGTGATCACTTATCCGGTTAAACCGGAGCGGCTGGATATTTTTCGTTATTTTCTTAAACCCGCAGGTGTGCGGCCGCAGGCTTGGCGAACAAGCGAATTAACCCTGATGATTTTGGAATTGGTCAAGAGCGGGCGTGGTGTCAGCGCCCTGCCGGCCTGGGCTCTAGCCACAGCACTTAAGGCTGGCCTAATTGCCGCGCGGCCACTCGGAGTATCGGGTTTATATGCTACGCTATACTTGGCGACTCGGGCAGGAGAAGCGGATCGCGCCTATCTAGCGGCTTTTATTGAAGCAGTGCAGCGGCAGGCAACCCAGATTTTTAGTTGAGTCGATAGAGTTCCGTATCTGCAAGAAGTACGGTATCCCCAAGTGTATGTGCTCCTGGACGTTCCCGTTTAAGGTATCCATTTAGCCGCTGTTTTCTTTCCGGGCGATAGCTGTCAGGGCCTTGGCCGCATCGATAGGGTCTGATTCTTGTGCTGTACGAATCCCAGAGTACGTTGGAAATGGAGGTCATTGGCATCGGTCTTTACCAGTGCAGTTTAATTTCGATCAGGATGCCCCGAGTCCCGGGAAGCAGAGTCCGGCCTGCTTCAGTGAACTGAACGCAGCAGGTGGTGCAGTCAAATAACCGGGCGTTTGGTTCATTTTCGAGCTGATGAACACGTTTACTTATAGCCGGTTGGGTGAGGTGCAGACGTTTCCCTGCGTCGGAAGATAAGTCGGCGCCAGTGACGGCGATAAAAGCCTGGAGTGTGGGCCGGCCCATGAGTTTCGATCTATTCCGGATAGGAATCTATAAGTATGAGCGCACCATTTGAGTCATAGTGGTAAGTGGCGCTAGGATCAATTATGGAGGTATAAGAAATGGCGGGTAAGACGTTGTACGATAAATTGTGGGACGCACATATAGTGCGCAGTGAAGCCGGGGGGACGGCCTTGCTTTATATTGATCGCCATCTGATTCATGAAGTGACCAGTCCACAGGCCTTTGAAGGACTCAGACTCGCCGGACGTAAGCCCTGGCGTACGGATACCATTCTGGCGGTACCTGACCATAATGTTCCGACCACTCATCGCGAGCAGGGAATTGACGATCCGATATCCCGTCAGCAGGTGGAGACTCTCGATGAGAATTGCCACATTTACCACATCACTGAATTTAACATGAATGATCCGCGGCAGGGCATTGTGCATGTGATCGGTCCAGAGCAGGGCGCGACCCTACCGGGTATGACGGTGGTTTGCGGCGACTCCCACACCTCCACTCATGGCGCTTTTGGTGCTCTGGCGCAGGGTATCGGCACATCCGAGGTCGAACACGTGCTTGCCACCCAATGCCTGATCCAGAAAAAATCATACAACATGCGGATACGTGTGGAGGGTGAAACCAATCCTGGTGTCACTGCCAAGGATATCGTGCTGGCAATTATTGGCAAGATTGGTACTGCGGGTGGCTCAGGTTATGCGATCGAATTTAGTGGCTCGGTGGTGCGTGATCTGTCAATGGAAGGACGTATGACTTTATGTAATATGACGATTGAGGCGGGCGCACGCGCGGGTTTGATTGCAGTCGACGACACAACCATCAATTATCTCAGAGGCCGACCTTATGCACCAAAGGGGGCGCAGTGGGAACGGGCGATCGTTACGTGGCGTGAGCTGCACAGCGATGACGATGCGGCATTCGACCAGGAAGTCGTGATTGATGTGACGGGTATTCGCCCGCAGGTGACCTGGGGAACTTCACCGGAAATGGTGATACCCGTGGATGGACGGGTGCCGGATCCCGCTGTCGAACTCGATCCAGTCAAGGCGGAAGGCATGCGCCGAGCCCTTGAATACATGGGATTGCAGATAGGCATACCAATGACGGATATTACTATCGACAAGGTATTCATCGGTTCCTGTACTAATTCTCGGATCGAGGATTTGCGTGCTGCCGCCGAAGTCGCCAGGGGACGCAAGGTAGCGTCCAATGTAAAACTCGCGATGGTGGTCCCAGGCTCCGGGCTGGTCAAGCGTCAGGCTGAAGAAGAAGGGCTGGACAAACTATTTCGTGAGGCTGGATTTGAATGGCGCGAGCCGGGTTGTTCCATGTGCTTGGCTATGAATGCTGACCGGCTGGAACCAGGTGAGCGTTGTGCTTCGACCTCAAATCGTAACTTTGAGGGCCGCCAGGGTCCGCGTGGGCGCACCCATTTAGTGAGCCCGGCTATGGCTGCAGCAGCGGCGATTGCCGGGCATTTTATCGATGTTCGCAAACTGCACAATGAGGGATAGGGTATGAAGGCATTTATACAGCATACGGGGACAGTGATTCCGTTGAATCGTACCAATGTCGATACCGATGCTATTATTCCCAAGCAGTACCTCAAGTCGATCAAGCGCACCGGTTTTGGCCACAATCTGTTTGATGGCTGGCGCTACCTTGATCCAGGAGAGCCGGGAATGGACAACGCTCACCGGCGGCTGAATCCAGAATTTGTACTGAATGATCCGCGCTATGTAGGCGGGACCGTGTTGCTGACGCGCAAGAACTTCGGCTGTGGCTCTTCGCGTGAGCATGCCGTGTGGGCACTGGATGACTACGGTATTCGCGCAGTGATCGCGCCGAGCTTTGCCGATATTTTCTATAACAACAGTTTCAAAAGTGGACTCCTGCCTATCGTGCTCGACGAGGCTGTGGTGGATGAATTATTCGTGGAAGTGAAGGCTGCACCCACTTATGTATTGGCTATCAATCTTGAGGCGCAGTCGGTAACCACGCCGATTGGCGTGAGTTATGCCTTCAATATTGATCCATTTCGCAAGCGTTGCCTGCTTGAGGGGTTGGACGACATCAGCTTGACTCTGCAGCACACGGATGAGGTTCGCGCCTACGAACAACGGCGCCGACAAGAAGCGCCGTGGCTGTTTCCGGCAGTGGAATGAACCACCACGGCACAGCCTGACTTCTCACGGTGAGTGGAATAGTGCCGGCGGGTATCCGGTAGCGCTGAGGTGTGGGCTTTACTCTGATTTGTGCGCCTCGGATACTGGCGGCACTGAGTACCGTGATGATCACCACTATAGAAATCTGCTGATAGTGTATTTTATCAAATAGTAATCTCATAAGTTGTATTAAGGGAGGCGAGCGAGTGAGTCGGAAAATCCTGATGGTGGCCGGGGATGGTATCGGCCCGGAAATCATAGCTGAGGCTCGCAAGGTGATCGACATCCTACGCACGAGCTATGGGTTGCGGATTGATATCGATGAGGCGCCTATCGGTGGCGCAGGTTATGACGCCACCGGGCATCCGTTACCTGGGGAGACGCTCGCCAAAGCCCGGGAAGCCGACGCAATTCTGCTAGGCGCGGTTGGTGGCCCACAATATGAAAACTTGCCGCGCGATCTGCGCCCCGAACGCGGTCTTCTGGGTATTCGCAAGGCGCTTGGCCTGTTCGCCAATCTGCGCCCGGCACTCCTGTATCCAGAGTTGGTGGATGCCTCGACACTTAGACGTGAGGTGGTGGAAGATCTGGATATCATGATCGTGCGCGAGCTGACCGGTGGTATCTATTTCGGCGAACCACGCGGTATTCGCGCAATCGATGGTGGTGAGCGCGAAGGTTTCAATACTCTGGTCTATCGTGAAACTGAAATCGAGCGCATCGCCCGGGTAGCTTTTGATACGGCGATGAAGCGCCACAGGCGTGTCTGTTCGGTGGATAAGGCCAACGTGCTGGAGGTCTCCGAACTCTGGCGTGAGGTGGTGAGTCGGGTGGGTGGTGAATATCCTGAAATCGAGCTATCCCACATGTATGTGGACAATGCGGCCATGCAGCTAGTGCGTGCGCCCAAGCAATTTGACGTCATTGTGACTGGTAATCTGTTCGGTGATGTCCTTTCCGACGAAGCGGCCATGTTGACCGGCTCCATCGGCATGTTGCCTTCCGCTTCTCTTAATGAACAGGGGCAGGGGCTTTACGAACCGATCCACGGCTCGGCACCGGATATCGCCGGCCAGGATATTGCGAATCCGTTGGCCACTATCCTCTCGGTAGCCATGCTATTGCGTCACTCCCTGAATGAAGAGGATATGGCTCAAAAGATCGAGCTGGCGGTCGGTGATGTCCTGCAACAGGGTTTGCGCACAGCGGATATCGCATCGGCGAATACGCGGATGGTTGGCACTCGGGAAATGGGTGATGCTATCGTTGCCGCTTTGCAGAACCGATTCGGAGCGATTGAATGAATCGGCAGTTGCGTGTGGGCCTGCTCGGTTGGCGCGGCATGGTGGGCTCTGTGCTAATGCAACGCATGCGCGAAGAAAATGATTTTGCCTTGTTTGAGCCAAATTTTTTCAGCACTTCTAATGTCGGCGGTACGCCGCCGCCGGAATCCATAAGTGCAGTACTTAATGATGCCTGCAATATAGGCGCGTTGAGCAGTATGGATATTCTCATTAGTTGTCAAGGGGGTGATTATACTCGTGCGATTTATCCCCGTTTGCGGGAAATAGGTTGGGAAGGACACTGGATTGATGCGGCGTCCACCCTGCGCATGGAAGAAGATGCCGTTATCATACTCGACCCGATTAACCGGGAACTGATCGAAACGTGTATGGCTGCTGGTGGGCGCACCTGGATTGGCGGCAATTGCACGGTTAGCCTCATGCTCATGGCGGTTGGCGGGCTGTTCCAGGCCGGTTTGGTGGAGTGGATGAGTGCCGTAACCTATCAGGCAGCAAGTGGTGCGGGTGCCCGGTATATGCGCGAATTATTGCTGCAGATGGGTGCCTTGCATGCAATAGTAGCCGAGGATTTGTGTGACCCGTCCAGTGCAATTCTCGATCTCGATGCTAAGGTTACGCAGGCATTACACGCCTCGGATTTCCCGACTCAGTGCTTTGGTGCGCCACTTGCTGGTAGCCTTATTCCCTGGATCGACAAACTCATGCCCAATGGACAAAGCCGTGAGGAATGGAAAGGGCAGGCGGAGACCAACAAGATCCTGGGATATGAAGAAACTATTCCTATTGATGGCTTGTGCGTACGAATCAGTAGTATGCGCTGCCACTCCCAGGCGCTAATGTTTAAATTAAAGCAGGATGTAGAGTTGTCCGAAATTGAAGGGCTGATTCAGCAGGCTAACGTCTGGACGCAAGTCATTCCTAATGAACCCGAAGCCACTAACCGCCACCTGACCCCGGCGGCGGTTAGTGGGCATCTGGGAATCTCGGTGGGGCGGTTACGCAAGCTCAACATGGGGCCGGAGTATTTGGCTGCTTTTACCTGTGGGGATCAATTATTATGGGGAGCAGCTGAGCCACTACGCCGTATGCTGAAACTGATTCTGAGAGTCGAACCCTGATCGGATGATTCGACTCTCAGTATATTCACGTGGATGAACCTGACAGCGCAGCATGCGCATGGTCTATCGCACCCTAGAAGGTCCAGCCGTGACTGCCGGCCACTGCGCCGGCGACGGCAATCAGACTCAGGAGCAGCAGTACCCAATGCATGGATTGGACGAAGATGAATGTCCCGTCCGGGTCACGCGCTGCGCGCGCCCGGAGTAGCCGGTGCAGTACCAGGGGTTCGAGCACGAACAGCATCAATGTGAAGATTGCCCACACCAGGATCATGGCGCCGACCCACCAATGCGACCACTGATGGACCCACGCCCAGCCGTGCAGGTCGTACAGCATATACAGACCACTGAGGCCCGTGATCAGCGTACTCCAGCGGGACTGACGGGCGAAGCGCGCCTCGACTGCCTCGAAGAACGCAACCCGTTCGCGTGGATCCTTGAACTGGCGTACTGCCGGCAGTAATACAGTGGTGACCATGGCTACACCGCCAATCCAAAATACCACACCTAGTACATGGATCACGCGTGCAAGGATGAATAATCCCATTACCTTTCCCTCCGATTGGCCGCAGTTACTCGTCAATCAACCCGGTTTACCATCAATCCTGCGGTGCAGGTACATCGGTGTGTAGTGCATGACCCATGCCCCCAGAAACAGTAACCACGCTGCGGCGGCAAGTAGGTTCAAAGATAGCCCATCGAGGCGTGCAATCGGTGGAATCGCTGCACCGATGCGTAGCAACGCCGTTATGCCGATCCCCCAAAAGCAGACCCAGGTTAACCCATCGGCGATCAGTGCGCGACCGGAGTGCCCGAAGCTCACGCGCGAGGCCATCGCCACCACCATACTGGTTAGGAAGCCGATACCGAGCGCATGCAGCGGCGCGAAACCAAGAATCAGGTGCCCGGTGCGCCAGAGCACCAGGCTCTGGGTCGCATACAGGGCGAGCGCCACTGAGCACCAGGCAAAGCCCACGTGCAGTATGGCGAGCAGGCGCACGCTGAAGCTCTGCAACAGTCCCCAGCGCCAAGTGTGAATGAGTGCTGTGGTCAGGAATACCAAGTCTGCCGGCCACGTCCAAGCCCGCAGGCCGGCCATCTCGAGGGCACCATGGGCGAAACTGCATGCGAGCATGAGCAGCAGGGCGGGGCGGGGCTGAAAAATTGTGTAGGGTTTGAGTACCACGCTACTGAAAAAAGGGATCATGCGGTGCGCTACGCTCACCACCACCGGGACCAGGAACCACCACAGACCTGCGTCACCAGCGAATGCGAGGAAGCCGTAGTGGCCGGTGATGACCCACAACCCATAGGCTGCGATGCCAGCGGCGCCGGCCACCAGGGCGGTATTGAGCAGACGTTCATAGAACTTGTCACGCGCAGGCGCCGCCATATAGACACGCAGCAGTGCATAGAGGCCCACGCCCCAGCCCGCGAGGTAGACTGCCACGCCGGCGGCGAGCAGTGTGCGCGAGACGAACAGGCCCGCGTAGAACAGAACTAGGCCTGCCACGAGCAGTATGAAGCTGCGCACGTAGCGGCGCCGTGGAATTGGTTTCCCCTTCATCCAGCTCGGATACGTGGTCATCAGGAAACCGAGGAAGAATAGTGGGAACAGCGCGTAGAGCATCAGAAACAGGTGGGCGAACGGGGCCGGCACGTTCGTGTGCGGCGGTGCCCACAACGCAGTATAGCGCCCGATCAGTTCCGTGCCCCAAAACAGCATTACGGCAATCATCTGGACGGCTCCGGCGAAGAACATCATTCGGTGTGGGGCTGCACTGAAGATCGACTGGCGGTCGGGGCGACTCATTGGGTCAGGTGTGCACAGAGCTCTGCTGTTGCTCTATCCCTATGAGTAAATGTGTCTCTCAATTCACCTTTTCTAAGATGAACTAAGCTTTGTAGAAATCCCCCGGTGCCGTCTTTGAATTTATCCCTTAGGTTTCTTACCCTTAATATGTATATAGATATTTTATTTGCTAGTTTTTCCTTCAGCTCCAAAATACCCAATTCTGACACTCCCAATTTTCGCTCAAGGGGCTTCGGTCTATCTTGAATTTTGGATTTTCCGAACATGTCATTAGATTCCGCTAAGTTGACTGGCGGCGCATTTTACCATGATACTTTCGAGTAACCTATTGCACATAGCAACTATAGGGTTTCCAAGTACATCGCGATATGCGGCGTCTAATCAATTACGCTTTCCTGTGCGGCATGCCTGCAGGCCGTCTGGGGTTATTGTCAAATCCGATATTTGAACAGTTGAAAAAAAGCAGCGTATCAGGTTGATTTGTTGTTGCAAGACAACGTCACCATCAGGAGATTCCCTCATGTCCTTGCCTGTATCTAGCTATCAGGGCGCTGGTCATATCCTGTTTAAATGCTGTGGGCTTCAGCCTTCG
>VAOW01030467.1_pt1 | contig 13411 bp, 14 predicted proteins | sample 3393921 | NCBI WGS metagenome assembly VAOW01 (sample SAMN08290428, study PRJNA428436) | hydrothermal vent metagenome | isolation source: Deep-sea hydrothermal vent chimney | place: Indian Ocean: Southwest Indian Ridge | depth 2742 m m
GTTGAAATTAGAGAAAATGTATCTTTTGCCGCCTGATTTTTTGTATTCGACTGTAACTGTCAAATTCAGGTTAAAAAGCCCAGACGTTGGTAATAGTTCTGCACCGTGAGGATGGTACCAATAGGAAAAGATATATTGTCGTTCGGTGTAACTACTTCTGTTCTTAGGGATGTTTGTTTTTCATGAAGAAACTGAACTAAGAACACCTATTTAAACTATCAGGTTGAGGGTACAAAATAAAGTGACTGAGAACTTTCATTTCTATTCAACTGTCAGACTTGGGGTTAACTGTGTTTTTCCATCTCTTTGCTGCGTATACTGCATATAATGCAATGATTATAGGAAAAAAGCACTTCCTAAAAACCATAAAATAGCCATATGTTTTGTTTGTTCGTCACCCATAGTTTTCAATCTCCCTTTCCGAATATCCATTCTCTCCCAACTGCGAGCTCTTCATCTCTTTCATTTGTCTCCTTTTCGTCCTTGGTAGATGTCTTGATATCTGCCAAGTCATCACCATTTAAATCCAAGAATGGTATGGTTTTAGCCTTTCATTGAATTTCTCATATAATTCCTTGAAAATGAAAACGGTTTATTTTTTATCTGACCCCCACCATTCCGAAGCCCATGGAATTTTTCTCTCCAAAGCCTGCCTCATAGCCTATCTCCAGAAGTTCTTTAGAGCCAGAAACAGAAAAATCCATCATATAAGCCCTGTGAAACGTGTCTTTGATTTCAATGCGGCGCTGTTTTGTATAGCTGGGAGGATGGATTTCAACCTCTGTATTGGAAGGTGGTCTGCCATAGAAAAGCTCATACTTCTTCATAAGATTCCTTCTAAGATTCTCGTAAAATTTGGCATCGGAAGGATTCAAATCCCAGGGTTTCAGGCCACAGGGTATTTTTATCATGGTGCTAACATTTATGGGCGAGAGGGTGCGAAGCTTCACGGGCATGTGATTAAATTCAGGGGTTTTGAGTACTTCCATTTCCTGTAGATGGAACCTCTCCGAGCCTATCTGTAGCACCCCATTATCCAGCAAACCCTCCACAGCCGCCTTAAGCACATCGTGCCTCGGGGAGGAGAGCAGAAAGTACCCACCCATATCGAAAACAAGTCCATCTTTCACAGCTCTCCCACCATTGAGGTCAGAGAAGGTGAAGTGTTTGATGCTCTTTGATTTGTGGACAGAGTAGGCAAGTTCCAAGTCAGCCTCTCTGAAGGCTCTGTACAGAACACCTGCAAGGTAATGGTTGTAGTTGAAGGGAACAAACCCCCTACCGTCAAAGGAAATCTTGATCCTCATTTTTACCTCTCCATTAAAATAAAAAAGGTTGAGCATACTAATATTTTTCTATATTATGAGATTCTGCAGATGCAATGTTACTCCTTATCAACAAGCTTTGCTTTTTTCACAAGCACCATGGCTGTATTTTCATTCTCCTCGATTATATCATAATCTTCTATTTTAATGGTTTTTTTAAATATTGGCCCATCTAAAACCAGACTCTCGAATTCTCCACCTTCACCTGCAATATTTATCCCATATTTTTTATTGAGTTCCACCAGCCTGTCCACATCCTTCTCTCTTATTTCCCCTGCCAGCCATGATTTGTCAAGGCCATAGGAAGCAATACTGGAGAAGATGATTTTATAACCTTTTTTAAGAATCTGCCTCATCTCCTTCTCCTGGTCCATGTGCCACAGTGGTGAGAATATCTTAAGACCCAATTTATCACATACCCGCTCAATTCTCTCTCTCTGGTAGTTGGAGTACAGCGCACCTGTCACAACCCCATGGATACCATAGTCCTGCTTTGCCTTTTTAAGAGCTTTTTCCATATCAAAAAGCTCTTCTTCTTTATGCCCTTTGGTCTCCTGGAGCACCAGTGGAATTTCCATGGTCTCTGCCTGAAGCTTTACCATGTGGATATTGGGTGTGTGAAACATATAGGATTCAGGGTTTTTGCTAATTAAAGATATCAGGCACTCTATTGAGTAATTCTGGCGTCTCATAATATCCAGAGCAAATGTACTGTCCTTACCTGAACTGAAAAGCACTCCCAGCCTCACATTAGGCTCTTTATAAAAATCCTTGAGATATTCTGACTTAGACTTCCCTGTCCTTTTTGCCAGCTTATTTATACCATAATCGAAGCGGCTGCCATACTGGGCAGCCTTCTTCCTTCTAAGAGCAATTTCCCGGGGCACGCCCATCCTCTTAGCAAGTTCCCTCAGGATAGCCTTATCCATGTCTCCCAGAATTTTATATCTTGCAGGGATTTTCAGGGAAAAATCTACAATTTTTTTATCAAGAAGAGGAACTCTAAGTTCAAGGTTGTGATACATAGTGACCACATCATCCCTGTAGGTATTCCTCTCGTACATTTTGATTATATCCGATAGGCAGTCCTTATTGATATCTAGGGATTTTCTGTATCTGTAGTATCCTCCAAATAACTCATCAGCCCCAAGGGCTGAAAATATAACCTTCAGGCTGTCTTCTTTTGCCAGTTCACAGGCCGCATAGATGGGTAAAGCCACTCCCACCTTTACCACATTGGAATCCTCGATTAATGGCACAATCTTTTCAATATAATCCTCAAGCTCCTCCAGAGGCGCAATTTTTATTCTGAGTTTGAGATTAAGGGCACTGGCAGCCTTTTTTGCATAGATAATATCCTCGGCATCCTCCTTTAATGCAGCAACATAGCAGGTGAAATCAGCACCAAGTTTTTTTAATATCACTGCAAGAAGGGTGGAGTCTAGACCCCCGGAAAAAAGAAGACCGAACTTTTTATCAGGGATCCTGATTTTTACAGCTTCACTTATAAGCTCTTCCAGCTTATTCAGTATGTATTCTTTATCCCTATTAATCTCTGGGGTTACAGAGAAGAATTTCCTCTGAAAAAAACTTGCTCTTTTCCTATTAATGTCATAAGCAAGGATTTTCCTTGGACTGAGTTCCTTTACATCACTGTGGAAGGGCAGGGCCTTTTTCTCTGAGGCAAAGGCAAAGCTAGGACTTAAAGAGTACCACAGAGGTTTTATACCTATGATATCTCTGGCAAGATAAACCCTGTCTTCAATCCAGTAGGCAAAGGCATATGTCCCCCGGAGTTCCTCCAGGATTTCAGGCAGATTTTCAGGGCCTTTAATCTCTATAAGTTTAAGAAGCATTTCCGAATCGTTTTCTGCTTTAAAGGAATATTTCTCCATTAACTCCTTCCAGTTGTATATCTCACAGTTTGATACTAGCCTGCCCTTTCCCATCAGAGGTTGTGGTACATGGCCTACCACGGCATGAAGGCAGTGACCAATAAGATTTTCAACTTTTGGGATTTTAAGCTCTTTAAGGGTGGGAGCGAGTTCTGTTTCTCCATCACTCACACCAAAGGAATCCTTTCCCCTCTCTTTGAGAATATTCAGGACAGTTTTTAGTTTTTTATAAGCCTCGGGGTCGTCAAAAATCCCGGCAATTCCACACATAACTTAATATAAAAAGTTTCACATCCTCAGTGATTTTGTTTTTCTAGAGTAGCTATGTACTCGAAGGATTGGAGACGGAATCTGGGAAGTTTTAGTTAAATGTGACGGGCTTTAATCAGCTCAAATCTTTTTTATCTTTTTTATGACAAACGTAGCAGAAGACCAATGACTTTAGTCGTTGGATGAATGCGTTACTAATTGAATAATTAGTCTCAAATCTAAATATATTTATAAAAACAATGATGATATTACGAATAAAGGAGGTGCAATGTTAAAGAGCTACAAATACAGGTTGTATCCAAGTAAAAAGCAGATAGTAAAATTAGAGGCAACTCTGGATACATGCAGGCATTTGTATAATAATGCTCTTGGTAGCAGAAAACTAGAGGCAGAACTCTATAGACTGCCTATAGAAAAACAGTGGATTACAGTGAAAAGTCAAAGTAAGGCTTTACCTATGCAGAAGAAAACTAATGAATATTTGGTGTTGTCCTATAAACCATCACCTATTTATATATGCGGTTTATTAAACTTATTCTATGATTGGAGCAGATTCTGAAAATCAGGTGTGTTTGAATGAGGATTGTCTGGACTACCGAGAGAGGAACACGAGTCATATCATCAAGAAGGGTTTCAACGCCAAGGGCAACCAGATGTTCCTATGCAAGACATGCGGTGTGAGATTTCCTGACACCAAAGGCACGGTCTTCTACAACAGGCATCTTACAGAGGAGCAAATAATCTTGATATGCAAGTTGCTGGTCGAGAAGAATGGTATCAGGGCTATTGAACGTATAATGGAGATTCACCGGGACACGGTATCAAGGCTCATCGAGGACCTTGCCATACATGCAAGAGAGGTATCGGATTTCCTCATAATCAACGTGGGATTGACCAAGGTGCAGGTGGATGAGATGTGGTCATTCGTCAAAAAAAACAAAAGAAAGTTGACCCCGGAGATGCTGAGGCAGATAGACATGGCGACTGCTGGATATACATAGCAACCAAGACAGACACGAAACTCCACTTGGCCCATAGCACGGGCAAGAGGATATAGGATACCACAGACGGGCTGATCACGACAGTTAAGAAACGTGGCAAAGACCAATATACCACACGGCTTTGCTCGAGAACTTCGATGCTGATACAATCAACTATGGGCAGCTTGTTAAGGAACGTGAGAATGGTAGGGGGTCAGCTAGAGTCATTTGCAGACCTGATATTAACAATGGTTGCGAGATTATACCCTAATGGTTAATGTTAATTTTTTATAATAGAATATGGTGGATTTAGTGGATTTAAGAATCCAGGTCCAGACCAACTGTCAGATTTCAGATGCAAGATATTGGGGAATGTATTCAATATGTGGTCTGATTTTGAGGTTCAGAAGCTTTTACAGGTGGTTGGAGGGTATAAAACCATGGGAGGAGCCAGATATGGAGCAGATAATGTCCTGGATTGATGACAGCGAAAGGTTATGGCGGGCTGTGGAAACAGAGGATTTTCATGACATTAATGTGGGAGGAAAGAGTTTTTCACCATTTGACTTTAAGGGCATCAATAGAGAACTTGGGGATACTTGCTATGTGTATGGTGCAGGTTATGCAGGAGGGCTGAAACCTACATTTTTCCTGGCTGAGGTGGTGGATATTCAGAAAACATCTGATATTGATGTTTATTATCTTGGAAAAGAACTTGCAAGGGACCTTGATGCCTATCCTGCTATGTCTCAGGATGGTAAAATATATGCCCGCAGGGAACCTATGGGATATTTCCTTTATGATAAGATTGTGGAGCTGGGCAATACTGGCAAAATGTCAATAAAGGATGCCCTCGAAACATATAATTTCAACCCTTTTAAGTTTAAAGATGAAAGTGAGATTGGACACAAACTTAATGAGGTTTCATGGGCAGAGCTTGAAATCTATGTATACCATGAAATTGGTGAGGTAAAGGAGCCCTTCTTCAAAGATAACAGATGGCAGAGCATTATTCAGGTGTTTTCCAATACCCGGGTAGAAAAGCTTGCCAGGGCTATAGGCGATATCATGGCTGATACCAATGATTTCGGTATGCTAAATCACATTATCCGGTATCAAAAGAGGGCATCTCTAGGTTTTTATGTGGCGTTTATCGACGGCTTCAGAAAGCTGATGTTTCCTGAAATTCTCGAAGCATATCAGAAGTTTATGGAAACAGGCGACTGGAAAGTTATTGAAGAAGCTAGAATTAAGGGACACGAGAAGGCAGAGGAATATGCTGGGCGCATTCTGGATATCTATGACTCTGCAATAAGTAAGGGCAGGGATTTTGCTGTCATGGAGATAACAAAGGAGCTTATAACTCCACTTGGAGTTTGAGTCAGGCTATTACTTGGTGTGAGATTCATATTTTAAAATCCTGCCTTGATTAACTATAATTTTTTAAGTTGGGAACAATGTACATATACTTACATTAATGAACGAAACTGTTCAGTGATATTATGTTTGACAGAATACTTGAGGATTGTAGGTTGAGATATAAGCCCTTTCGTAAGGTTGTGGAGAAGGAAAGGGAACCTCTGAGTTTTGCAGAGGCAATAAAAAAGGCGACTGGAAAGCCAGTAATTTCAGAGGTGAAATTCTCCTCTCCAGGAGGCAGGGTAAGAGAATTTGAGGCGCCTAAAAAAATTGCTCTTGAAATGGAAAAAGGTGGGGCCTGTGGTATATCCGTGCTCACAGAAGAGAAGTATTTTAATGGAAGTATTGATTATCTAAGAGCTGTTAAAGAGGCTGTTTCTGTGCCTGTGCTCAGGAAGGACTTTATCTTTGATTCAGGACAGGTGGATGAAGCATACTATTATGGTGCGGATTCCCTGCTTTTAATATCTAGCTTCTTCTCTTCAGAGAAGCTTGAATTGCTTATAGAAAAGAGCAGAAGTTTTGGTATTGAACCTTTAGTTGAGATTCACAGCTTTGATGATATTGAGAGAGCACACAATGCAGGTGCTGAAATATATGTGATAAACAACAGAGATAAAGATACACTCGAGATAAATCTTGAGAGGAGCAGGGAATTTGGTAGAGTAATTAAAGGAGCTAAAATATCAGCATCAGGTATATCCACAATTGATGAGCTTAATTATGTTCTCAAATACTGCGATGCTGTTCTCATTGGCACGAGTATAATGAAGAGTAGAGATGTGAAGAATGCGGTGGAGGTTTTTGTTAATGCTTGATATTGATGAAGTTTACAAAAAGGCTGATGCTCTGGGTTATCCCTGTGCTGTACCCATGATTAAGGTGTTGAAGGCTGAGAAAAAGCCAACAGAGGTTTATGCAGAGTTGAGAAAACATTCAGAGAATTCCTTTCTATTTGAATCTGCTGTTTTTGGTGAGAAGATAGCAAGATACTCTATTCTCGGCTCTTCGCCTGAAAAGATAATATCTTTAAAGCATGGTAAAATGAGTATCAACGGTGAAGAGATTGAAGTTGATGGTAACCCTTTACTCCTGCTGAAGAAGGAGATAGCTTTTAAGATGGATAAGACAGGGTTTCCGAAGTTCTCAGGCGGTCTTGTTGGTTTCTTCAGCTATGATTATGTGAGGTACTTTGAGGATATTGGCTCTTCCACTATAGATGACCACGGGCATCCTGATATCTTCTTCTTTCTCATTAAGGATACAATAGTGTTTGACCACTTCAGGGATGAGTTGCTATTAATCTCCAATCTGTTCATTAGAGAAAAAGGAGATATAGAGGAGGAGTACTCTCGAGCAGTGAAGAAATTGAAGTTTCTTGAGAGAGTTGTTAATTCTTCCACTAAGCTAAATTTAAGAAAAAATGTATCGGAAGTAGACTTTGAAAGTAATTTCAGTAGAGATGACTTTCTCAGGGCTGTAGAGAAGGCGAAGAGGTACATATATGAGGGAGATATATTTCAGGTGGTGCTGAGCCAGAGATTCTCCTGCAATTTCAGGGGTGATGCCTTAAAACTGTATCTTGTGCTCAAGGAAATCAACCCCTCTCCTTATATGTACTGTGTTGAAGCTGGAAATATGAAGATTATAGGTTCTTCGCCTGAGATTCTCGTAAAAACAGAAGGGAATAAGGTTATTGTAAGGCCTATAGCAGGTACGAAACCGAGAGGTAAGAATGTTGTTGAGGATGAAGTGCTTGCCAGAGAGATGGTTAATGATGAGAAGGAGAGAGCAGAGCATGTTATGCTTGTGGACCTTGGCAGGAATGACATTGGAAAGATTGTAAAATTTGGAACAGTAGAGGTTACCGACTTCATGACTATAGAAAAGTACTCCCATGTGCAGCATATTGTGAGTAATGTGGTGGGAGAATTTCAGGAAGGCAGGGATGTTTTTGATGCCATGGAAGCTACTTTTCCGGCAGGTACAGTGAGTGGAGCACCAAAAGTCAGAGCAATGCAGATAATTGAGGAGCTTGAACCCACGGAAAGAGGAGTATATGCTGGTTCTATAGGCTACTTTTCTCTTGGAGGTGATATGGACTTTGCCATAACAATAAGAACAATAGTGCTCCAAGAGGGCAGGGCTTATATTCAGGCTGGAGCAGGTATAGTAGCAGATTCTTTGCCTGAAAGGGAGTATCAAGAGACTGTTAATAAGGGCAAGGCAATGTTAAAGGCTGTGGAGATGGTTGAATGAGGGTTTTGATTATTGATAATATAGACAGCTTTGTGTATAATCTCTATCAATATGTGGGCGAACTTGGAGTAGATGTTGAGGTGAGGCGGAACAATATTTCCCTTGCCGAGGTTGAAAGAATATCGCCGGATAGTATAATAATATCGCCGGGGCCGGGGACCCCTGAAAAAGCAGGTGTTAGTGTTGATTTAATAAGGGAGCTATCTCCCAGCCTTCCAATCCTTGGTGTGTGTTTGGGGCATCAGGCTATAGGATATGCGTTTGGAGCTAAAATAGGTCATGCCAGAAGGCTGATGCATGGGAAGGTGAGCAGGATTTCTCATTCCGGTGAGGGTATATTAAAAGGTGTTGATAACCCGTTGATAGCCACAAGATACCATAGCCTTGTGGTGAAAAGGGAAGGTTTACCTGAGGAACTCAAGCTCACTGCTTTTTCAGAGGATGACAACGAGGTAATGGCTCTGATGCACAGGGATTATAAGACTTATGGGGTGCAGTTTCATCCTGAGAGTATATTAACGGCAGAAGGTAAGAGGATTATAAGGAATTTTATTGAGGCAGTGCGATAGAAAAGAGTCAATCATCACCCATTAAAATGGATGGTCTCCTTGCCCAAATTATTCCGAAAGTAGATAATAAAACTGCTGAGAGTTAATTTCAAATACTTTTATCCAAATCTTTTATATACCTTTTAAGATTAAAATTTCCCTGATACTAATGTTTGTGTTGAGATTCCTTTCAGAAGTTGCTGGCGCATTATATTTTTTTATTCCCGCCTATATAGCAAATACTTTACCTGGGATATTTGGTGGAGGTCCACCTTTAGATGGTGGCAGGCAATTTAGTGATAGAAAACGCTTGCTTGGTGATGGAGTAACCGTTCGAGGGTTTATTGTTGGAGTTGCTGGAGGTACAGCTGTTGGTGCACTTATGGGACGCCCTATTGAGGGTTTTCTTCTCAGCTTAGGTGCTTTACTTGGAGATAGTGCAGGAAGTTTTCTTAAACGCAGACTGGGAATAAAAAGAGGTGACCCTGCCCCTGTACTGGATCAGTTAAATTTTGTTGCAGGTGCATTGATACTTATCAGCTTTGTAGCTTCCGTATCCTTAGATTACATCATTATACTTCTTGTGATTACACCCTTTGGACATCTGGCAGTTAATATGATAGGATATAGCCTGAAATTGAAAAAGGTACCGTGGTGAGAATTTATGAGTAGTGAAAAGCTCAGGAAACAGATTAAGGAAAGAGCCTTCGAAAAAGGTGATTTCATACTTGCTTCCGGCAGAAAGAGTAATTACTATATCAATATAAAGAACGCATACACAGAACCTGAGGTGCTTCGCAATATAGCAAAAGATATTGCAGAAAAACTTTCAGAGATTGAGTACAACCTTATTGCCGGGGTGGCTGTTGGTGCAGTGCCCATAGTTACTGCAGTTGCCCTTGAAGTGAATAAACCGTTTCTAATAGTGAGGAAGGAGAGGAAGAATTATGGCACTGGAATGAATATCGAGGGTGAATTTTCAAAAGGCGAGAGGGTTGTTGTTCTTGAGGATGTTACCACAACTGGTGGCTCTGTAATTAAAGCTATTAAAGAGCTCAGGGAGAAGGGTCTTGAGTGTTCAACTGCTATTGTGGTTGTGGATAGAGAGGAGGGGGCAGGGGAAAACTTGAAAAAGGAGGAAGTAAAACTTATATCTCTTATGGAAGTTAATGAATTGATGAGGTAAATTTAAATGGCTGGTATGTCTTCATTTCTTCTCAAAGGTCTTGGTGTACTTCTTGTATTTATAGGTCTGCTTGGCGTATTTGGAAGTATAGCAGGTATTATGATGGTTCATGGCCATAAATTTGGAAGTATCGGAATAAAGGAAGAGGTTCAGCAGGTCTCAGGGCAATTAACCGATAAGGAGATTAAACTGAAGGAGAGCTTTGACTTAACAAGGAAGGGTATGCTCGGAGCCAGTGCATCTGTATCTTCTGCTGGAGCTGCGGTTAATAAAGCCTCGGGCACTCTGGCTTTGGCGTCTGAGTCAACTAAAGCTGCCTCTTCGGATATTAATGAAGCTTCTAATAATCAGAGGTCTGCTGCTTTATTATTACATGAGGCCTCCCAGCAGCTTGACAGCTGGGCTGATAGCTACTCCTATAATGGTACGCCACTCCCTCAAAAGGCTGATTTCGAGTCTGCAGTAAGTAAAATTGACGCCGCTTCTGAAAAATTAAGCAGTTCAGGTGACAATCTTGCTTCTACATCTACTCAGTTGGATTATACTGCTTCTAATCTTTATGCAAGCTCATCAAATCTTGGTGCAACGTCCAAGAGCCTGGCGAATATGAGCAAGAATCTTAAGAGTTCAGGGGATAGTTTTTTGAATATTGAGAAACCTTTGATTGTCCTTATAAACAATATGGTAAGTATTCTCAATAATGCAAAGAACAGTATTGAAACTCTTTCCAGAGCATCAGCCAGTATTAAGCTGGGGCTATATGTCTTGCTGAGTTATATGTTTCTATTCCATTTAATAATGCTTTTGCTTGGTCTTGCTTTAATTATAATCGATATAAATCTTTTTTATTAGGAGAGAATTGTGATATGAAATTTCTGCTTATTGGTGGAGGTGCAAGAGAACATGCAATGGCACTTGCCCTGAAGAAAAATACAGATGTTGAGCTTTACTCTGTCATGGGTAATAAAAATCCTGGAATTCTCAGACTATCAGAGAAGGTTCTACAGGTAAAAGAAACAGAACTGGAAAGGATAAGGGAGTTTGCAGTTAGTAATAAAATTGAAATTGCTGTTGTGGGACCTGAGGCGTCTCTTGGTGCTGGTATAAGCAATCTGCTTGGTGAGGTTGGTATACCGACAGTGGGGCCAAAAAAGGAGCTGGCGCTTATTGAGACAGACAAGGAGTTCTGCAGAAATGTTATGGCAGAATACTCCATTCCAGCAAACCTAACTTATGCCTGCTTCAATAATTTTGAAGAGGCATGTGCATATGTTGATTCCTATAATGGAGAGCTTGTGGTTAAACCGGCGGGGCTGACAGGTGGTAAGGGAGTTAAGGTTCAGGGAGAGCATCTGAAGAATAAGGAAGATGTTAAAGTTTATATAAGAGAAGTTCTTGAGAGGGGTATAGGTGGAGGTAGGGTCGTTCTGGAAGAGAAGGCTCTAGGAGAGGAGTTTACTGTTCAGGCCTTCGTGGATGGCAGCAATGTTATTCCCATGCCTGCAGTGCAAGACCACAAGCGTGCCTATGAAGGTGACACTGGGCACAACACCGGTGGAATGGGCTCTTACTCTATGGGTGATGGGCTTCTCCCGTTTTTAACCACTGAAGACTACAATTTTGCAGTTGATGTTATCAAAAAGACAGTTATGGCTCTCAAAAATAAAACAGGTGAAAGTTACAGGGGAATACTCTATGGTCAGTTTATGAAAGGTAGTGAAATTAAGCTCATAGAATTTAACTGTCGTTTTGGCGACCCTGAGATTATGAATGTTCTGACTATTCTTGAAAGTGACTTCTCAGAACTCTGCAGACATATTGTAGAAGGTGGTCTTAAAGGTGCGGTTTTCTCAGAGCTTGCCACTGTGTGCAAGTATGTTGTACCTGAAGGTTATGGCTTTAACCCTCCCCCACCGTGTGAGATTGAGGTGGATGAGGGAGCAATAGCAGATGAAGGTGCAAATCTGTATTATGCTGTTGTCAATGAGAAAAATGGAAAGCTTTTTACCACAACGTCGCGAGCTGTGGCAATTATCAGCGTTGCTGATAGTTTTGAGGAGGCAGAGAAAATAGCAGAGAAAGCTATTTCCCATATAAGGGGAGAGCATATATATCACAGGCGTGATATAGGTACCAGAGAACTTATAGAGAGAAAATTAAGAAATATGGAGAAGTTCATAGGATGAATGTAATCTCAATTATTGATTTAAAGGAGGAGTTTGAAGAGCTTATAGATTCTGCCCTAGAGCTCAAGATATCAGGGGGTTATAAAGAAAGTTTAAAAGGAAAAACTATGGGATTGATTTTTGAGAAGGCTTCTACTAGGACAAGAGTTAGCTTTGAGGTTGCGATGAATCATCTTGGTGGGATAGCACTGTATCTGAGCCCCAAAGAGATGCAGCTCGGCAGAGGTGAGACTCTTGCCGATACTGCCAGAGTTTTAAGCAGATATCTGGATGGCGTGGTTATAAGGGCAAAAAGGCACAGTGATGTTGTTGATTTTGCAAAATATTCCTCTATTCCTGTTATAAACGGACTTACCGATAAAGAACATCCTTCCCAGATCCTAGCTGATATAATGACAGTTAAGGAATTTAAAGGGAGTTTTAATGCTATCCTTGCATATGTTGGTGATGGAAACAATGTATGCAATTCTCTGCTTCTCGGCTCTGCTATTGTAGGATTGAATATAAGGGTTGCGACTCCTGAAGGTTATGAGCCTGACAGTGATATTTTAAGCAAGGCAGAGGAGATTGCAGATACCACAGGCTCAAAGATACTGCTCACAAGAAATCCTGAAGAAGCTGTGAGTCATGCCGATTTTGTTTACACTGATGTATGGGTGAGTATGGGTCAGGAAGAGGAGATGGAAAAAAGGTTGAGAGATTTCAAACCTTATCAGATAAATAGAGAACTGCTTAGCCTTGCCCCTCATGCAAGGGTGATGCATTGTCTGCCTGCACATAGAGGACAGGAGATTACTGACGAGGTTATTGATAGCAACATGTCAATAGTCTTTGACCAGGCTGAAAACAGGCTTCATGCACAGAAGGCTCTTCTTAAAAGGCTCCTAGGATAATCATGGAAAACATAAGGATAGTAGGTGTGCATCACAGGTATCAGATGAGTATTGCTGATGTTGAAGATGCAATAGCAGATTTTAAACTAGATATAGTTGCAGTTGGATTGCCCGAGGATGATTATCTTAAGTTTCCTGAGGTGCACTCTTATCTTGAAACTGAAATGAAAATAGCCATGGTAACTGGCTGTGAATTTGGAGCAATGGTTTTTCTGATAGATATGGAGAAAGAGGATGTTTTCAGGAATCTGAAAGAAATCCTTGGTATAGAGGACAGGAAGTTATGGGATGAGTTTGAGAGAGGAGATATCCCTGCATTTTACGATATTGTGAGCGGGAAAGCCCACGAACTTTAGAGGCTGTCCGACAATTACTCTCAGTAATATAAAGACTGCTTATTTTAGACAATGGGGGTTAAATTTAGCTTGTTTCGTGTAGTATTTTTGATTA
>VAOW01028546.1_pt1 | contig 13388 bp, 17 predicted proteins | sample 3393921 | NCBI WGS metagenome assembly VAOW01 (sample SAMN08290428, study PRJNA428436) | hydrothermal vent metagenome | isolation source: Deep-sea hydrothermal vent chimney | place: Indian Ocean: Southwest Indian Ridge | depth 2742 m m
ACAAATCGATATCCCCTCCTCTCGCCTGTTCATTAAGCCTTGATCCAAACAAAAGCACTGTTGCATTTTCGCCCGTCAAACGGGATATAATTTCAAGTATGGATAAGGTTTGATCGCGCGTAAGCCTCATTCTTTATCTCTTGAGAAAACAGGTCGAATCTCTTTGTAAGAATTCAAGGGGTCAAGCTTCTTTAGGACATCTTTATAATGTTATTCAAATTCACACTGATTTGCAAGTTGTATGCGTTCCCCGCGGAGCATGGGAACGAGGATATCTCTTTATAATGGTATTTAAAGATCAACTGCCTTATTTCTGATTAATCCCTCTCCTCGCCCCCACAACCAACGCTACAAAAATCGCTATAAATAAACTCAAAACGAAACCCAGCCCAACGATTAACTTTCGTTTTGGCTTAACGGATTTATCTGTCACAATTGCTGGATTATCCAGAGTGTAGGCATGCACATGAGTGAAGTCCGGTCTTAATTGTTTTATTGAAGCAATTTTAGCCAGCTCTTCAGCCAGACTGGGTATCCATGGGTCATCAGATTGCCTGCTCTTTAACGCCGCTAATACGGTATCTTTCTGTATTAACTGAATTTTTTCTCTCCATGTACTAATTTTAGTTATAAAAATTTCATCATCTTTTCTGTTTTTAAGTGTCTTTATCAACATCGTCAGATATTTTGTACCATATAAATACAGTGGTACCGACTGTTTATCTACAACCGTAATACTAGTACCACCTGATTTACTCTTCATCCCTTTTTTAGCCTGAGTATCCACCGTACTCAGGTTAACGATACCCAGTGCTTTGGCCATTTTTAACGCTTCCGTTGCATTGGCAATTCTGGTCTGCCGGTTTAATTCTGTTTTTTTAAGTATCGCCGTTATCTGTTCCTGTAACTGAGCAATTGACCTGGCATCGTTATGTTCCATTTTTTTTATGGTTAGTAATCGCTGTTGCTGATATTGTTTTCTCTGTGTCGCCACCCGATCGGTGAGCACTTTTACGCTTCCCTTAATGACTTCATTGATATTATCCTGGAAATTACTGACCAATTGCCGATTAACATAATCGGCATAACCATTAAGTAGCGCAACACCTGACGATTCATCTTTAACTTTCAGTGTCATTTGCACCCTTTGTGGGTTTCCTATATAGCCATCTCTAACCTGTGGCTTTGGTTCGAGTATTTTGACAGAAAACCCTTTTAGTAGTTGTGCAAACAGTGCAGATTTCCGTTTTTCTGTGTCTGGGTAAAATTCTTTTAAATAGTTATTTCTATTAATATATTCTTCTAAAACCTTGTCTGAACGCAACAGATTATAGTAATGTTTAAATACATTCTGAGGTGTTGCAGGTATCGGATTCTTGTTACCAAGAAGCGAATTCACATTAATAATTGGGGTAATACTCCCTACGGGGGGTAACGACAGGGTGACAGACGGTTGATAACCTTTTGGCAGCAATAGTGCTACTAATAGCGCCAGCAGACAACCACTGACTGTAATCCACAGAATCAGCCGCCACTGGCTTATTAACCGGGAAAATAATTCACCCAGGTCTATTTCATCGCCTGACTGGTCTGGTTGTATCTGATAGATAACGGGCTGTAAGACATTTTCTGCTGTGGTATTTGTGTTAGCGCGAGCGTTTGAAATCATTTGTATCCCTATTACTGATAAATCCAGTGTGGCTCAATTTTCAAAATTGAGCTGATATTACGCAAACAAAAAAATCAGGGGCCAAATCTCTTTATAATGGATCAACCACCTTACTCGGCCAAACAGCTTCATGCAACCCGCAGCCCGTCTCACGATAAACTTCATAAAGGTGCCCTAAAATTATATTGCATAATAATTCTTAATCTTATTAAAGATATCTATCAAAATATCTTTTTGGGCAACTATTTTATTGATAGCATCAGCCATCTCATCAACTTCATCATCATATTGATGAGCGATATTGTTTCTTATCTTCCGTAAATTCTTCCAATCCTCGACACTATCCAATATTCTAACTTTTTCTAACTGATTTAAGGTATCTATAAAAGTTAGCTTATTTATATCTTCTACAAAATCTTCGGCAATTAGCCTAAAAATATTTTCACCGATTGTATCTTGCATTTTTGTAAACCGAAAAAGGTATTGATCAATGTTTTTTACCTCCATATTACTTAAAGTTGAATACCTTTTACCGGATAATGGAAAAACACCCTTCACCTCTTCGTAAGCTTCTACTATTCTTATCTGGTGTTTATTGCATTCATTAATATATTTTTCTATTCTTAGTTTCTTTGTATCCATTAGATTAATTCCTTTTTTGAGTGCTTCTTTTTCAATCGCTCTATTTTTATCTTTTGCTAAAACCACATCAATTTTTTGTTCACCCAAATATTTATCAAGTTTGATTAAAAATTGAATCTTCTTATCACTCTCATCTTCAAACTTTTTATCTGGCACAAGGTACAGATCTATATCTCCACCTTTTTTGCTATTATCCACACGACTACCGAACAGATAAACATCACCACTTTCAAACACTTCAGTAAAAGTTTTTCTAATTATATTTTGCTCAAAATAGGTTAGTCTCATAAAATTATCCGAGGACTTAGGTGGGGAGGGGGGAAATCTCTTTATATTGGTATTTAAAAATCAACCTGTATTTTATCGTTACACCCTCAGCGAATATTATGCATTCCTGGTTCTGTTTTTTTGGAAATCAAATTAAACAGTCTTCAGGGCACCTCTATTAACATTCTACTTAGATGTTATCTAATCTCCTGCCCACATGCTTAATATGTGCCATTAAATGCTGATTTTTGATATTCTCCAGATTGACCACATCAAAGAAATAAGGAAGATTACTCTCTTCATTTAAGCAATAAGATAACTTTCTATCATTACCGACAACGGCGATATCCACATCACTGCCCTTTTTATAACAACCTTTGGCTCTGGAGCCAAACAAAACACAGGTTTTAATATTGTTTTGCCTTAATGTTGTTAAAATAGTTGTCAATTCCTCATCAGTGAGTCCGAACATATCTTATCTCACTCATTTGATAATACCTTTTTGTTCGCTTGATGTTACCTGTAGTGGTCAAGTAAATCTGTCCATTATACACTTACCCCGGAAAACTTAGAGAGCAGGTCTCTTTAGGACACCTCTATAATGGTATTTAAAGATCAACCTGTCCACCTTTTAATGCATTTCAAGGGGTCTCCACGATTTTCAGAAAACAAGCTTTCTCTGATTCTATAAATGGTACAAGATTAGGTGTAATTTTCAATATGAGAGACAACACGTTCAACTGAACAAGTCGGAATGTGTTCCGGTCCTCTCAAAACGAACGATATTTCCCACTAGCCTATAAATAAGCAGCCAGTCCGGTTCAATATGGAGATCACGACATCCGTTCCAGTTTCCGGTTAATGGGTGATCGAGGTAAACGCCTGGTATGGGTTCTTCCTCGATCAAAAGCTGTAAAGGCTCTTTGATTTTCTCCATATTTTTACCACGTTTTTTCACTTTCTTCAGATCACGCTTGAATTGCCCCGAATATTCAATCTCGCGCATTAGATTCCCAGCTGATCAAACAGGTCATTGGTATCTTTCGCACCGTAAACATCTTCCCCGGTTTCGCTACGATTCAGTATTGCGGCGGTTTCCTTATTAGGAATTCTGACGGTTCTTCTCATATAAGCCCGAATAGCTTGTGAAGGCGTAATATCTCGTGCCTTGCAAAAAGCATAAAAAGCATCTTTCAAGTCAGAATCAACTTTTGCTCGAATTACAGTATCAGTCATTTTTTACACCTCGATATTAACCGCTATATAGTAGCTATTATGTATCTACATATTAGCTATTTCAAGTTTTCTGACGAAAGAATTTCAGATACTGCCTTAGGAATTATATATTTCTTTATAATGGTATTTAAAGATCAACCTGTCCACCTTTTAATAAGGCCTGGGGATAAATAACCACATGTTTTTTATTGATCTCATCCCTGAATGACGGCGGGATTTGCTGCCAGTCCATCACGTCCACAAGAACAGGTAGATTGCTTTCACGCAAGGCTTGCCTGAAATTAAGTACTCGCATAATGTCATCGCCAGCATGTAATACCACCAGATCCAGATCGCTGGCTTCATGGTTCTGTTGCGTAACACGGCTACCATACGCCCAGATCTCAGTTTCAGGCAGGTGCTCTCTAATTAAGTTTCTGAGCAACGTTAAATATTTTTCAGGAAGATCCAGATTTAACAGACCATGTTTTGCCCCCTGGCGAAAAATATCCTTGAAAAACAGCTGATCCACCTGTCTGGGTGAGGCAAAAAAAGGTTTGAGTGTTTTTTTGAGTAATTTGCCACTAGTCTCCAGGGTGAGTTCGAAACCTTTTACTGCCTCATTGCGATACATTTCGTAATCAATACTGCCAACAGGATACTCACCAAGTTTCAGATCGTTATCCCAAAGAAGGTGCGCGATCAGCTACATATAAAACCTGGTCAAAAGATGATGACTATACCTTATGGCGAACACATTCAACTTGTACCGGTAAAAGCTGCCAAAGAACTGCGTGGAATATTAGAGGGCTGCGCAATTGATATGGACAGCATCCGGGATAAGTCGGAAATGGTTGGCAAGCGTGAAATATTTTGAGAAACTGTGAAGTACGCATTAAATTCCTTGCAATACGAGGTGGATCATATATGCCCCCTTATTTTCGGAATTGTTAAAACCACAAGCTTTTAGTTCTCTGTTTTCTATACCTTTCCGTGTATTCTGTGGTTGATCGCTTTTCTGAAATAAAACTATTCTATCGCTGAATTTTCATAATCTTCAATAATTCGCTGCGCCTGTGGTATATCTTTCTCGGCTACATACACATTGGCAAAATCCATTGCGGCAAGGTCGCCGACACCACCCTGTAGATAATAGCCACCAGCGTATGCGTCGATACCATTTGCTTTTAACAGTCCCGAAACGATATTTGCTTCAATGATATTGGCTGCTTTGAAAATTATGTTCATAAATTTGACTTTTTTAATAAATATGACCATAATCATGACCATGGTTACATAACATATTGCAGGAGTACAAAAATGCGAACGATAAAAGCCTCCGTTTTTAAAGCAAAATGCCTGCATCTGATGGATAGAGTGAATCAGACAGGTGAAGAGATAGTCATCACTAAGAACGGTAAACCTGTCTCTCGCCTGGTTCCCTACCAGACAATCCCTGCAAGTTTATTCGGTCTGCATAAAAACACTATTAAAAGTCATGATGACATACTTGCGCCCGTTAATGAACATTGGAATGTTATTAACCCAAAATGATTCTTCTTGATACCCATGCACTTGTGTGGCTTGACGAAGGTAATCACCTACTTGGTAAAAAATCACTTTCTATTATTGATGAATCGCTTAAATCCGGCGAACTGTTCGTCTCAACCATCAGTTTCTGGGAAATTGCGATGCTAATTAATAAGGGCCGATTAGATATGCAGATAGATGTCAATATATGGCGACAGAATCTTATCAGCCATGGTCTACAGGAAGTTGCCTTATCTGGTGATATTGCAATTTCATCTGCATTACTGAAAGACTTTCATGGTGACCCGGCTGACCGAATGATTGTTGCCACCGCAATCAATTTAACCGCCACACTGTGCAGTGCAGATAAAAAAATTCTGTCATGGAAAAATAACCTGACGCGATTAGATGCCCGGAAATAGATATTAGGAGAATGAACCATAAACTTTCTGTTTCTACTGACGAATCAGGACAGCAGGGCAACACTTTTAACCTGGGCATACACCTGTTTACCAGATTGTAAATCAAGCAGGGCGGCCGATTTTTTTGTTACTCGTGACAATAGTGGCACCCCACCTGCGAGCAAGCGAACCATAACCTGTGCATTATTGACGGGTTGAATCGCGTCGATGCTAACATAAAAAATATTCAGAATACTGGTATCGTGCTGCGGCGCAAGGGTGAGGCTGACATCGCGGGCGACAATGCGTAAGCGAACCTTGCGGCCAATGCTCAAGGCTTCTTCTGTTAGCGTAAAACGCCCTCCTGGAAAATCAACATAGGTTAAATGATAGGTATCATCATGGCCACTAACCGTAGCTTCAATTAAGGATTCAGCTTCACCACTGCACGCCAGCGGCAGGTCGAGGCGGGTCAGCATTTCGGTAATTGCACCCGATGCCACCACGCGACCGGCATCAAGCAGAACAAGGTAATCGGCCAGACGGGCAACTTCATCATGGGAATGACTGACGTAGAGAATCGGAATGGACAGCTCATCGTGCAGGGCATCCAGATAAGGCAGAATTTCCAGCTTATGGGTTCTGTCCAGTGCCGCCAGCGGTTCATCCATTAACAGAATTTCCGGGCTCACCGCTAATGCCCGGGCAATAGCAACACGCTGACGTTCGCCACCGGAAAGCTGGTGAATATAACGTTTTAATAAAGGCTGAATAGCTAACAGTTCAACAGCTTTATCCAGCGCAATCCGGCGCTGTGCTGGCGGCACCCGTTTACGCCCATACTCAAGATTAGCCTGAACCGTAAGATGGGTGAATAAACTGGCTTCCTGAAACACATAACCCAGTGAACGCTGATGCGTTGGGACAAAATGTGACGCACACTGCCAGCTCACTGAACCAATTGTAAGCAACCCATTCGGGCATTTTTCCAGCCCGGCAATGGCTCGTAATAATGTGGTTTTGCCACAGCCCGAGGCCCCAAATATTGCCGTAATACCCGATAGCGGTAACTGTAATGAAACGTCCAGTGTGAAATCACCACGTTGCAGATAAAACTGCGCTTTAATCGAGGCTTCCGTGTTCAAAACTGTACCCCCCGAAAATGTCGATTTAGCGCATAAACACTAAGCAGCATAATAAAAGAAAGCAGTAACAAGCCAGCCGAGAGCCAGTGGGCATGAGTGTATTGCAGTGCTTCAACCCGGTCATAAATCGCAATCGACATCACCTGGGTTTCACCGGGAATATTGCCCCCGATCATCAGCACCACACCGAACTCACCCAGCGTATGGGCAAAACCCAGTACAGCTGCGGTAAGAAAACCGGGGCGAGCCAGCGGCAGTACCACGCTGAAAAAGCAGTCCAGCGGTGAAGCCCGTAAGGTTGCGGCAACTTCCAGTGGACGACGACCAATCGCACTGAAAGCATGCTGTAGCGGCTGGACTACAAACGGCATGGAATAAAATACCGAGCCAATCACCAGCCCGGTAAACGTAAAAGCCAGTGGCTGCCCACCCAGCATTTTCATCAATGCGCCCAACGGTCCATTCGGACCCAGCGCAATCAGTAGATAAAAACCCAGCACGGTGGGAGGCAGAACCAGAGGCAATGCAACCGTTGCTTCAATAAAAAATTTGAATCGCCAGCGGCTTTGTGCCAACCACCACGCCAGTGGGGTACCGATAAGCAGTAAAATAAGGGTTGTTAGACCAGCAAGCTTTAAGGAGAGGAGTAAGGCGGTTATATCGGCATGATCAAAAATCATGGCATATCATAACCGTAATGACGAATCAGCGTTAATCATTCACCTTTACCTGTTTCTTCTGGAAATACACTTTTAATTAGCGGAATGGTTAGTGAACGTTGCCCCGACATAGCCTCTCTGTCAAGTATATCAAGGCGCTGAAACTGGTCAACCAGATTTCTTGGATAACGTTGCAACAAATATTGCGCTACACTATTACTCAAAACCAGTCCACTTTGTTTTGCTCGGATCTGCATCGCATAAACCTTTTGTGTATCAGATAATGAATGAAGCTGGAACACTGGCCCCCAACTGAGGCGTGAACGCAGATCAGGCAGTTCGATATTACTGGCCTGCGGTGAATACAGTGATGCCATAATCAATTTATTTCCCTGTTCGCGAACACGGTTGATCAGGTCAAACAGAGCTTCCTGCCAGCGCGTATCAGCCAACCAGTGGTCAAGTTCATCCAGACAAATTAACTGTAACTGATCGAGATTATCAAAAATATCCGATGACTGACCAAGTATCTGTTGTGCAGTGAAATAACACACTGTACGCTGATGGGTCGCAGCATATTGGCAGGCAGCCTGCAATAAATGGCTTTTGCCATTACCAGATTTTCCCCAGAGGTAGATCTGCTGCTCCCCTTCCCCCACGGCACACTGCTTTAGTAATCCGGCGACCAGAGTATTTTTACCTTCAACGAAGGTATTGAAATGAAAGAGTGAACTGGGCTCCAGACTCAGTGGAATCTGCGGATGAATAAGAGAAAAATCCATGTTTGGTTACATGTTTGGTTACATGTTTGATTAATATATTTGTAAATAAGCCCGTAGTAAATAAGCCCATAACCGGCTGCTTACAGGATACTATTTTGCAAGCCTGAAATAATAAATAGTGTTTTTCTTAGCGTTTTTCTGTAGCGGCCCGGCTACTACCGTATTTTCAGGCATCGTAGTTGTTCTGTTATTGTGCTTCGCTGTTGTATCAGAAGATCCATTCCGGGGTAATAATACAGATGGCGGATTAGCCGGTGCCGAGGTTGGTGGTACGGCCTGACCAGCCGTTATATCGGGATTAACCGAAACAGGTATCGTTGTATCCGGCTGCTTTGGCCCGGCAATGGGTCTTACTTTTATCTTTTTCACTTCGATCAGCTCACCGTCGTTTTTTAACAACGAGAGAAAATCAGCCTGATCACTTCGCAGGGTCAGTTCAAACTCGACACTTTTACCATCGACACGTTTTACCCTGACCTGTTTCACTGCCTGTATATTGCTCAAATACTCGCTTGCCCGCTTATAGCGGCTAACATTATGGATATCACCCACATCCATATATAGTACGGTCGCAGATTCTCCTGATGCCAGTTCTTTTACTGCATAAACCCGCCCCATGGTATCAACCATGCGGTCAATTGACTGCTGGATCAACTGATTATAATTCGCTCCACTGTAACTCCAGTTGTACTCAGAATTTTTAAATAACAGGGTCCAGTCCGACCGCCAGTTGCTGCCATTCCAGTTCAGACTAATACTGGCGATGGGGCCGCGTGCATAACGTATGGAGGCTTTTTCCAGAGGATCGCGGAAACCACCCATGATATCGGTAAACCCCAGTATTTTTTTATCCTGGCTGTCATAATCGGGCCAACGCAGGGGGATGCCTCGCCGTATCAGGTTCTTCTGTATTGCGGTTTTAATTAATGACTGGTCATTTTTCTTCAATACATATTCGTGTCTGCCATCGCGCACGGCAACCCACACAACCAGTACAGCCCGGTGTTCCCCCCAGACAGGAAAACCATGGTCGCGTAAATAATTGATGATACGTGTGCCGTTATACTGTACAGTGAGGAGGAATTTATCACCCTCTTCAGGGCTATTGCCTGCGCTATTGTCAGGACTCTTGTTAGCACCCTGGTTATTGACGCGATCAGGTGTAACCGGTTGATAACTATACTGCTGCACATAGCCTGTTATACCGGGCAGAGTAAGATTGGTGGCAATTGTACTGTCACCGGAAAGGCGAATAAATACTTCGTTCAGGCCTTTTACAAAGGCATCATTTCTCGCCTCTGGCGATTCATCTATGACGGGTATCACAACGTTATATAAATGGAAATCTTCCTCAGCCTGAACAAATTTAACTGGCGATAACAGCAGAAATAACGATAAAATAAACCAGAAAGAAACAGAAATCTGCCTTTTTGTTACGTTTTTTTGCGGGAAAGATCTCAGACAGCGGGGGAGAAAGCCGCGCCTGATAAACATCATCTTGACCATTTTTAACAGGAATAATTTTAATCACGTTTACAGGAGTGTGTACAATAACACATCTTAACGGTACGCAAGATAATTATGTAATAATTATGGGCAGACCATACAATAAACAAAACTAGGGTGTAAACAAAAAACCATGGCCAGCCATTCATCTAAACCCCTCAGCTATCGTGATGCCGGTGTCAATATTGATACCGGTAATGCCTTTGTTGAAAAAATCAAAACCAGCGTGCAGAGTACCCGGCGACCCGGCGTTCTGGGCGGTATCGGTGGTTTTGGCGGGCTCTTTGAGCTACCCGAAAACTACCGCCAGCCGGTTCTGGTCTCCGGTACCGATGGCGTTGGCACCAAGCTGAAACTGGCTATCGAAGAGGGTATTCACGACACCATTGGTATTGATCTGGTCGCCATGTGCGTCAATGACATACTGGTACTCGGCGCTGAACCCCTGTTTTTTCTGGATTATTATGCCACGGCAAAGCTTGACCCCGATATTGCAGCAGATGTTGTCGCCGGTATTGCCGATGGCTGTCGCCAGTCTCATGCGGCATTAATAGGTGGCGAAACGGCTGAAATGCCGGGCATGTACAGCAAAGGCGACTACGACCTTGCCGGTTTCTGTGTAGGCGTGGTAGAAAAACAGCAGATTATTGATGGCAGCAAGGTAAAAGCCGGGGATGCAATGATTGCGCTCGCTTCCAGCGGACCCCATTCCAACGGCTATTCCCTGATTCGAAAAATCCTGCAGATCAGTCAGGCCGATCGTCAACAAGCGCTGGCCGATACCACACTGATACAGGCACTGCTCGCGCCGACACGAATTTATGTTGAATCCATCCATAAGGTATTAGCCGAAGTGGATTGTCATGCACTCGCCCATATTACCGGTGGCGGACTGCTGGAAAATATTCCACGTGTTCTGCCTGCTCATACTCAGGCAGTCATTGATACCCGTAGCTGGCAATTGCCGGATGTATTTCAGTGGTTACAGAAAAACGGTAACGTGGAAAGCAGAGAGATGTACCGCACATTTAATTGTGGCATCGGCATGGTCGTTATAGTTGCCGCTGAAGATGCAGAGCAAACTATTGATCTGTTCAGACAATCCGGTGAAACCGCCTGGCAGTTAGGCAGCATTCATGCCACTAACGACAGCCAACAGGTTATTTTTGACTAATCAGGGCAATACGCTGTAATCAGATGTCTACTTCACTCCCTTCACTGGTTGTTTTAATTTCCGGTTCCGGCAGTAATCTACAGGCAATTATCAGAGCGGTAGAAAACGGGCAGATTCGGGCAATGATCTGTGCGGTTATTAGTAATCGGGCCGATGCCGGTGGCTTACAATATGCCCGTCTGGCCGGTATCGATACCTTTGCTATTGAACACCAGCAGTATGAAACACGTGAACAGTTCGATCAGGCACTGATACAACGTATTGACCACTGTCAGCCTGAGCTGGTTATTCTTGCCGGTTTTATGCGAATTTTAACCGACCGGTTTATTCACCATTATTCCGGTCGCCTGTTGAATATTCACCCTTCTTTGTTACCGAAGTACAAAGGCCTTCATACCCATCGGCGGGTACTGCTTGCCGGAGACAAAACCCATGGTGCCAGTGTTCACGTTGTTAGCACAGAACTGGATAGTGGCAACCTGATTATCCAGGCGCAAGTTCCGGTAAAAACAGATGACACCGAAGAAAAACTGGCCGCCCGGGTACTTAAGCAGGAACACCTTATTTATCCGCTGACTATTTCGCTGATTATTGCTGGCACACTGAAAATAAAAAACAACACCTTGTTATACAAAGGTCAACCATTGAAGCGGGCATTAATCTGGCAGTCTAACCAACTGTGTGAACCGGAAGGCAGCTAGCCGAAGTCTGAGAACTATATCAATAAGAATCATGCAAATGAGAACCATGCAAAAAGGCTATATCGCTGTTCTGCTTTTCTTTTTCCTTCCCGCCACGAACGGTTATAGCGCCACGTTACAACATAGCCTGCCTGAATTTACCGCAAAATATGCCATTACAAAATATGGCATTAAACTTGCCGAGGCGGTGTACGCATTAGCTTATACCCGTAACGGCTATAAAATGACACAACATACCCGACTTTATGGTGTCGCGGCATTATTTATGAATGACCGCGTTGATGCCAGCAGCCTTGTCGAAAATATGTCCGGCAAACTATTGTTAACCGAATTTTTCTACCGGCAAACCGGCAGGGAAAAAAATCGTGATGAAGATATCCATCTCTCCTACCGTAAAAGTAACAATACTGAAATAAGCCATATTACCGGTATATCCAGAGGAAGACCGGTAGATATCAAGACGCAGGGACCGGTCTGGGATATTCTCTCCTTTCAGATTCCATTGATGATACAGGCCGATTCAAAAAAGAAAAATTACCCGTACACGGCGGTTATCAATGGTAAACTGGACAAATACACTTTCCGTTTGCAAAATACGAAAACCGTCCGATTTGCCGGTACAAACTATCAGCTACTGGAGGTGGTTCGTAGTAATAAGGAAAGAACCAGGGTGTTACATATCTGGCTAGCCCCCAAACTCCACAATCTGCCGGTTATTGTTGAAAACTACCATGATGGCAATTTACACTCCCGCATGTCTCTTGAATCTGTACAGTTTAATCATGCACCACAACTTATCAAAAACAACAACATAGACGTCGATGACTAACCAACCTGACGAAACAGTGGAACAAAGCTCACAAGACAGTCCGAGTAAAACCCGATTAAAACATGAAGCACATCAACGAGTAAAACTGGGTGAGGATATTCTGCAGCTAAATCAGGACGAAATAAAAAAACTTGCGCTACCGGATGAACTGGCTGAGGCAATACAGACAGCACTGAAAATAAAATCACGAAGCGGGCTGAAACGTCAACGTTTATATATTGGAAAACTGCTTCGCAAGCTCGACTATGATGCTATCGAAAAGCAAATTAATACGATTAAACATCAACATGATATCAACACGGCCATATTTAAACGTCTGGAATCGTGGCGCGATCGTCTGATAGAAACCGACAGGCAGGTTATGGAGGAAATTATCGACCATCATCCGCAGGTAGACCGACAGCATATTCACCAGCTGGTTCGCTGCGCCCGCCTGGAACAGGAAAAAAATAAATCCCCTGCCTGTGCAAGAAAACTTTTCAAATATTTACAATCCCTGAAGGAGAGCGAATCAATCTGACATTTACAGAACAAATAACTCTGATTTACAGGTTAAGTTTCCCTTTCCCATGCCGATACGATCATTGATAGTTATTTACGCACCCGTATTTTTCCACATGCCTGTTTTACGCACAGACGTATTTAGATATGAAGATTTTAATTAGCAATACAATGGATATGCCTGTACCCGTTTTTCAGTTTTCAGTTATTTGTTTTCCTGACAGCAGTAAACACCCCCGACAAACTGACTACCGGTCAACTAACTACTGTCCAGAAAAAACTTTCAGCCGGGTAAAAAACTGATATGGGAACCTTAAGCACTATGTACTGTGAAAGTGAAGTGCTGGAACGACTTGGCTATGAAAAG
>VAOW01040040.1_pt1 | contig 13306 bp, 10 predicted proteins | sample 3393921 | NCBI WGS metagenome assembly VAOW01 (sample SAMN08290428, study PRJNA428436) | hydrothermal vent metagenome | isolation source: Deep-sea hydrothermal vent chimney | place: Indian Ocean: Southwest Indian Ridge | depth 2742 m m
GATTTTCTATAGAATTTTAGCCGAAAGGTATAGGAGAAGGAGTTTCGAATTGATATTATCCAATTAGAACCAGAGTTTCAAGGGGGTAATTGGATGGTCTCAATAGGGGCATCTTTAAATCTCCAAATCTCTCAAAACATCTATAATCTTATTCTCATGCTCCAATATTTTCTTTTTTATCACTTCTGGCTTTTCATAAACTACTTCTTCATATTCAATTTCTTTATACTTTGAAATACTCAAATCATAATTATTCTTTTTAATCTCAGCAAAGGGAACAAAAAAACATTTTCCTTTTCTATCGATTGGTTTTTCATCGTGTCTATTCTTAAATTGTTTAAGTATATCTGGAATATCATTCTTTTCAGGTTGAGGTGTTCTTTTATCATCTAAACTAAAACCATCTGCTTGCATATCATAAAACCAAACTTCCTTAGTTGATTCTCCTTTTGTAAAGAATAAAACCGCTGTTGAAACTCCTGCATAAGGTTTGAAAACTCCAGAAGGCATTGAAATAACTGCATCCAATCTACATTTTCCCAAAAGTAATTTTCTTATTTTTTTATGAGCCTTAGAGTTTCCAAACATAACTCCATCTGGAACAATAACTGCACTTTTTCCACTGTTATTTAAAAGATTATAAATTAGTTCTAAAAAGAGAAGTTCTGTTTTCTTTGTTTTTGTTCTAAAATTTTCCCCAATATCTGATTCATCAATACTACCTTTAAATGGAGGATTAGCAAGAATTACTTCATAACAATTAGATTCATCAAATCGTTTAGATAGTGTATTCTTCTGTTCAACATTAGGATTATTAATACCGTGCATCATTAGATTCATTAATGAAATTTTAAGCATTACATCATCAAAATCATACCCATAAAAAGTTTCATCTCTTAAAATTCTCCATTGGTTATCATTAAGTTTATCTCCCACATAATTTTCTTCTTTTACTAAGTTCGCAGAAGTATTATTTTTAAGAATATGCTCAAAAGCGGAAACTAAAAAACCAGCAGTTCCACAAGCAGGGTCACAGATTTTATCTCCGTAGTGAGGATCAAGAAGTTCAACCATCATTTTAATTATATGCCTTGGAGTTCTGAATTGTCCATTCTTACCTGCTGTTTGAAGTTGGCTTAGTAAATATTCATAAATATCTCCTTTTGTGTCTCTGTTCTGCTCTTTGATATGCATATCATTAATGATTTTTACAGCTTCTGCCAAAAGTGAAGCCGTAGGAATGGCAAAAGTTGCATTTTTCATGTATTTTGAATAAATTGAATTTTCTCCGCCATTAAGTTTTCTCAAAAATGGAAAAACCTCATCTCTTACATGCTCAAGCATTTGTTCAGCAGGCATTTCTGTCCAAAAAGACCATTTAAGTTCCTTTTTAGGAAATATTGAAGTGAAATTTTCTCCCAAAAATTTTGCGTTTTGTTCTCTTGAAACATCTTCGTCTTCCAATCTTTTCATAAAGATTAAATAAGACATTTGTTCAATTGCATTAAGTGGATTACTAATTCCACCACTCCAGAATTTATTCCATAACAAGTTTATTTTTGTTTTTAATTCTGCGTCTAACATAAATACCCCTCCATTCTGTAAATTTCCTCAATAAATATAATAAATGATTTAAAGATAGATTCAACAAGTTTAATATCCCCGTTTGCATCTGGGTTTTTATTTCCATGAAATAAATTACATCTTATTTGATAAACTACTAAAATAAATTGTTTAAAGTTGTTCAGATTTTCAAAAGATTGAGCATTAATTTCAGTTCTCCTATTTGGACGCATATCTGCTACTTTTCCTTTAAAATGAGTTATATAACCAGATCCATTCAAATATTTAAAAAAGGTATTTAATTCATCTTTAAATTTCTTATTTTGATTAAGTAATTCGGAATATTTGTTTTTATAATTTTTTTCAGTATAAATTATTCTTAAATAATCTTTTTTAGCAGTTTTATAGAATTCTGAAACAAAAAAACAATTAAAAGATACCCATAAAGAAATAAACCTATCAAAATAATTATATAATTTATTACCTTTTTTAGCTCTTTCAAACCAAGTTTTTACTATTTGTTTTGATTGATAGTTTTGATTATTACTCATATTTCTAATTCCCCCTTGAAAGCTTTTTGCATTAAAGCATTAAATAAATTGTCAATCTGATTTTTTGAATGTTTCTGTTGTTCTTTTATGGCTTCGACTTGTTGGACAATTGAAGCGAATTTGTTTTGAAGTTCTATTGGAGGGAGAGGGAGTTCATAATCCTTAATATCTCTATCTGAAATAGCAGGATACGATGCTCCCTTGGCAATTTTTACCATTAAGCCTATAAATTTAGAACTTCTTGAGACATGAAATAAAAATTCTGGAGAAACTTTTTCAATATTTGCTCTCAAAACACAAAAACCAGTAGAACATATTTGATTATGTAAATTTTTCGGAATTAATGCAACTGAATTTAAATTTGGTCTAACTGTTGAAATAATTAAATCATTATAGTGTACTTTTTGCTTAGCTCTACTAGGCGCATCTTTTCCCAACATTTTTTTACAACTAATAATTTTACCTTTATTGTTGTCAATTGATGAAATATCTATATATTCAAAATTTTTATCGGGATAATCTTTTGTAGGATTATCATTACTTGTTTTTTCAATAACATCTTTTATTTTTATAATTTCAAATTTATCTTTATCCCCAAACATCTCCAAGAAAACACTTTTCAAAAAGTCTTTAGTCAATTCATCTGCTTCTTTTCGCAATTCTTTTGCTTTTTCTACTTTTTCTAAAATTTTGACGATGGCTTTTTGTGTTTCTATAGGAGGTAGTGCAATTTTAATATGTTGATATTTGGATAAATAATACCTTTTATGTGTAATGAAATTAACATTAATCGTTTGCATTAACCAGAAAATAAATTTTAAATTAACATTATCTGTTTTTGGAGTTAATAGCTTCATAGCACTTGATTTTACTTTAAATGGAAATGTAACAAATTTATTAGCAGTTGTAAAATCATCAAATATGATTACTGGAAGTTTAGTATAAATTCCCATTTTTTCATTGGTATATCCTAATATGAATGATTTCCCAGCTGTCAATACAGGAGTTTCATATTCATCATTGTATTCATCACTATCAACTATGTAATCTCCTGGCTGTTCGTAATCTAATACTTCGCCAAGTTCAATTTCCTTCCACCCTTCTGGCAATTTTTGTTTATTCATTCTAATTTCTCCAGCAATTCCAATGCATCCTTTTCAAACTTTGAGAATGCAAACCATTTCTGTCCTAAATCTTTTAACGATGCGCCAATATGATATACTTCTTTATTGTCAATAATCATAAACCTGTCATGTGAATCTTTAAATTCTTTAATTTCAATTATAGGATATTGAGAATTATATTTATTTAAATCTAATTTTAATTGTTTTGTGATGTTTTTTGTATAAATTACCACACCAACATTAATTCTTCTTTTAGAAAACAATGTCAAAACAGAATCATCAACGAAATTATCAATTAACACAATTGATTTTTTTGCGCTTCTTATTAAATCAGAAATAAACTTATAAGCATCAAATATCTGTCCGTCAAAAAAGAGGCCTTGTTTTTTAACAAGTTCTTTACTTTCAATTGCCTCAAAAATTCGTTCAAAATTTTTATCTGTTTTTATTTGAGATTCTAATTGTTTTCTTTCAACAGTATCTAACCTTCTAAATATTTCAGCATTTTGAAAAATAAATTTACGCATTGAAATAAAAGCTCTCATTATCTGAATACTCACTTCAATCGCCTTCTTACTTCTCAGAATTCCAGAGAGCATAGCAACGCCTTGTTCAGTGAAAACGTATTGTAAATATTTTCTATGAGCGCCTCTTTTATTTTTTATGGTCACAATTTGTGACCTTAAACTAAAAATAGTTGAAGTCGCATTTTGCGACATCAAGTTTTTGGATTCTCCTTTTGTTATCTGAAACATAAAATCTATAGGAAATCTATCAATGTTTCTTTTGACTGCTTGATTTAATACTTTTGTTGGAACATCATAAAGTACAGCTAAATCACTATCAAATATTACCTGAAGCCCTCTGATTGTATGAATTTTATCTTTAATTGAATTATTTGAAACTATTAATTCTTCTTTCATAACCCTCTCCTCACAATCTGCCCTGGTATTGAAACAGAATCATCTTTTGTCTTCTGAATGAATGTGTTTCTTTCATCTATTGCTTTATCTATTGCTTCCTTTAACTGTGATAAAAACTCAAAATTTAAATCATCTTCAATATAAGATATAATTCCCTTATCTAAAATTGCTCTCCAGCTGAAATTATCTCTTGCAGGATTATATACAAACAAACTTTTTCCTGCGACATTAACAGAAATAGGGTTATCAATCTCTTGCTTTATCAATTGTTTAAGTTGGGTAGAAACTTTCACGCCTTTTTTATCACAATAATCCTTAAAATGAGAAAAATCTCTTTGAGTAAGTTTGGCTGATACCGTCTTAACATCATACTTATTATCCCATTTTTCTATTGCCATAATAGAAGGTTATTCAAAGTACTTTATAAAGCTTCTTATATTTGTAAACTTAAGTTTACAAATTCACATCATCTTAATCTTATTACACTCAATAACTATCTTCTGCAACTCAGAATCCTGAAACTTGTCAAGAGGTCTTTCATTAGAAAGAGGCGGAACAGTAAAATCCTTTAATTCAATGTGTTTAGTTCGAGCAAAAACCTTTTTCAAAATCTGCAAAAACTTAATCTGCTCAGAAGTATAATTCTGATTTTTCTCAATAATATGTTTATTAAATTCTCTTTCTATCAAAACGCGAGGGTCATATTCCTGCTTTAAACTCAATATCTCTCTTATGAAGAGCAAGAAGTCAACCTTTAGAATTCTCTGAACATTATCAATAGTCATCTCAGGTCTTAATGCGCTTAATTGCTTTTCTAACTCAAGAAGCTCAGAAGGAGTAATACCTTCTCCTTTCCTAATCTTATTAACAAGAGAGTTTGTCTCTAAGAATTTTTTTAATTCTTCATCTTCCTTGACTTCTTTTTTGAATTCCTCAACTTTCAAAATTAAATCAGGAGCATCAACTTGAAGCATCCTCTTAGGATTTTTTTCATAATAAACCATCAATGGAGCAAGCTCAATTATAATAAATTCAACATCTTCAAAAGTCAATTCATCCCAGAAATTCTCTTGAAAAACTTTCAAAATATCTTCCTTCTTTTCTTGCACGGCTTCTAAATTATCTTTTTGCAAAATATTCTCCATATTTTCCTTGACATGTTCTTGGATTTTATATATTCCATCTTTATCATCATCTAAGATAAATTTAAACAATTTTTCAACTTGAAGAATAAATGAAGAAACAAGAGGATTCTTTCCAGGATTTAATGAAATAAGAGGAGCAATTTCGTTTCTTAATTCATTTACGTAATCTTTTAAATCAAACTTTCTTTGCACTCTTTTCTTAACCTTTTCACCATATTCAGCAGTTCTCTCTGCAACAATCATAGGGGTTGAGGGATTTTTTACAGTCTCTAAAATATTATTAATTAACGGAAGTTTTTCTCTTACAATAAAAGAATCCTTATCTAAAGAATCAACTTCATAAACAATTTTATTTTCAACAAATTCTTTCTGTTTAGCATTTAATCCTTTCTTTAATAATTCAACCCTATTCAAGAAAATTTTTGTGAGAGTGTCTGTTCCAGGTTTTCTCTCTTTAGCTTCTTTAAGATGATGATATTTTATATTTGAATGTCCGCCAATAGTAAAGTCTAAAATCAAAAAGTCATTTTTCTCTCTGTTTGGAAGCCATTCCTTATGTTTACATGATCTTAAGTTTCTAGTTCCTCTTCCGAGCATTTGCCAGAACCTTATTCCTGAAAAAACAGGTTTTGCAAAAACTAAATTGCATACTTCTGGAATATCAATTCCAGTATCTAAAACACCAACAGACAAAGCAATTCTTGGCTCGGAATCAAGTTTGAATCTTGAAATCTCGTCAGTATACCTATATATATCAGAAACAATCATTTGAACGTCATTACTTACAGCAGGAAATAACTTATTAAAAATTTTCTTGATATGCTCTGCATGTTTGATATTTGCACAAAAGAAAATCGTTTTTGCAGGTTTTCCTTCATCAGATTTGTAGCACCTATTCATAAACTCCCTAATTACTAACTCATTGGTTTTATCATCCATGAAAACCTTAGCGAATGAAGAACCTGGAAGCATAGTATAATTTGGGTCTTCTTCCTGTTTTCTTAATTGGTCTTGAAGCTGTCTTGTTAAACTTGCCCCGTCTATTCCTAATGAAAGAATCTTTGTATCAATCATCTCTGCATTATATGGAACTAAAACTCCATCTCTTATAGCTTCATCATAAGAATATTCAACTGTTGGCTTATCTCCCTCACATTCAAATAACTCATAAGTGTTTCTACTTTCGGCTGTTGAGGGTGTTGCTGTAAGACCTATTTTTATTGCATCAAAATATTTATAAATTAATCTATTTGGATCATAAATTGACCTGTGGGCTTCATCAAAAATAATCAAATCAAAAAAGCCAGGACTAAAACTTTCAAAAAATTTCTTAGTTTTCCCACTCCTTAATGTTTGAACTGTTGAAACATATAGTCCATTTGGAAAACTCTTCGGACTTTCTCTTAAATCAACAACTGCCTCAGAAAAAAACTCCTTGAAGCCAGCAGATTTTGCCTGATTAGCCAATGCAATTCTATCAGCAATGAATAAAACATTTCTTACAATATTTGACCTTAAAAGAACATCAATCACAGCCATAGCAACTCTTGTTTTTCCTGTTCCAGTAGCCATATTGATTAAAGCAGATTTATGCCCAATCTGAATATGTTCCATCATTTGTTTTACAATAAGAATGCTCTTTGGTCTATCTACAATCTTCCCAATGTTTATTTTAGTCGGGTCTCTTCTCTTCCTAAAAAGTTCCATTCTTCTCTTTAAGTCAGATTGAGAAAAAAGTCCGCTAACATAACTCTCAACTCCGTCCTGAGTTATAAGAAGCCATTTATTACCATTAGTTAAAAAAATCGGAATTTTCTCCTTTGTTTGAGATTCAATATCTTTAAGATAAGTTCTTGATTGAGCCCTTCCTTTATCTTCTGAAACAGAGAATTTTTTTGCTTCAATTAAAGCAATTGGACTATTATCTTCAGCCAGCAGTAAGTAATCTATAAATCTTCCAGAATTATCCTCTCTACCTTGAGACAGCACATATTCCTTAGTTTTAAAATTGGATTTAACAGAATTTACTTCTTCTTTAATATATTTCTTAAGCCATCCGACAGTTTTTAACTGTTTGTCTATTAACTGCTCTCTAGTTTCTTTTTCATTCATTATAATTACAATATAATCACCATATTTATTAAATCTTCTCTTTTTCAAGATGCTCCTTATTTTCTTTTTTTTTACAAAAAATCCTAGCCACTCTCGTCCTTCAGACATACACGCTCTTAAAATTTTTTACACGCCAAAGTCCATGATTTCATATAACATCGGAGTAAAGGGCATTTATATCTCAATGCCATAGACCTACGGAAGGTTATAAAGCTTTCTTTTTGAATGACCCCTCAAAGGCTCACCAAGAAATCTATGATATAAGACATATAGACCTTGACATGAGTGGTAGCATAGAAAAAGAAGAGCTCCTGTGGCTGAGAATAAAAAAGTCAAACTAAGCTTTACAGACAAGCTTATGGAGTTATTCAGCACGCATCCGGATATGGTTGAGAGAACTAAATACTTAGCAGAATTGACTTAACTTATACTTGCCTAGGAAAAAATTTTTTGAATGTTAACACTCAGACTGAAAATAATGATGGAAACTTTAGAAATTTTATCTGATAAAGACTTAATGGAGCAAGCAGATAGAAGTTGCTAAGGAATTTGGGATTTAATATGATTGAGGGATTGGTCCAAGAAATAAAAAATTTAAGAGAGGAAATAAGTGAAATAAAAACAATGCAATTACTAATTTTGATATCTCTAATTCCTGAAGATGAACCTTCAGAAGAAGAAAGGAAAATTTTTGAACGAAAGCATGAGTTTATATCCTTAGAAGAGGTTTTGAAAGAGATAGAATGAGTTATTTGTATACTTTACCTCGATAATCTATATCATATATAAACCATTTTTTCATGCTTAAAAACTTTATATCTTACAATGTCATATCAAACACACATGAAAAGATTGAAGAAATGCTTGAGCTGTAAAACTCCGTTTAAATGGGAAGTGGAGCGTTATTGCCCAAAATGTGGATGGGACAGCAAACGGTGGTGTGATGAGCTTGGAAAAGCAACAGGGAAAAGAAGTAAACAGGAATATATCCCGGAACTTTTTTCCCACAATCCCAATATTTTCGCTGAATCTGATGAAGCACTGTCACTATTAAGCGATAGTATAACAATTATTAAACTGTTAAACAAATAAAGTCTCTTTGAAAGCGTTATCCTTCTAAAAAAAGAAAAATATTGGGAAAATTGTCCTTAATTCAGGCCAAGTTTTCTTCTTTTTTCTTCTATCTTTTCTATCATTACTCTGGCGGTTTCCACAGGGTCAGAGCCGGTAAAAACAGTGGCCCCGACCAGACCTTCTGCATCCTCTGTCAGTATTTTTGTCACAAGCTGGCTACCTGAAATTCTCGGCGGCGGATTTATATGGGTGGTAACCCCAAGGCTCACTGCCCATGTGCCTATAGAGAGTGCCTTCTCAGTTGTATATTCCGGTGCGCTGGCCAGCACAGGGAGGTCCTTTATTGGCACACCAATCCTGTCGGAAAGTGCCTTCAAAAGGTCGCCTATTCTTGAGTTGTCCACACATGAGCCAAAATTGAGTACAGGCGGCAGAGCCTCCATACCAGCAGCCTTGCCCAGAACCTTCAATACACCCTGAAGGTCCTCTCCTGCCTCCTTGTAGGCTGTGTCAGGATTCATAAGCCCTGACTTTGCATGAGCTGTGGCAACGCATCCAGTAGATATCACAAGTACATTGCGCTTTATGAGCTCCCTAGCAATTCCAACATTCATGAAATCATGTTTTACCCTTGGATTATTACAACCCACAATAGCCACTGCACCACGGATTTTACCTTCAGTGATAGCGTCCACCAGAGGTTTTAACGGGTCCTCTTTGTTAATTTTAGAGAGTACTGCCACCAAAACCTCAGGAGTAAAACCTGCCATAACTTTGGACTTTACATTCGGTATATTAACCCTCTTCGGGTCTCTATTCTTGAAGTTATCTATTGCCAGCCTCACAATCTTTTTAGCAACCTTATCAGCTTCTTTTTCATTGAAATCTATGTGTTCTGCACCAGGAATCTTTGCGATATCAGCAGTGGTGATAACTTTAGTATGGAAATTATCTGCCACCGGCACAAGCCCTGGATATATACACTGATAATCTACCACCACAGCTTCCATTGCCCCAGTTATAATGGCAGTCTCAGTATTCAATTCATTTCCTGCTATGGGAATCCCCTTTCTTTCCAGTAGCTCTATTCCTGTACAGCAAAGCCCCACCACATTTATACCCTTTGCTCCAGCTTTTATTGCCTCTTCCTCCAGCTCTTCTGCCGCATCCACAATCTTCTCTGAAAGCAGGGGCACATGACCATGTGTGGAAATATTGATATAGTCTTCCCTGAGTACACCGAGCCCAGCCTCTGAAATTTTTGGACTTGGACTTCCAAAAAGAATATCCTGCAAATCCGTTGACATAGCAAGGCCACCATAGCCATCAACAATCCCTGTTTTCAGCATACCAAGTATTATGTTTACAGGGTCTGCATCCACACCCATAGTTCTTCTGTGCATACCCTCATTTACCACAACATTTCCACCGAAGGGTAGAATACCAAGTTTTTTCCAGGTATCAATACGCTCCTCGGGGGCATGCAGTTTAATCCAGTCCATGGCATCTTCGCCGTGCTGCCTTCCCAGGTCCTCCAGAGCCCTGTTTGCCACCTCCGTGGCAAGCAGCTTTTTATCCTTTGTGTCAGCCCCGTCAATTCCCAGACCCCCAGCAACCCTTCTAAGCTTTGCCTCATCCTTAATCTTATATGGAGCATTACCCATGCCAGCCTCCCGTAAAAGTATAGCCACATGTCTTGCATGGTCCATATGGGACGCCGCCCCTCCTATTGTATTCTGGAGAAGTCCCCTGGCAACCATAGTATCAGCCGTGGCACCGCATACCCCTCTGGGTGAATTTGGGGTAATTCTACATGGGCCCATATTACAGGTCCTGCAAGACACTCCTTCCTCACAGAATGTGCACTTTGGCTCCTGCTTCTGAACTCTGTCAAAAGCTGTATCTATTCCATCCTTTTTTGCTATTCTCAAAAGCTCCACATTGGCAGGGTCTATGGTTGAATCCTCTATACTCCTGCCCCTTGTATCAAATTCTTTCATATCTTACACCTCTTGATTTAAACTGTATTTTATAACTATTATAGGTACAGTCGCATTTTCTAGTGATAGATGAGTATGAATAACCCCTCTTCCCGAAACCTTTATTAGTTCCGGAAGAGAGGTATTCTTGGTGATTAAACGATGGTATATATTAACTGTACACTATTTAACTTTTTGCATCAAGACGAGCTGCTTTCCACCTTTTTAGGTATGCAAACGACTTTGAATATACTCCCGATGGTATCTTCCGAAGGGTCGTGCCCCTTTCTGCCCAGGATGTGAAGTCAGGATGACCTACAATGGCTACAATGGCTACAACACCTACACCAAGAAAGGGCTTTATAGCGAAGATAGACTCCTTCGACACGAAAGTCCAGAAACGCCTTAAAAAAATCGAGAAGAATTGGGACAGGTATACCACCTTCTACTTCGTGAAGGGAGCACCGGCAACAAATAATCCCATAGAAAACTACTACTCCACAAGTCTGAAAACCCATCGTAAGAGGCAGTTCAGGAGTGATGTGGGCATCGAGAACCAGATGAAGCTTTCACAAATAAAAATGGTAGGGGTGAGGAAGGACGCTGATTGAGGTGCTTTCAAGGTTCAGACCTATTCTGGTATCAGGATGAAGAATCAGCTGAGAACCAATCCACGGAAAAAAAGATATAAAACCCAGCCATGGCTATCGAGTTTATGTGGTTTGCGAGGGCAGAAGTAGGGCTTGTGGAAAGAGTGAAATTGAATGTCTGTGAATTTTCAAGGGAAAAGCATGCAGTGGAGGATTCCCTGTGTTTATTCAGCAAGATCAGAACGAGATTACAGGCAAAAAGTTAAATATCACTGGAATTTTAGATAGTGCCACCATTATATAATCTATAAAATGACAAAACAGCAAAATTCCAAATCTCTCACGTCATATATTTTCCTCTGATATTATATGGATATTCTAACACATGAACTACCCACGACTAAAGTCGTTGGTTTTTTGCTATGTCTGTCATAAATATCCAGCAGACTTTTATTTCTGAATTTACATCTAGCATTATGGGTAAGATAAAAACACTTTCTGGCAATATAGTTGATGTCCTGAACTCCGAAGTTTACCCGGGCACCCTTAAAATATCTCATGGCAGAATACTGGATATCTCACAGGAAAAGAAAAATTATGAAAATTATATTATTCCAGGGTTTATAGATTCTCATATTCACATTGAAAGTTCCATGCTTTCACCTTCAGAGTTTGCCAGAGCAGCAGTAATTCATGGTACAGTGGGTGCAGTATGCGACCCTCACGAGATTGCCAATGTTCTTGGCATAGAGGGTGTGAAATATATGATAGAAGATTCAAAAGCTTTGCCCATGAAACTATACTTCAGCGCTCCCTCCTGTGTGCCTGCAACAGACTTTGATAGCAGCGGTGCAGTTCTCGGTACCGTGGAGGTGGAAGAACTTCTGAAGCTGGATGAAATAAAATGCCTAGGTGAGGTGATGAACTTCTCTGGTGTTCTGGAAGGCAATTCCGAGCTGATTAAAAAAATCAGCCTTTCTAAAAGATACTCAAAGCCAGTAGATGGCCATGCCCCTGGGATAAGAGGGCAGAAACTTGAGAAATATATAAGCTCTGGAATATCAACCGACCATGAATGCCTTACCAGAGATGAGGCAGAAGAAAAGCTAGGTCTTGGTATGATATTGAACATCAGGGAGGGTTCAGCAGTGAGTAACTTTGAGGAGCTTATCCCTCTTTTGGAGGAGCATTATAAAAGATTTATGTTCTGCAGTGATGATAAGCACCCTGATGACCTGATAAATGGACATATTAACAGTATGGTAAAAAGAGCGGTAAATTATGGTATCGATGTAATAAAGGTCTTAAGGGTTGCATGTGTAAATCCTGTACTTCACTACAGCCTAGATGCTGGAGTGCTGCAAAGAGGAGACGCTGCTGATTTTCTTGTTGTGGATAATCTGAAGGATTTTAATGTAATCAAAACAGTTATAAACGGAGAAATAGTGGCAGAAGAAGGTAGAACATTCATCAACAGAAAAACCCCTGAAGTTATGAATAATTTTAAAGCAGAAAAGAAGAAAACAGAGGATTTCAGAGTCAAGTATAGCAGAGGGGGTATGGTCATTATTGAAGCACTGGATGGCCAGATTGTAACAGGTAAACTTATTCTTCCTCCAGAGATAGCTGATGGATATGCTGTATCTGGTATTGAGAGAGATATACTGAAAATAGCTGTGGTGAATCGCTACGGTAGGGGTGTGGTGAGAACTGGTTTTGTGAGAAATTTTGGTCTTACAGAGGGAGCGATTGCCTCAAGTGTGGCTCATGATTCCCATAATATTATAGCTGTCGGGGTATCTGACAGAGATATATGCAGGGCTGTAAATCTGATAATTGAGAACAATGGCGGTATATGCGCTGTATCTGATGAGGAGGAAGCTGTCTTACCTTTACCAATAGCAGGCCTTATGAGTGACAGGAGCTATTCAGAAGTGGCAGAAAAATATACTGAAGTCGATAGTATGGCAAAATCTCTTGGTTCTAAACTGAAATCACCTTTTATGACACTTTCATTTATGGCTTTGCTGGTCATCCCCAGAATAAAGCTGGGTGATAAAGGGCTGTTTGATGTGGAGAAATCCGAATTTATTGAGCTTTTTAGAAGGTAAAATAACTATCCTCTGACATACTCCCACGACTGAAGAGGCTGTCCCGCAATCAAAAATACTACGGGAAATAAGCTAAATTTAGCCTTTATTGCCTAAAATAAGCAGCCTTTATATTACTGAGAGTAATTGTCAGA
>VAOW01026356.1_pt1 | contig 13284 bp, 11 predicted proteins | sample 3393921 | NCBI WGS metagenome assembly VAOW01 (sample SAMN08290428, study PRJNA428436) | hydrothermal vent metagenome | isolation source: Deep-sea hydrothermal vent chimney | place: Indian Ocean: Southwest Indian Ridge | depth 2742 m m
AAATGATCGGCGTCCAGATACAGCACCGATAGTGCTACCTGTCGCGTCACGCAACGACTGAGCAGACCTTTTGCCAGCTTGAAAAAACGGTGACGGGTGGCGAGGCCGGTGAGTTCATCCACATAAGCGATCTGCCGCAGCCGTTGTTCCAGGTGGAACTGTTCCCGAATCATGCGGTTGATATAGCGGTAGGTCACGCTGGCAAGGATCACCACGATGACCAGGTCACCGATGTATTGGAATCGTTCCCAGCGATCCAGGGAGGACAACAAGAGCAGGGGTAGAGGGCCGATGACACAGCTGATCAGCATGGCAAGAATGAAATCGCGATGGCACTGCCAGACGGGTACCGACACGATGGGTACCAGGATATAGACCGGCAGGATCCAGGCCGTACCTTCGCTGCGGCCGTAACCATTCAGAAAAATTCCGATCTCCAACAGAATTAAGGTACTCAGGCCAAGTATTCCGAACCAACGCGCCTGGCGTTGGGTCAAGACGATAACGTTGACGATGACCAGGGCGATGGCTGGCAGGATGCGCAGCCACAGGGGGATCCGGGAATGCCCGACCAACTCGCCGATGATGACGAAGGCTGTATAGCTCAACAAGCTGGTCATCAGCAGCGCCCGCACCACCGGACCCAGGTGCCGTTCGAGATAGCTGGACAGGTCGTATTGTTCTTCCATGATCATGGAGTGGGGTACGGTTTTCGATACCATGCGTGGAAGGGTCTCTCAAGTAGTCCAAAAAGCTATATGCAAAAATTAGACCAATATCTACCATAAATACAAATATTTATATCTACTTCTTGATAATGCCGGCAAGTACGGCTCAAAACCGATTCCTAGAAAAAATCCGTATGCATAATGGGCCTTGCCGGCATCTGCCGATGGTTCAGGTACGTCATGCCATGCCTCGACAGCAGCATAGCGGCCTGCGCATACTACGAAGCTGTCACCACTAACGCCAATCCGGGCCGGTTCCGAATATGTCTCCACTGGTTTTTATCGTCTGGATGTTCAACGTGGTGGTCGATACCGGGGGTCAGCTGGCCTTCAAAGCAGCGGCGGCCCATGGTGATGAAGGCGGTGGAATGGCCCACTGGCGCGCCATGGCGCGGCGTCCCTGGCTGTGGTTGGGGATCTTTTTTTTCTGTGCCGAGTTTATTCTCTGGTTGGTGTTTCTCTCCTTGGTGCCCCTGTCGGAAGGCATCCTGTTGGGTTCGCTGAACATTGTGACGGTGTTAGTAGGGGGGCGGATTATCTTTAACGAGCGCCTCAATGGCCGCTGTCTGCTGGGTATTTTCCTGATTGCGGCGGGCGTTGCCATAGTGGGGCTGGCATGAATATACGGCGTTTTTATCTGTTTGGTTTTCTGCTGCTGCTCACCTTCGACACGGTTTCGCAGCTCAGTTTCAAGTTGGCCGCTAACCATGCCATCCCCCAGGCATTGGCGCTGTCCTGGCTATTTCGGGTGGCCACGGCACCGTGGATCTATGGTGCTGTGCTGGGCTATTTGGGTGCTTTCGTGACCTATATGAGTCTGTTGCGGCATGCCCCGGTCGGGGCCGCTTTTGCCGCTTCGCATTTACAGGTGGTGAGCGTGATACTGGTTTCGGCCTGGCTGTTTCACGAACGTTTGAGTCTGGCGGAACTGCTAGGTAGTGCACTGATTGTGGCAGGTATTTTGGTACTCTCGACGAATAAGCCGGATATCCGACCCGCAGATTCTGCCGTTACGCTGCCTAACGATGATCGCCCGGGGTCTTGAGATTCCTCCTACAGCGGGTCTGCCGGCCTACTGGCGAGACCTGTTGCCGCCCTGGCAGGGAAAGCTGGAAGCCGCAGCCGCCACGTTCATAGATGTGGATTTCCCAGTGCTGGCGGTGGCTTCCGGTGCTGCGGGTCTACTACTTGCTTTGCGCACGCTGGCTGATCTGGATGGTCGGCGCAAAACTGTAATCATTCCAGCTTACACCTGCCCGTTGGTCGCATTGGCGGCGTATCAGGCAGGGTTGGAGATTCGGCTATGCGATGTCGTCGCCGATGGCTTTGACCTTGATCCACAACAGCTCAAAAAGCTCTGTGATCGCGATACTCTGGCGGTGCTACCGACCCATCTTGCCGGTCGGGTGGCTGAGGTGGCCAGGATTCGGGCGATTGCCAAAGATTGCGGGGCGTTCGTCATCGAGGATGCGGCGCAAGCGCTGGGGGCGCGCATCCGCGGGCAGAGCGTGGGCCTGGTCGGTGATATCGGTCTGTTCAGTCTGGGTGTCGGTAAGGGTCTGAGCACCTATGCCGGAGGATTGTTATTGGCCCGCGACCCCTATTTGCGGCAGGCGCTGGCGGCTACGGCTCGCCGCCTGCTGCGACCGCATCGCGGTTGGGAAGCGTGGCGTATCCTGCAATGGCTGGGTTACCTCGCTCTGTATCACCCCCGGGGTCTGGTGTACGCATATGGTCGACCGCTGCGCCGCGCTTTGCGGCGCGGAGATCTGCTGGCTGCGGTCGGCGATAATCTACCCCGGCACATCCAGTTACTGCGTATGGGCCGGTTTCGCGCCAGTGTGGGGACGCGGGCCTTTGCACGATTAGCCGCGTTTCATACCCGTACCGAGATTCAGGCCCAGCACCGGGTGGCCCGCTTGCAGGCTATCGAGGGGGTACAGGTGTTGCGGGATACCGTAGCAGGCCGGGGGGTGTGGCCGGTGCTTATGTTGCGCTTACCTAGTGAGGCAAAGCGTGATGCGGTTCTTCGGCAATTGTGGGGTGAGCGCCTGGGCGTGACCCGGATGTTTATCCACGCGATACCGGATTATCCTGCTCTGCAGCAGCTGATTTGTTCCGCACATGTACCGAACGCTCGGGCGCTGGCGGCCACCACGCTTACCGTGTCCAACAGCCTATGGCTGGATGAGGCCGGATTCAGCAAGGTGTTGCAAGTGATTACGAAACAGCTGTCAGCGGCTGAGGATGGTGTCAAGAATTAGCGGCGGGTGGCACTGGTCCGCGTTTTGAAACGATACATGGCAGGCTGGTTTTGTGAGCCTTGCCACCGACTCATACCGTATGGCTTGCTATGATGCAACGCTTAACCCATTCGCAGGCGGCGGCTGAAGTGATATTTTTGGCTGTGGATGGCTGGGTCTGATTGACGACCGGTTCACTCGGTTGCCAGCGGGGAGGCAGGAGAAGCTTGCAATTTTGTAAGCTTACCGTCACAGATATGGCAATCAAGATTGAATATAGTGACAATACCCTTTTGCACGGATGCTTCTAATCGATTATTCAGGCAACGCATGATCAAACAAGTTGACTATTGGCTCGAAGGTGGTTCGCAGGGCGTTTTGCTCATCCATGGGCTGACGGGCACGCCCACGGAGATGCGTTTTATCGCCAAGGGGCTGCAGAAGCAGGGCTTTACGGTGTATGCGGCGCAGTTGGCCGGACATTGCGGTAGCGTTGCCGACTTACTGGCAACGGGCTGGCACGACTGGGCGGACAGTGTGGCCGCAGCGGCGGAAAAACTTTCTGCACGAGTGGATCGGATGTTTGTCGGTGGGTTGTCGATGGGTGCCTTGTTGGCGCTGAATTATGCCATTGAGTATCCTGATAACGTAGATGGCTTGGCTTTGTATGGTGTGACCTTCCGGCATGACGGCTGGTCAGTACCGGCCATTGGCAGATTCTCTTTTCTTTTACCCTGGGTGATCCCGTTGGGAATCGGTCGTCACCGGGTATTCATCGAAAGCCATCCTTACGGATTGAAGGATGAGCGCATGCGCAAACGGGTGGTCGAGGCAATGTCCGGTGAGGATTCCAGTACCGCAGGATTGCCCGGTCATCCGTGGCCGGCACTGGCTGAGTTGTTTCGGTTGTCACGCCGGGTTCGGGCACATCTGGGAAGGGTCTACGCTCCGACTCTGGTGGTTCACGCGCGCCAGGACGACATCGCCAGTTTTCGCGGTAACGCCGAAGTAGTCTTGCAGGGCGTGCACGCACCGACCGAATTACTGGCCCTTGAAGACAGCTATCACATGGTCACTCTGGATGGTGAGCGACAACAGGTTATCGATCGTTCCGTGAGTTTTTTCCAACGCCTGGCACGATCACCCAGCCCGGAAGCTGGGGACGAGGAACAATTTGGCCTTGATGCGTTGGCTGTTGAGTAGAGCCCACTCTCGGTTATGCTACGCCATTGCGGCCAAGGCACCGTGCCCTGTCCTACCTCAGGAGTTGTTCAATCATGACGCAGAGCGTGGCGGACACCATTTTCGACATCATTGCTAAAGAATCTGGTATCGAGCGATCCAATATCAGCATGGATTCTACCTTGAAAGAACTGGGAATCCAGTCGCTGGATGCTGTTCAAATCCTGTTTGAACTCGAAGACCACTTCAACATTACCATGCCTGATAGAGACCCTGATTTCGATACCGAGTCGGTAAAGGGGCTGGTAGAAACCGTACAGAAGCTCTTGGCTCAGCAGCAGCAAGCCGAGCCGTCTGCCGGGGAGTAATTGCGTGCGTCGGGTCGTCGTCACCGGGATGGGCTGCATCAGTCCGCTGGGGCTGAATGCCCGTGATACCTGGAAGGCGATGTGTGAAGGAATCTGCGCCATTGCGCCAATCGAATCGGTACCTCGCGACTCTCTGCGTTGTGGTATCGCCGCTGAAGTGCATGATTTCGACCCGCAGGCGCACTTTGACCCTAAACGGCTGATTTTGCTGGATCGCTTCAGCCAGTTTGCCTTGGTGGCCGCAGCGGAGGCCATTGCCCAATCCGGGCTGGCCCTGGATACTCCGGAACTTAGTCCCCGCACGGCTTGCGTGATCGGTACAGGCATCGGTGGCGAATTGACCCACGATGAGTCGGCACGGCGCATGTATGCTGAGGGTAAGCCGCGTTTGCACCCTTTGACGATCGTCCGCCTGATGGCGAATGCGCCATCCAGCCAGATCAGTATGGCCTTCGGCGTTCGTGGCCCAGCCTACGCCGTCAGCAGTGCTTGTGCTTCGTCGAATCACGCGATCGCTCAGGCCTTCGATCTGATCCGCAACGGTCGGGCCGATGTGGCGATCAGCGGAGGCAGTGAGGCCTGCATCTCTTTGGGAGGGATGCGGGCCTGGGAGGCTATGCGGGTGCTGGCTGACGACACTTGCCGTCCTTTTAGTAAGCAGCGCCATGGTCTGGTACTGGGTGAGGGTGCGGGAATCTTCGTACTCGAAGCATTGCCACATGCCCAGGCCCGTGGCGCCACAATTCTGGCTGAGCTGGCGGGGATCGGGCAGTCCGCCGATGCCGGTGATATTGTTTATCCTTCGGCAGAGGGTGCCGCTTCTGCTATCCGGGGGGCGCTCGCTGATGGTGGTCTGAATGTCGATCAGGTTGATTACATCAATGCGCATGGTACGGGTACTCAGGCCAACGACTGCACCGAGACCGGTGCCATCCATCTGGCGCTGGGCAGCCATGCACAACGGGTCGCGGTGAGTTCTACCAAATCCATGCACGGGCACGCCCTGGGCGCGGCCGGTGCCATCGAGTTGGTTGCCGTGCTCGGAGCTCTGCGCGAAGGCGTGGTTCCGCCCACGGTCAATTTCATCGACCCCGACCCGCAGTGCGATCTCGACTACGTGCCGAACGTAGCGCGCGATATGCCGGTACATGCCGCCCTTAGTCATTCCTTCGCATTTGGCGGACTCAATGCCGTGTTGGCCTTGCGCCGCTGGCCTAACTGAGTTCTGCAGACGGCCAGGTTTCAATACAAATCCACGGGGTCCACATCCAGTGACCAACGGGTGTGGTGCTTGGGTGCCAGGGTTTCCACAATAGGAACCCAAGCTGCTAGCACCTGGTGGAGTCGCGCCCGACTCGTCGCTTCCAACAGCAGTTGCCCGCGTTGCATGCCACGCAGCCGGGGGATGGGTGCAGGCATCGGCCCAGCCACCTCAATCCCCGGATGAGCGGGTAGTGCCGCCAGAGCGGCGTCGAGAAAGGCCTGCAGGCGACTTTCGGTACCGGCCCGTGCTCGCAATAATGCCTGTTGTCCGTAGGGGGGCAGGTGCGTTATGCGGCGCTCCTCCAGCAGTTCGGCGGCCGTGGCCGAGTAGCCTCCCTGCAATAATCTGGACAGTAGCGGATGATCCGGATGATGGGTTTGCAGCAGGACCCGTCCCGGATAACTGGCACGGCCCGAACGGCCAGCAACCTGTACTATCAATTGCGCCATGCGTTCCTGAGCGCGAAAATCGATACTGTAAAGACCTTCGTCGAGGCTGCTGATGGCGACCAGGGTAAGACGGGGCAGATCATGGCCCTTGGCCAGCATCTGGGTACCTATCAGTAGCACCGGGCCCTCTGCCGGGAGACGTATTTCCAGGGCTTGCATGGCCATGCGGCTGGGGGTGCTGGCACGGTCCACGCGTAATAGTGGAATGCTCGGAAAGTGCTCAGCCAGGGCCGCCTCCAGTCTTTCGGTACCGTGTCCTTGAGCGAGTAAATTGGGTGAGGCGCAGGTCGGACATTGCGTAGGAACGGGCTGTCGCGCCCCACAATGATGACATTGCAGGTGGTGAGGTTGTTCATGCAGGGTCAAGGGCCGGGAGCACTGTTGGCACTCGGCATGCCAGCCGCATTGGCGGCACAGCAAAACCGGCGCATAACCTCTGCGGTTGCGAAATACCAGGGCCTGCTCACCGCGGCTGAAAGTCTGTTGCAGGGCTGCAAGCAAGGGTGCGCTGAGACCATCGCGGGCAAAATAGCGGCGCAGATCGATAATCTCCACCTTGGGTGGGGGGCGAGCATTGACCCGCTCGCGTAGAGTTAGCAGTTGATAGCGGCCGCGCTGTACATTGGCCAGACTTTCCAGCGAAGGCGTGGCTGAGCCCAGCACGATAGGCACCTGCAGTGCCTGGGCTCGAACCAGGGCCAGATCACGGGCGTGGTAGCGAAAGCCTTCCTGCTGTTTGTAGGAAGTATCGTGTTCTTCATCAATGATGATCAGCCCCGCCTTGGGCAGGGGTGCAAACACCGCCGAGCGGGTACCGAGCAGCACCGTAGCAGCGCCGCTTGCGGCGTGCAGCCAGGCGCGGGCGCGGGCCCCGTCGGCCAGGCCGGAGTGCAGGATTGGCACGCGGATACCCAAACGTTGCTCGAAGCGGGCAACAGTTTGGGCGCTGAGGCCGATTTCAGGAACCAGTACTAGAACCTGCAGGCCTTGTCGTAAGGCCTCGGCAGCCAGTTGCAGGTAAACTTCGGTCTTGCCACTGCCGGTGACGCCCTCCAGCAAAAAGCTCTGGAAAGTTCCCAGGCTTGCGGTCACCGTGGCAATGGCTTGCTGTTGGGCTGGGTGCAGCACTGGGCCGGCTTGGGGATGGCGTTGCGGTTCGGGACTCTCCTCAAAGCAGCGTTCGAGCAGACCGGCAGCGAGCAGGCGCCGGGCTGCATCCCGCCATGCCGGTTGTTCACGATACAGTTGTGCTGCGGGCACGGCCGCTGCCGCCAAACGTTCAAGCAAAGCACGGGTATGGCCACGGCGTTGTCCCGTAGCCAGAGCATTACGTCCAGATTCGCTCAAACGATAGCTTGCCTGGCCGCGCAGCGGTAGTGGACGGGCTTGGCGCAGGGCCTGGGGCAGGGCGGTCGCCAGTGCTTCACCCGGGGGTGCCAGCCAGTATTGGGCGGCCCAGAGCGTGCTCGACAGCAATTCGGTATTCAGTATCGGCGCAGAATCAAGAACTCGTTGAATGGGCTTCAGGCGTGCCTCTGGCAGCAGACTGTGGCAGGTTCGTTCAACCACGATACCGACGCGCTGGCTGTGCCCGAAGGGTACGATCACCCGGGTGCCGGGTGCAGGAACGCTGCTACCAGGTGCAGCGAGATAATCAAACAGGCGGTTTAGAGGTACAGGAAGAGCCACGCGAGCAATGCGGGCCTCGGAATCCCCAGCAAGGTTGACTCTGTCGGTCGCTTTCGTGGGCCTCGGTGGATTAGTCAAAAGTATGATTTCCAAGGGAAATATGACTTATCCACATTATCGGTGCATAAGTCTGTGGATGAAGGTGGGTGCAGGCCTCCCAAAGGCCGTCGTATGGGGCTGTCACCTAATCTGCATAAACTTTGAACAATCTGTAATATTCCTTGTATATCAATGTATTGGAAATTCTAATCGAAGTCTTCCAGAGAACTTGCCCGAGTGCCAGGTAAATGAGTATCTATCACTTCGGCTTGTGTACAACCATTCCCCGAATAAATAGTTTCCAGCAAAAAGTTTGCCAATTGGGGGTGAACGGGATGTCGCCGGATGGAGTGGGACACGGCAAATCCAGCAGGCTTAGGATAAAGCGTTGTTGGCGCGCAGCCAGCTGATCGTGGCCGCGGCGAGATCTTGCAGCGGAGTGTGTTGATAGCCGAGCTCTTCACGGGCCCGGCGATCATCTACACGCATCCGCTGACAGCTCAGCGCCACTCCATCACGAGTGATTGCAGGCTCGCGATTGCGTAGCGTGGCAAGGGTTTCTCCCAGCCAGGCATGCAAGTTCAGTATACCGCGCGGCAGACGCCAGCGTGGTGGTGCTACGCCGATGGCCTTGGCAAACTCGACGCACAGCTCCATAAAATCTGCTTCCACCCCACCCAATACCCAGCAGCGAGCTGCAGCGGGGTGCAGCGCAGCGCGCAGGTGGGCACGGGCAACTTCACGTACATCGGCAAAACAGCCGCGGCCCGGTGGGGCCCCAGGCAGGCGACCGGCGGCAATCATCTGCGCCAGTCTGGACCAGTTGTGGCGGTCACCCGGGCCCAGTAAGTGCGCCGGTTGCAGTACCGCCGCCTGGATCCGGCCAGCTTCGGCGGCAGCCAGGACGCGGGCTTCAGCTGCGGCTTTGGTTTGGGCGTAATGGATGGATCCGTGTCGCCCAAGTCTGGGCATGGACTCGTTGATCGGTAGCTGCTCGACCCGACCATAGACACTGATACTCGAGGTGTAGACCAGACGAGGTATACCGGCCTGCACTGCGGCATTGAGCAGGACCCGGGTACCTTCAACATTGATGTGCTGTTGCTGATGGCGTTCAGCCCGCCATAGCGAGGTACTGGCAGCGAGGTGGAATATTATGTCCGGCCGGGTAGCAAGAGCCCGGCTAAGCAGGGCGTGATCGGTCAATTCGCCCTGTAGTGTTTCCACCCCTTGTGCATGTAGCCATGCTGCGCTGTCGGCACTGTGGGCCAGGGCGCTGACCCGTAGACCATGCGCCTGCAGTTCGGCCACGACGTGACGACCAAGAAATCCCCCTGCGCCGGTAACGAAAGCGTGTTTCATCCCGTTAGACTACGCGTTCCCGAAGTGCTGTAGCCATCATGACACGTCCTGATCCCGCGCGCGTACTCAGTGAGGCCGGGGCGATGATCCGTCTGGCTTTACCCTTGATTACCGGCCAGTTGGCAGCGGTAGGTATGAGTACGGTCGATGCACTATTGGCTGGCCACTATTCAGCGCAAGTGCTGGCTGCGGTGGCGATTGGCTCAAGCCTGTGGTCGCTGGCTGTGGTCACCACTATTGGGGTGATGATGGCCTTGCAACCTTCGATAGCGCAGTTGGTGGGGGCGGGGAAGCGTGATCAGGTGGGGCCGTTGTTCCGGCAATCCTGGTGGTTGGCGGCGGTATTGGGGGTGGGACTTTTACTGTTCGTGCGCGAAGGTGCACCGTTGCTGGTGCGGGGGATCGGTGTCGAGCCATCCTTGTGGCCGCAGATTACGGCTTTTTTACATGCGGTGGCCTGGGGAATGCCGGCACTGGCTTTCTATTTCACTCTGCGAGGGGTTTCGGAAGGTTTGGGACATACTCGACCCACCATGTATTTCGGATTCCTCGGCCTCGCTTTGCTGGCCCCTTTTGGCTATGTGTTGATGTTTGGCAAGCTTGGCTTGCCGCCGCAAGGAGCCCGGGGCAGCGGTATGGCAACGGCCATAATATTATGGATCGAGCTGCTGGCTTTCGTGGCGTATGCGCGTCGGGCCAAGGTCTATCAAGACTTGCATTTATTCCTACGCCCGCAGCGGCCCAACTGGGTGAAGCTTGCCGAACTGCTGCGCTTGGGGCTGCCCATGGCGGTAAGCTTGATGATGGAAATGGGTCTGTTCGTGGCGGCGGCTTTGGCGATCGGCCGGCTGGGCGTTGACCCGGAGGCCAGCCACCAGATTGCCCTCAATGTAGCTTCACTGACCTTCATGGTGCCCCTGGGTATGTCGATGGCGATTACCGTACGGATTGGTTTTGCCGTGGGTCGTGGCGATGAATCCGCCATACGCTATGCGGGCTTCACCGGTATAGGCCTTACCTTGCTTACGCAAAGTCTGTCTACGGCGTTGATGCTGGGTATTCCGCAGGGGATTGCCAGCTTGTATACCGACAATATGCAGGTCGTGGCGCTGGCTTCGCAGTTGTTGGTGCTGGCCGGCCTGTTTCAATTTTCCGATGGTATCCAGGTGGCTTCGGCAGGCGCCTTACGCGGTCTTAAAGATACCCGCGTGCCCATGTTCATCACCATGTTTGCTTATTGGGTGGTGGGTTTTCCACTCGGTTTGTGGTTTGCCTTTGGGCGTGGCCTGGGCGCCAGAGGGATGTGGATGGGGTTGATCTCCGGGCTTAGCATGGCAGCACTGCTTTTGTTCACACGGTTTTACCTGTATGCCCGGCAACCTTTGCCGGTAGGCCTTTTGGCAGATGACGCCAACAGCCAGCTCGGGTAGGCTTGGCAGCTTCAGATCGGATCACAAGGTCGAGGTTATGGCAGCAGGAAGGCGCAACGGGTTTCTCGGATTTCTGGGAGCGATCTGGTGGGGTATCAATTTCGTCCGCCAGGCACTTTTGAATGTCATTTTTTTCGGCTTGTTACTGCTGCTTATCGGGGTGGCGATGAAAACCTCCCACCCGTCTGCCGAGCTCAAGTCCGGCACCATTCTGGTGTTGCATCCCGAGGGTCGCCTGGTTGAGCAGTACAGCATCAATCCAACCCAGCGCGCTATTGCAGCACTGGCGGGTGAACCCGCACATCAGGTGCAATTACGTGATCTGTTGACCAGCATTGATGCGGCCGCTGATGATTCGCATATCCGGGCGATCCTGCTTGATCCGGGTGACTTGCAGACCGGGCCACTCACTTTTGCGGCATTGCGTCAGGTGGGCCATGCCCTGGATCAATTTCGCAAGACTGGCAAGCAGGTTATCGCCTGGTCACCCAGTTATACCCAGAGCCAGTATTACCTGGCGGTGCATGCCAATCGGGTGCTGATGGATCCCGAGGGCAGCGCGCTGTTCACCGGCCTGTCCAGTTATCAGCTGTACTTCAAGGATCTACTCGACAAACTGGGTGTCAAGGTGCACTTGATCCGGGTGGGCAAGTTCAAATCCTACGCCGAGCCGTTCATTCTCAACGGTCCTTCTCCGGCCGCCCAGCAAGAGAATCAATCGTGGATGGGTGATGTCTGGACGCAGTGGCTGGATTCGGTGGCCAAGGCCCGCAAGCTGGATCCGGGCAAACTCACCGCTGACATCGTGCAATTGCCACAGCAGGTGGCTGCGGCTAACGGCGATCTGGCCAAGATGCTGCTTAACGAACATCTACTCGATGGTTTGTTGACGCGCGCCCAGCTGATCGCCCAATTGCAAAAACTGGGGGTTCCGGGGCGACGGGGACATGGCTTCCGGGCGATCGGGTTTCGCAGTTACCTGGCCAAAGTAAAACGGGCTCAGCGTCAGCACCGTAGCCAGAAATCGGAAGTTGCGATCATCGTTGCCGAGGGTGAGATTATTTCAGGTCCCCAGAAACCCGGTACGATCGGAGGTGTGGAGACCGCCCGTCTGATTCGCAAGGCCCGTGAAGCCCGGCAGGTAAAAGCGATCGTGTTGCGGGTGAACTCACCCGGTGGCTCGGTGTTCCCGGCTGAGCTGATTCGTCGTGAAGTGCAATTAACCCGGGCTGCTGGCAAACCGGTGGTGGTTTCCATGGGCAATGTCGCGGCCAGCGGCGGCTACTGGATTTCGATGGATGCTAACCAGATTGTTGCCGAGCCCAATACGATTACCGGTTCGATTGGTATCTTCGGCCTGTTTTTCAACGTACCGAACATGCTTGCCAAGATTGGCGTGCATTCCGGAGGCCTGGGTACCACCCCCTGGGCTGGGGCGATGGATGTAACCCGGCCGATGAATCCTAAGTTTTCTGCAGCCATTCAATTGGTCATTAACAAAGGTTACCGGAACTTTGTCGGGGGGGTGGCCAAAGCCCGCCATAAGAGCTTTGCGCAGATCGATGCCATTGCCCAGGGCCATGTCTGGACCGGACGACAGGCGCTCAAGCTTGGCTTGGTGGATAAATTGGGGGGTATCAATACGGCCATTCGCTTGGCCGCTACTGACGCTAAGCTGGGTAAGAACTATCGGGTGGTGTACCGCTCCGAGCCACTTAGCCGTATGCAGCGTTTTATTGTCGGCTTCAGCAAGAATGCCATGGTGGGGTTCGCCGGTGCCTATGGCATCCGTCTGCCATCGTGGCTGGCCGATCTGGCGCCTCGGGTAAGTAATGATCTGCTGCTGCTGCAACAGGCCCGGCCCGGCCAGGTCAACGCTTTTGCCTATTGCTTCTGCGGACAATAAGCAGCGGCGAGTCGGGTGGTGTATGGGTCATGCATCGCCCGTCTGGCGGCCCGACGGATACCCCGAGCCTTACTGAGCCGCAATCAGCGGCCGTTATCCGCTGGGTCGTGGTCAGTGGGTTTCTTTGTCGATCTGGGCACGCTGTTTGTTGGCGTGTTGGTTGATAATCTTTTGCACATTGCGGGCCCGTTGCTCGGCCTTCAGTGCGCTGCTCCAGGGAACATGAGTGGCTGCAGCGGTCGCGCTGGTTCCGGCATGGGCGGTGCCAGAACTCGGTGGTGACGAGCTGGTGCAAGCAGCTAGCGCTAGCAGCAACAAAATCCACAGGCTGTGACGTATCATGGTGTTTCTCCCCTCGGCATGGCGCACCCGCGATCAGTACTTTAGGCTCGAATACTAGATTGTACCGTGGCGTTGACTCATGCAAGTGGCCAGCGGTCGCTCCAAGTATTCGACCCGCAAGTGTCCACAATGAGCTTTCTGGCTACGATGGAACGCGAGTCGGGCCAGGACCTCCACGACGCTCGGACTGATGCGGGTTTGTCTGATCCAAACGGACTTCAGAAAAGCGTCTATGGATGGTGCGCACCAGCTCGACAGTCAATAACTCGCTGCTTATCCATC
>VAOW01037835.1_pt1 | contig 13239 bp, 13 predicted proteins | sample 3393921 | NCBI WGS metagenome assembly VAOW01 (sample SAMN08290428, study PRJNA428436) | hydrothermal vent metagenome | isolation source: Deep-sea hydrothermal vent chimney | place: Indian Ocean: Southwest Indian Ridge | depth 2742 m m
CGCTGCACCCCAATCATGCGTTTGCGGGTGGTGTGGATGGCGAACTTGCCCAGATCGCTGACGATCCACTTGCGGCCCAGCTTCTCGGCCACCGCAGCCGTAGTACCGGAACCGCAGAAGAAATCGGCAACCAAGTCACCTTCGTTGGAAGAGGCCTTTATGATTCGTTCGAGTAGCGCTTCGGGTTTTTGGGTGGGGTAATCAACCCGTTCCTTTGCTTGGCTATTCACTGGCGCTAGGTCGGTCCATATATCAGGCACTACAGTCCCTTTACTGTCCTCAAGATACCGTTTGAATTCGGCTACTCCATTTCTTGTGTATATGATCCTTCCATCTTCTTCATGCTGGCGCATTGTTTCTATTGGGCAACGCCATATCCGACGAACACCATTCCACTCATATTCGTAGCCTCCACCACTTAACCCTGTAGCCGTTAAATTGTCCTTCCGATATTTGCGATTATCTTCATCGCTAAACCTATACTTGGATGCTACATACTCGGAATCGAGTGGCTCATAAGCAGAATTAAAAACCGGGTTTGTCCCTTTGCTGAAAAAGAGAATGGTGTCATGCACATAAGGAAAGAATTTGGAATCGCTATGTGCCGACGTTCTTTTCCAGGTTATTTGAGCTTTGAACCGGTTATCCCCAAAAATCTCATGCATCACTGACCGGATGTAGAAGTTTACTCGCCAATCACAATGCACATAAATACTCCCATCCTCGGCCAGCAAATCTCGCATCAGCACCAGCCGCTCGTAAATCATGGTGATGAAGGAGTCCGCGCCCTTGCCCCAGGTGTCGCGATAGGCGATTTCTTCGAGAATGTTGGGCTTCTTGGTGAAGGTGTCGCCGCCGATCTCGATATCCATGGAGAAATCTGCACCTACGTCGAACGGTGGGTCGATGTAGATCAGCTTGAGGCCGCCCTGACGCTCGATCTCCTCGCGCAGCGGCCCGTTCTTGAGGCTGGAGAGAATCAGTTTGTTATCACCCCAAATCAGCTTGTTGGTCCAGCCCTTTAACTGCCGCCCACGATTATCCGTGGCGAACAGCTCGCCCTGCGATACCGTGTCTTCCGGCCTTTCGGCGCGCGGCTCGTCCACCTGCTCGATAGTCTGAAACGGCAGCACGATATTGCAGACCTCATTGGTCTTGCCGCTCCACACCAACTCGACCTCGCGCTTGTCCTCAAACAACAGAAAGCGATACTTGTCCGGTAGCGGCTGGTCTGCTTCCAGCAGTTTAACGATGTCGCGCTTCTCGTTGTCGGTCAGCTTCAGTGACCCCCTCCCGGCTTTCGTCTTACCTGATTTGCTTTTACCCGCCATTCTCTACCCTTGATTCTGTTTGATTACAGATGACCAGTTTCACCCTGTTGTCCCCTTCTCGCCAGTGATCCCTTGGTGGGCGCACTTGAAGCGCCAGGTAATCTTCATGCTATCGCCTATGCAACAACCCCAATCAGGAATCCCATTGATTCAGCTACCAGGGAAGCATGCTAAGGTTTTCCTTTCAGGCAAACGGCTGTTATGGAGTGATTTCACCTATTGTCATTAATAATTTAATTAGCCAGACACCGATTCGATAATAACCCGGAGATTGGGCAGCGCCAGGTATTCCTGCCGGCTTATAGGTATCCATTGCAGGATTTCAGGAAAGCTCATGCCGGTAAGGTTTTGCCAGGGTTGAGGATGCCCCTGGGGTCAAAAACCCGTTTGATCTGGCGCATCAGCTCAAGGGTTTGGGGTTCGATCTCCAGGGTAACGAAGTCTCGCTTGACCAGGCCGATACCGTGTTCACCAGACAGGGTGCCGCCGAGTCCGAGGACCAGCTTAAAAATTTCGCCCAGACAGACATCTGCTGCATGCGCCTGCCGCGGATCATCGGGATTAATGAGTAAGTTAACATGAATGTTGCCATTGCCGGCATGGCCAAAATTGACGATGGTAATGTCATGTTTTTCCCCTAGTGCGCGTAATTTCTCGATTAATTGCGGCATACGGGAGACAGGAACGACCACGTCCTCGTTAATCTTCTTCGGGGCAACCGTGCGCAAGGCCGGTGACAGTGCCTTGCGGGTTGCCCATAAGGCTTCAACCTCCTCTTTCGAGGCGGCCATGGTGATATTCAGGCAGCCTGATGTCCTGGCGGCTCGGATAACGGCGGCAACTGCTTCTTCGAGGCCCGCCGTGGGGCCGTCCACTTCGATCATCAGCATGGCACCGGCATTTTCTGGCAGATCGGCGTGGCTGAAATGGCGAACCATGTCGATGGCCGCGCCGTCGATGAATTCCAGGGCGCATGGAATGATCGGCTGGGCCATGATGGCCGAGACGGCTTTAGCTGCGGCTTCCATATCAGCATAGATCGCCTGTAAGGTGCGCCTGGCCTCAGGTAAAGGAGTAAGTTTTAGGGTGGCCTCGGTAATGATGGCCAGTGTTCCCTCTGAGCCGATGAGAAGACGAGTCAGGTCATAACCGACCACGCCCTTGGTGGTACGCACGCCGGTACGGATGATTTCCCCGGTTCCGGTGACTGCCTGCAAACCGAGGGTATTTTCCCGGGGAGTGCCATATTTGACTGCCCGTGGGCCGGCTGAATTGTAAGCCAGATTACCTCCAAGTGTGCAGATTGCGGCGCTGGTAGGGTCGGGAGGCCAGAAAAAACCATGCACACGGGCGGCCTTCTGGATGTCCTGATTGGTAACCCCGGGTTCGGCGACAAGCAAACGGTTTTCTGGCTCAATACCAAGAATATGGTTCATACGTTCGAGACTAAGTACGATCCCACCTCGAATGGGTACCGTAGCCCCCGTGGTGCCGGTGCCGGTGCCGCGAGCGGTCAAGGGGATATGATGTTGATGGCATAGTCGGACAAGTGCCACGATCTGGGCGGTTTCTTGTGCGAAAACGACGGCATCCGGCATGGCTTGTCGTTTGGAATTGTCATATCCGTAGACCCAGCATTCGCTGGCATCAAACAGCAGATTATTGGAGGTGAAAATTTCCTGCAGGGCGGTTTTCAGTGGGGCGGAGAGGCGACTCATAAAGCGCCTCAATGATCGCCGAACAACAGTTCATCGACGAGATCGCACAGGCAATGGATGACCAGCAGGTGTACTTCCTGGATGCGGGCGGTGATCTGGCTCGGAATCCGAATTTCAATATCGCCGCCTTGTAGATTCCTGGCGAGTTTTCCGCCATCGCGCCCGCTGAGAGCAATAACCCGCATCCCTCGGGTGTAGGCAGTTTCGGCAGCCTGGATGACATTTGCTGAATTGCCGGAGGTGGAGATGCCAAGCAGCAGGTCTCCGGGTTGTCCCAGGGCTTCGATCTGACGGGCGAAAATCCGGTCATAGTGGTAGTCGTTGGCAATGGAGGTCAGTGTGGAGGTATCGGTGGATAGTGCGATGGCCGCCAATCCCGGTCGTTCGCGTTCGAAACGGTTAAGCATTTCTGAGGAAAAATGCTGGGCATCTCCGGCTGACCCACCATTGCCACAACTGAGGATCTTGTGGCTGGCAGCGAGGGATTCGGCCATTAGCCGGGCGGCTTCTTCGATGGTCCCGGAAAGTACCTCCATAGCCTTGCGCTTGGTTTCGATGCTGTCGATGAACTGTTGCTGAACGCGAGTAAGCATGCGAGTGTCCTGGTGATACCATCAGAAAGTATTCGCCTGAAAGGCGTCGCGAATCCATTGTATTTGGTTTTCACCATCAATCGCGATCACATCGAAGCGGGTGGCCTGTTCGGTGACGCCATGTTGCAGGTAATGTTGGGCGGTGGCAATCAGACGCCGGCGCTTGGCTGCATCAATACTGTCCAGTGCACTACCAAAGCGAGGATTGCTACGTTTACGCACTTCCACGAAAACCAGGCAGTCTCCATCTTGCATAATGAGGTCTATTTCACCCCGGCGGCAATGATAATTGCATGTCTTTAGCCGCAATCCCTGGTGCTCAAGGAAAACCCGCGCATGTTGTTCCGCTATTGTGCCTGAATTATGAGGCCGGCGCATATTGATCTACTGGGTTGATTTTAGGAGTTAGGGGCATTGGATGGAGTGAGTCATCAGTGAATTGAGTCCATTATAATTAGGTCAGGAGATGATGTTGAGGCGTCATGAATATATTTCTGCTCAATCTCCAGTGGGCCGTCTTCCCGGTCGGCAAGCCAAGGAAGATAGGGGATAATCCTTGATGCATCGTACCCCATGCGAACAGGCGCGGATAATATCCTGCGCTGTCCGGGGAATCCTTAAAAGTCATCATCTCCCGGGTCGGCAGTCGAGCTCCGCCTGGGCGAAAAAGCTGCTGCTTTTCAGAGAATCTCATTGACCTGTTTGAGTTCACGGTTCTCTCGTTCCAGTTCCTTGAGGTGCTCACGCTCAACACTACTGGTACCCTTGCGCTTTCCCTGGGTGATCTCTGTTTGACGCACCCATTTTCTTAAGGTCTCTGTGGTACAGCCCACTTTGTCAGTAATTGATCATCGCGGCCCATTGTGATTTGTACTCATCCTGCCGGCCTAACAGCAGGCGTACCGCCCGCTCCCGGAATTCGGGAGAATATCTATTGACTTTGCTCATTACTCTATCCTCTCAAGCAAGAGCTTCCGGTAAAACCGGGTCGATTCAGACTGGGAACTGAAGGGGTTGACATAATAGTTCATTAGTTTATAAACTTCTAAACTATGGTTCGATATGAACGTAAAGCTCAACTCATCAAATCGCTCGCCAATCCACAACGTTTGCGCCTGTTGTCCTGGCTGCGTGAAGGAGAAAAAACCGCCAGTGACCTCGTTGCCCTGAGTGGATTATCCAAAGCGAGCATCTCTCAGCACATTAACCGCTTAAAGCAGGAAGGCCTGGTAATCTGCGATAAACGTGACACCTTTTGCCACTATCGTATTGCTGATCCACGCGTGATTGAAGTCTTAGAATTACTGTGCAGTCTACTCAATGCACAACAAGATGACGATTCCAGGCCCGCCCACCCCGATTCACCCGATACCTAAAGGAAGCTTCACCATGTTTTTCAGCTACCGACCCATGTCGGGTGGTACGGTTTCTTATCTCTTTGGTTGTGGTAGCAAAGGCAAAGCCATGGCCGTAGACATCGTTCTTGGCGACGAAAACTGGTTTGAGGAGGAGGCTCACCGCGGGGAAGTGTCCCTTTCGTTTGCCATCGACATCCATCTACATGCCGATCATCACACCGGTGGCCCAATTTTAGTCTACCGCACCGGCGCCGAATACGCTCTCCATGAGGTCTCTTCCATCGAATTCGATACTCACCGTCTCCGCGACAAAGAACTACTCGATATCGGCAACGTATCCGTGCAGATCCTGCATACACCAGGTCACACGCTAGACAGCATCTGTCTGCTGGTCAGCGATCGACACCGCAGTGAAGAACCCTGGTTCTAATGATGCGCATTATCGAAGCCAATCAGTATATCGCCCGATCCAGTGGATTTATGCTATGCCCGTAATTCATGAAGTTACCAATCAGCATGTTCAGGGTATTCAGCAGAATGCCTTACAGTTTTCTATGCAGATGCTGCAAGTAGTATTTATCGGTTTGACGCTAGGAACGGAGCGCACTGTACTCCCTACTCTGGCTGCAGATTTTGGTGTTCCCAATGGAGCCTTCCTCTGGTTGGCCTCTTTCGTGATCGCCTTCGGATTCGTCAAGGGTCTGGTGAATTTTGCTGCAGGCACCATGGCTGACCGTATTGGTCGCAAGAACGTATTGCTATTGGGATGGGTTTCAGCGCTGCCTGCCCCATTCCTACTACTCTATGCCCAAAACTGGGGCTGGGTGGTGACAGCCAATGTCTTTCTTGGCATCAGTCAGGGATTGGCCTGGTCGGTAACCGTGATCAGTATGGTGGATCTAGCCCGTACTGAACAGCGCGGACTGGCAGTGGGCATCAATGAATTCGGTGGCTACGCCGCCATGGGTCTAGCTGGTCTGAGTACGGGATTTCTGGCTGCCGAGTATGGCCCACGCCTGGCCTTATTCAGTTTTTCCTTGAGCGTAGTGGTTATCGCCCTACTGGCTACAGCCTTGTTCGTGCGTGAAACGCAAGGCTGGGCGCATGCAGAAAGCCGCGCTCACCGGGAGGGTCGTCTTGATGGACCTCGTGCCCGCATCCCGGCCACGTACTCGGATAATCCGGGTGCGTGGGAGATATTTGCCCTGGTTTCCTTTCACCATCCAACCTTCCGTGCACTCAGTCAAGCCGGCGTGATCAACAAGGTAGCCGACACTCTGGTATGGATTCTGTTCCCGATCTACTTACACCAGCGCGGATTGGGTCTTATCGGTATCGGTTGGGTGACCGGCGTATACGCCACTGTCTGGGGCGTCTCGCAACTGTGGAGCGGTCCACTGTCTGATCGGTTGGGGCGCAAGGGCTTGATCACCTGGGGACTGTGGCTGGTAGCGCTAGGTATTCTCGGTATACTTCTGTTCCAAAGTTTTGCCCTCTGGCTGGTCTCGGCTGTCATCATGGGGATTGGCATGGCCATGCTATATCCAAACATCATAGCGGCAGTCAATGACATCTCCGATCCGCGCTGGCGAGGCGCTTCGCTTGGTGCCTATCGCTACTGGCGCGACACGGGCTATGCCATCGGTGGCCTGCTGTTGGGTGCGGTCGCCCAATTCAGTGGTCATGTCAGCTTTGCCTTTTGGACTACCATCGCCCTGTTGTTGATCTCCGGCATCTGGGTTGCACTCGGCAGTGAGGAAACCCATCCGCACATCAACCCCTTGTCTGAAGAGCCAACCTGATTAGCATTTCCCTGTCACCTCACCGATTCTGGCGGGCCATTCGCAGCCTTATCGGTAAAGACCTATCATGTGACTGATCGCTGCTTCTCCTATTGACTCGCTGCCACCACCCAGCGATACCTGCGTTATACACAAACTACCTATCATATTCTTCAAGGTTCACTGATAGCCCTTGAGTCGACATCCAGGCTTAAAAATACTTCAGCAAAGCCATCAATTCTAAATCTGGTAGATAATAGTAGATGAATGTTTCCCGTTACTCGGGGCGTACCAGTCCGGTCTTACGCATAATAAAAATACATATTAGTTCGACTTAGTCCGGTGCTCTCAATGAGATCGGACACTGGACGATACCTCAACTCCGGACTGCAGGACTTTGAGGCAACTCGGTTCTGTCAGTAATTTGAGACACTTACCCAGAGTCTTGACAGAATCACAATCATATGCATTACTACTCACATGAGTTTTTACTCATGTCTCAATGTTTATTGAATATCGAATGGATATCAATATTTGATGACGGCACTCCGCCATCAGCCAATAACTCTATCTATGAATAAGGTATATATTTTGATACGTACTAGCACCAAAATACTTACCAATCCACGCAGAAATAGCAAACAGGATCCTTGAGTATAAATAATAACGCACTGTTTCCCGCCACCATTATGCCGGACAAGGATTGGTGGCAAGCCCTGTGGCCAGACCCGGACGCCGTGTTGCATGCCGTTGGCATCAAGCCGGGTATGCAGGTCGTGGACCTGTGTTGCGGTAACGGGCATTTCACCAAGCCACTATGTCAGTTGGTCTATCCGGGAAAAATGGAGGCGGTAGATCTGGATGACAACCTCCTCAGGCAGGCCGAACAGATCTGCCGGGATAACCCAAACTTTCACGCCACCCCGGGTGATGCACGCGAGCTACCGAAACAGCTCGGCGAGCCAGTGGATTTCATCTTTATGGCCAACACCTTTCATGGTGTACCAGATAAACCAGGACTGTCACGAGCAGTGCACCAGGCACTCAAACCCGATGGGCACTTTGCTATTATCAACTGGTACCGGCGACCACGCGAAGAGACCACCGTCCTCGGACGGCCTCGTGGCCCCGATACCGATCTGCGCATGGAACCCGAAGATGTCCAGCGGGTCGTAGAACCTGCCGGATTCAAACTGAAGAAAGTGGTTGCTGTTGGTCCTTATCACTACGGGGCCGTATTTTTGAAAATCTGAGCACGTTAAATACGAGGAAGACTATGATAGCGAATACCGGGTTCATTAAACCTCGAAAAGAAGGTGAACAATCACCGCTACCACCTCGGCGTGACTGGACCTGAAAGTTATCCAACTTAAACCAAGCCTGAGGGTAGCAAAAAATCTGTATTCAGGCTTTTAGTTCACAGGATTCCTGTTATAGAGTTCTGCGATTATCGATCAAAATGCAAATATCATGCCTACGAACACCTCCCCACTGGATCGATATTTAACCCAAGCCATCATGGCCAATATTTCTGCCGCACTGGCCGAAGACATGGGTAGCGGGGATCTCACTGCCAACCTGATCCCGGCAGGGAAAAAGGCCGAAGCTATAGTGATCTGTCGAGAATCTGCAATCATTTGTGGCCGCCCTTGGTTTGATGCTATCTTTTCAGCCCTGGATCCTCATGTGTCTATCGACTGGCAGATAAACGAGGGGGATGAAGCTGCAGCCAATCGGATCATCTGCCACCTCTTTGGGTCTGCACGAATGATATTGAGTGGCGAGCGCGCCGCCTTGAATTTCCTGCAAACCCTTTCCGGCACTGCCACCATCGTGAATCGGTATGCCAAGCGATTGACTGGCACTCATACCCGTCTGCTGGATACCCGCAAAACCTTACCCGGCTTACGGATCGCACAGAAATATGCTGTCCGTTGTGGTGGTGGTCAAAATCATCGAATTGGACTTTTTGACGCTGTCCTGATCAAGGAAAATCATATCATTAGTGCTGGCGGTATTCGGGCAGCCGTAGAAACAGCGCGTCAGCTAGCCCCGGGTATTCACATTGAAGTGGAAACCGAGAACTTAAAGGAAGTCGAAGAAGCTTTGCAGGCTGGAGCCAACATCATCATGCTGGATGAATTTAGTCATGAAGACGCCAAAAAAGCAGTAGACAGGGTAGCAGGCTGTGCTCAAACTGAAATTTCAGGCAACGTCGACGAGCACGATCTGAGTGAATTAGCCAAACTGGGGGTAGATTTTATTTCTGTAGGCGCCCTCACCAAGCATGTGCAAGCTATTGATCTATCCATGCGGATCACGATATAAAATCCGTTGTAAAACAGCAATAAATTGTAATATTAATTTAAAGGGCAGCCCCACTCCCCAGCACAACACCGATATCTCGGTAACGAGGAAGTGTTACCTGTCAGTCCTATCAGCGAGTCAGATGGAAGAGTGGGAAGCAACCCGCTTAGGTGTTGCACAGGGTGCAGATTTCGCACTATTGCCCATCGTCTGAATCGAAGCCCTTCGACAATCTCCCTGGGTTGCCCAATCGTATCAACGCAAAGCTAGGTCACTGCCAAGCCCCGAAAGCAGGTGAACCAAACAGGCACCTGACAAGACTCGTCGCTCGCGCCGCAACAGGATCCGACGGGGGCCTCTCGACATGGTCAGCCTTGAGGAAACGCCGAGGTGACAGACGACCGTCCCTGGTCACCGGGAAGGCGGCCTCATCATGGATGCGGCAACCACACAGCCTTGGGCACCCTGGTGGAACACAACCACCCAGGCCCTACCGGTACCCTCTACCAAGAGTGTCCGTATGGCCTAACTGATAGTACTTTCCGAAGAGAACCGATTTGTGAAGTCAGTCATGATCCCATCATGAAGGCTTAAGATCGCCTTAATGGGATGCCCGGGAATATGCTGAACTTGGAAAATACCCTATGAGGCGTTTACAGAACTGTTCGCTAGAGAGTATAGAGCGCTCTATATTAAAGCTGCCGGGTTATAATCTCAGAATATACGCAAGGGACTTCCACCCTACAAAATCACACCTATGTCGGGCATACACCAGCGAGTTACCGATTGGTTCGGCGTATCTTTCACTACAATGTGGATCCTCCCTGGAATACCTTGAGTAGAGGTAACGGAATAATCCCGACTCGTTCCCGGCATGCAGATGAATGAAAAGATCGACCCACTGTCTCGGATGGTAACCGTGGGGCTGATCTCCATATGCCAGCCACAATATGCGCACCAAGTGCGTTGCCCGGTAGATGCCTTCAATTCGGGTAGAAACCCGTGAAACCTGAATATTTACAGGCAATAGAAAGGCTTAGAAATTCAACCTAATTCCAATATGAAAACTATCATCCAAACTATACTCACCGTGATTCTTGATATCAGTTTGCAACAGGCGGTATCCAGCAAATGCAGCCGCACCGGGAGTCACGGTGACCTGATAATTCAGATTGAGATCGGTAAAGGATTTCCCATCACCGAATGTCGTAATATCGGGTGCGTAGTAACCATTAAAAGTAACCGCCGTCGGCATATGTGCCGGAATGGTATATTCCGCTGTCACACCCAATGCCAGCGCCTGAACATTTTTACTCGGTGAATTGATACTGGCCGCATAGCCTTGCATCCCCAACCCGAATGTCAATGGCGATTGGCCAGCGGGGATGCCCTGAACCATCAAACTTGCACTACCCATGACATCACTATGCTCATTGACAAATCCGCTGAAGGCGAGTTGCGCACCACTATAGCCGGTCCATCCAGATCCGGTTAGAAATGTCATCCGGGCTGTTGTGTTCGCTAACTGCAGTTCCAACCCATTAGCCAACGCTGCCGAACTCATCACCATCAAAACCATTCCCGTTACTATTCTAAACCACATCGTTCGTCTGCTCCTGCATTTCATGAAGGGAAATGCCGGCACTCATAATCTGTATCCATAATTTTGTCCGGCAGCAAATATTTTAGCACTATACTATATACAAGCCATGCCTTGACATGGCAACCGTAAATTACTATGTCATGATACGACTGTTCGCTCTGATTTTTGCTTCTCTGGGAGGCTGGGTCGGCTGGGTTCTAGCTCAACCTATGGGTACAGGAGTCGCCTTCGGTGCAAGCAGTCTCGGCTCGATCGCCGGAGTCGTCCTGGGGTGGTGGATTGCTCGGAGGTTGTTTGCGTAGAGAAAGAGGATCGTTTCCCATGCGTCTGGCCCTGGATGCACTAGCGCGATTATCAATGTGATAGATCATTATGGTGGTTTTGCTGCGGCGGCGGAAAGCCCGCATCGGGTTCCTTCGATCATCACTTATACCATCCAAAAACTTAAACATGGGTTGGACGTTCAATTATTTGATCATACCAATTATCGGGTGTGTCGCCGAATCCCGTCGTTACACGGCGGTAAACTCATCATCAGGCTCCGGCAGCTTCTGATTCCTGATGTACTCCTTCCGCACTTTATCCGTTACATTCTCGCCCGACGCCACCCAATAATAGCCCCACCCATAGAGTTAACCCCAGTACCGCTTGCGTAATGCCTTGTACTCCGATAACAGCCGATACGATCTTCCCTTGTAGATGGACCGCTTAGGATATTGACAGCTGGAGTAGAATACCGGTCAGCCTATGTACATGATCCCGGCTAATCGACTCCCCATCACCGCTGTTCCCTTAAGGCATAAATAAAAAGGCCTGAAAACCCGCTTATCTTATTACAATGAGTTCACCACAAGCCATTGAAAAACAAGGGGAACACAGACCTTAGGTTACCATAATACTGCATTGCCCAACGACTCAAATTGATACTGGGATATAAATCCGAAGCCCTTGCAAAACAACACCATACAGGCCGCTCTTTTCGGACGGCATCGCCATAGTCACAGTTTGCAAGCATGACGATAGGTCAATTATCGGGTGGGGCAGCTTGCGTGATATGGTTGAAAACATCTCCACACAGGCTCATCGTCTTTATCGTCCAGGCAGCATAAAGCTGTCGCATTCCAATCTATCCCGCATCAATGATGGCTCTCTTTTGTCTGGTGTGGTTGTCTTTTGTAGACCTTGCATCGGATTCGGCTTGACGGCAAGCTTTGCAGATGGAATCACTTTTCACTCAAGCCCTTGGGCTCAGTTCACTGTGGCGCGTGGTAAGCGTCGACTTCCGTCCTGCTGAAGGACCTGATCAGCTTCCAGATTGATCCAGCCAGGCGCTTGGATTGTCCCGCCTGTGAGGCGGCGGAGCAGCCGGTCCATGACCGCTTGTCGCGCACGTGGCGGCACCTGAACTTTTTCCAATATCAGGCGGAACTGCAGGCCCAGGTGCCACGAGTGGCTTGTACAGTGTGTGAGAAGACCTCCCAGGCAAGCGTGCCCTGGGCACAGCCCGGGTTTCACGCAGACGCTGGAAGCATTCATCGTGGCTCTATGTGAGCAGATGCCGGTACTGGCGGTAGCCCGGTTGCTGGGGTCTGGCGGGCGCTGGATCATTACGTCGAACAGGCACGTGCCGGTGAGGACTACTCAGCGGTACGTCGAATCAGTGCCGATGAACGCTGTGCCCAAACGCCAAGGTAAGCTTTGACCCATTTCATGTCGTGGCACGGGCTAACCAAGCCCTGGATCAGGTCCGTCGGGCCGAGGTCAAACACCAAACCTCACTCAGGGGTTTACGCTGGGCCACCTTGAAGAAGGCGGAAAACTGGACCACCCAGCAGTTAGTCCAGATGCATTGGCTGCGGCGTTCAGGATTAACAACAACTCGAGTTTGGCGGCTTAAGCAGCGGTTACGCGAGGTATTTGCACAATGCGACGACGTGGCCAGCGCCAAAGCGCTGCTGTTGCGCTGGATCAGCTGGGCCAGACGTTGCTGGCTGGCACTATTCAAACGCTTGGGCGCAACGGTAAAGAGGTATCTTGCCGGGATCCTAGAACACTTCCGTTGCGGCTTAAACAATGGCTTTGCCGAGGCCATCAATGACCGTATTCAAGCCGCCAAGGTACCAGCCAAAGGTTACGGCACCGACACCCATCTGATTACTATCAGTGATCTCGTCTGTGCCAAGCTCAGACACTTGCCGAAGAACCCGTGGATCCATCATCCCGAGCCTATACGCGCCTGAACATCAACCACACAAATCGAAGAAGAGCCAGAAAATAGCGCCGGTCATCATCATCGAGAAAGATGTCATCCCTATTATTACCCCATGCAGTCAGATGATACAGGGCTCCTGGATATTCAATTCACAAAGGACGAGACATCGGCGTATGGTAAAGATCATTGACCATGAGTGCAAAGTAAAGAACTGACCCTGATGTTCCTGATGTTTTCCTCACTGATCTTCAGGTTCATGCCTTCACCGTGTCCCAACCATTACGGTAAGCGTTTGGCTACTATGCCGTCTGCTGACTTCTGCTTAAGCACCCACAG
>VAOW01009637.1_pt1 | contig 13234 bp, 11 predicted proteins | sample 3393921 | NCBI WGS metagenome assembly VAOW01 (sample SAMN08290428, study PRJNA428436) | hydrothermal vent metagenome | isolation source: Deep-sea hydrothermal vent chimney | place: Indian Ocean: Southwest Indian Ridge | depth 2742 m m
CTTGGGCAGATTCATCAGGAGCTGAAACAACTGATGAAAGCCGATAATTTTTATGTTGCCTTATATGATTCATCTAATGGTAAATACAGCTTCCCCTATGATGTGGATGAATATGATGATTTTGACGGGCTTGAAAATATTAAACTCGATGGAACCATTACCGATTATGTTCGCAAAACAGCTAAAGGTCATATAATCACCAAAGAAACAGAACGCAAAATAAATAAAAAAGAAAAGATAAAAATAGTTGGCGAACCTGCTCTGGTATGGTTGGGCGCTCCGCTTATGAATGCATCGGGTGAAGTGATGGGGGTAGTTGCCGTACAGGATTACAAAAACCCGGAGGCATACACAAAGCGTGATTTGGAATTACTTGAAATTGTTGCAAACAACACAGGTGCTTTTATCGAGCGGGTAAAAAACATTGAGAATCTTAAAAAGGCTAAAGAAAAAGCCGAAGAAGCCGACCGGCTGAAATCGGCTTTCCTCGCCAATATGAGCCACGAAATAAGAACACCCATGAACGGAATCCTGGGTTTTACCGAGCTTCTTGAAGACACTGATTTCTCAGATGAAGAAAAAAATGAATTTATAAGCAATATTAAGAAGAGTGGAGCCCGTATGCTGAACACGGTTAACGATATCATTGACATTTCAAAAATTGAGGCCGGATTGGTAAAAACTTCTCTTCAGGTAGTCAATGTGAATGAACAAATAGAAAACTTCTGTCAATTTTTCAAACTCGAAGCGGAGGCAAAAGGGCTTAAACTCTCTTTTGACACTTCCCTTTCTTCAAAACCGGCCATTATCAAAACAGATAAGAACAAGTTTGGCTCCATCATAACAAATTTAATTAAAAATGCCATAAAATTTACCGATAAAGGCAACATACAAGTCGGGTACGAAATCATAAGGAAAGGGCATACAGATTTCCTGAGATTCTTTGTGAAAGATACCGGCATTGGCATCCCCGCATCGCGACAGGAAGCCATATTTAACCGTTTTGTACAAGCCGATATTGGAAATGCCAGGGCTTTCCAGGGCTCGGGACTGGGCTTGGCCATTTCAAAATCCTATGTTGAAATGCTCGGCGGTGAATTGTGGGTGGAATCGGTTGAAGGCAACGGGTCGAAATTTTATTTTACGCTTCCTTATCATAATGTGGAAACGGAAAACGAACCAAAGGAAAAGGAAAAGGAAAATGAACAGAAAAAAGAAAAACAGGACACTAATAGCCCCCACTTAAAGATACTGATTGTTGAAGATGACAAATTTGCTCTTGACTATTTTTCCATCGTGCTAAAGAAGGGATCGAATGAAATTTTATATGTTAACAACGGCGTTGAAGCTGTTGAGCTGTGCCGCAACCATCCCGATATTGACGTTATTCTGATGGACATTAAAATGCCCGGAATGGATGGTTATGAAGCCACCCGGAAAATAAGGGAATTCAATAAGGAGGTAATTGTCATTGCTCAAACTGCCTATGCTTTATCCAGCGATAAAGAGGAGGCGCTTGAAGCAGGCTGTAACGATTATATTTCGAAACCGATAAAGAAAAAGGCACTTTTAGCAATGATTGATCATCATCTGAAGAAAAAAAAGCGCACTTAACAAAGTAATCAATGGAATACCGAATTTGTCTTAAATGAATTTATTGGGGAAATAACAGCACTATTTTTCCCTAATGTATTACTATAATGAATTATTCAGAGAGATTATTTGCCTTGCAATGCGGAAAATAAAATATTTTTCTATTTTTGAAAAGAATTTAAACCGGGTATCATGGAAATGATTGACAAAAAACAATTTTTAGAAAATTTTAAGTATTTTGACAATGATATTGTATTGGAAATTATCAATATTTTTATTGATGAATATCCGGAACGTATGAAAACCCTGAGAAAAAACATTGACGAGAAAGATTTTGACCAAATCAAATTCAATGCCCATAGTCTGAAAGGCGTGGTAGCCAATTTTGTCGCCCCCGAAGTACAGGAGCTGGCACGGCAGGTAGAAATAAAAGGTGGAAGCAAGGATATGACCGGTATGGAAACGCTCTACAAACAGCTTTATGAAAAAGCGGGTATTGTAATTGAAGAGCTGAAGGAACTCAGGAAAAACTTTGAGTAGGCATTGACTTTTCTCTATCGCCAACTAATGTGTCAATCAATGTCTTTTAACAACGTCTAAGCCTAAAATTAAATATATTTTAATTCACGCAGCGTCTCTTCCACCAGCTTATAACTCCGCTCAATGTTATGGTCAAGGCCGACGGAAAAACGCACCAGTCCGGCAGAAAGGCCCATTTCCCGTTGCAGCTCTTCGGGAACCTCCGAGGAAGTACTTTTCCCGGAGTTAGAGAACAAAGTTTTGAAATAGCCGAGGCTGACAGCATGATAACCTACACCTTTGTCCTGCATCAACTCCATAAACGGAGCAGCCCGTTCAGCTGTCTCTAAGTCGATGGCAATTAAGCCACCGTAACCGAAATCTTTATTCATCAGCTTATTCATCAACTTGTGCTGCGGATGATCAGGTAGCCCGGGATAGATATGTTTCAGCCCTATTTTGCGAAATTTTTTCGCCATGAACATAGCATTTTCACTGTGTTTTTGCATGCGAATGTGCAATGTGGCCAGGTTTTTCAAAATATTGGAAGAACGCAACGGGTCCAGTACGGGCCCCAGCAGCATGGCCGTCCCATCGTTCACATTGCTAATGGCATTGATAAACTCTTCCGAAGCACAAATGGCGCCGGCAACAGTATCGTTTTTCCCGTTAATAAACTTCGTCATGCTGTAAACCACAATATCGGCACCAAGTTGTGCGGGAGAAAAAATCATCGGTGTAAAAGTATTGTCCACCACGAGTTTAATACCATGTTTTCGGGTAATTTTAGCAAGTTCCGGAATATCGGAAATCTGCAGCATCGGGTTGGTCATCGATTCGGTGTAAAGCACTTTGGTGTTGGGCCGGATAGCTTTTTTAATGCTTTCCAAATCAGTTATATTTACAAAAGAAACGTCAATTTTAAATTTTTTCAGATAATTGGCAAGAAAGGCATACGTTCCTCCGTAGGTCGTTATACTGGTAATGATATGGTCGCCTGTGTTACAAATTTGCAACAGAGTGGTTGTAATGGCAGCCATTCCCGAACCTGTAACCCAGGCCGATTCGGTATCTTCCATGGCGGCGAGCGCTTCAGCAAGGTATTTATTCGTTGGGTTCCAGTGTCGCGAATAGAGAAAGCAGCCTTCGCTTTCGCCATGAAAGGTCTTTATCATTTCCTCTTCGGTCATAAAAGTAAAAGTGGCAGAGTCTGTAATCGAAGGATTTACGCCTCCGAACTCGCCGAATTGTTCCAGTTTCTGAATGGCTGTTGCCGGGTCTGAATGGTTTTTCATTTATTTAAATTTTTCAGGTTATTTTTTTCTGCAAATTTAAGCATTGACAATAAATATTGTAATATTTTATTGGTTTGCTCATAAATTTTAAACAGAACTTATAATTTTACATAATTTCGCATCAATTAGTACTGGTTTTCTATTTTTAGAAAAAAGAGACAACACTACATTTTCAAATTGATAGTCCCGATAAAAAAATTTAAGGTTTTTAAGATTGATGTGCGCACTTCTTTTTTGGCAATTGTGCAGCAATATTATGTTTTGGGAGCGCTTTTCAGTTGGAATTTTAAATAGAAAATGAGACCCCGAACCTCAAACTATAGATTATGGTTCTACTGCCATTTTAGTGGGTAAATTGCTTTTGCAGAACGAATGGCATTCTTTTGGGAGAAGTCAGGAAACCGAAGACGGAAGCTTTTCGATTATACAATGACCAATAAATCTATTATTTATATTAGTTACGGTATATTAAAGAACCTGTTGTCAGGACGCTGTTTTCTTCCGACTTCCGACTTCCATCTTCCATCAAATCAGTAATTACACGATACAACAGTTTTCCACAAAATTTGCAGTAGTACCGATATTAGAATCTTTTTAACATCTGATTTTTGGTAAAGTAAGCTTCTGCCTTCCTTTTCCGTACGTTTTTTTTGTAATTTGGCCCACTAAAAATTTGTGTATGAAATTTACGGCAAATCAAATTGCTAAAGTCATAGACGGCGTTGTGGAAGGGAATCCGGAGACAGAAGTTTCCACCCTTACAAAAATTGAAGAGGGGAAACCGGGCAGTCTGAGTTTTTTGGCCAACCCCATTTATACAAAATTTATTTACACAACGGAGGCGGATATTATCATTGTAAATGAGGATTTTAAGCCGGATAAGCCGGTAAAGGCCACCCTTATCCGGGTAAAAGATGCCTATTCTGCTTTTTCCGGCTTGCTGGAGATGTATCAGCAGGCAAAAAACAATAAGTCAGGGATATCGGTGAGAGCAGCTATTGCTGCTACTGCAGAAGTAGGAGAAAATGTTTATATCGGTGATTTTGTCGTAATTGGTGAAAGTACTACCATTGGAAATAACACAAAAATTTATGCCAACACCTGCATTGGTGATCATTGTAAAATTGGCAGCAATACCACCCTTTACTACGGGGTAAAAGTTTATGATGAATCAGTGATTGGCAATGAGTGTACTTTACATGCCGGGGTTACCATTGGAGCTGATGGTTTTGGTTTCGCCCCCCAAAGAGATGGTGATTTCAAAAAAATCCCTCAGATCGGTAATGTAATCATTGAAGACCGGGTAGAAATCGGCACCAACACCACCATCGACCGTGCCACTTTAGGCTCGACCATTATCAGAAAAGGTGTCAAACTGGACAATCTCATTCAGATTGCCCATAATGTTGAAATTGGTGAAAACACGGTTATTGCCGCCCAGACAGGAATTGCCGGTTCTACAAAAATTGGGAAAAACTGTATGTTTGGCGGTCAGGTTGGTATTATCGGTCATCTTACCATTGCTGATGGGGTAAAAATCACAGCACAATCCGGAATTGGAAAAAGCATAAAGAAGCCCAACAGTGTTTGGGAAGGTTCTCCGGCTTTTCATCTATCTGATTTCCTGCGTTCTTATGTAAATTTTAAAAATTTCGACCATATTGTTGATCGCATCAGAAACCTTGAACAACAGTTGAAAAAGAAGTAACGAAATACTTTTAACCTTCTTATTGTCAGGCCATATTCTTTTAGCTTGTTCATCTTTTTCATCTTTGCAAGAAAAAAGTCGCAGCAAATAAAAAAAATACTAATTTTGCAGCCAATTATTTATCAATAACATAACATAGATTTAATGACTGAAAGGCAAACAACACTGGAAATCCCCGTTTCTATAGAGGGACAGGGTCTTCATACCGGAACAATGGGAACGATGACTTTTCGCCCTGCTCCCGCAAACCACGGAATTAAATTTAAAAGAATTGATTTAGAGGGCCAACCTGTAATTAATGCTACCATTGAGAATGTTGTAAGCACCAGTCGCGGCACCTGCATAGGAATCGGTGAAGCTAAAATTTATACCATTGAGCATGTAATGGCAGCATTCAGCGGCACGAAGATAGACAATGCTCTTGTTGAGCTTAACATGGAAGAAATTCCCATCAAAGACGGTTCTTCCAAATATTTTGTTGAAGCCATTGAAAAGGCAGGTGTAAAAGAACTGGACGCCGAACGTGAATATATTGAGATAACGGAAAATATGGTTCTGGAAATTCCTGAGAAAAAGACGAGGATTGAAATTCGGCCTTCCAAACGTTTCTCCCTCAACGTTACTATTGATTTTGAAACAAGAGTATTGGGCGAACAAACCGCAGTTATTGACGACATAAAAGAATTTGGGACAAGTATTTCTCCCTGCCGTACATTTGTGTTTCTCCACGAGCTGGAATTCCTGTTAAGAAACAATCTGATAAAAGGAGGCGATCTGAACAATGCCATTGTTTTCGTTAATCATCAGTTACCACAGAGCGAGATGGACTATCTTTCTGATCTTTTCCACAAACCGAGAGTAAAAGTTAACGGTAACGGAATTCTCAATAATTTATCACTCTATTTTGACAATGAGCCTGCCCGCCATAAATTGCTGGATATGATTGGCGATTTATATCTTCTCGGCAAGCCCATCAAAGGACATGTAACGGCCTATCGCCCCGGACATCATGCTAATACTGAATTTGCCAAGTTAATTGCAGACAAAATAAGTGTGTTGACAAATGATTAAAGAACCGCCTTTTGACATTTATGCCGATCCGGTCTATGATATTAACCGGATAAGAAAAACACTCCCTCACCGCCCGCCGTTTTTACTCGTGGATAAAATCCTGGAAGTCTCAGAAACTCATATAGTAGGCCTGAAAAATGTTACCATGAATGAGGTGTTCTTTATCGGACACTTTCCGGATGAGCCCATCATGCCCGGTGTACTTCTCATAGAGGCCATGGCACAAACCGGAGGTATTTTTGTTCTTCACGGCATTTCTGACCCTGAAAAATATTCTACCTACTTCTTAAAAGTAAACAATGTCCGGTTCCGTTCCAAAGTGGTTCCCGGCGACACATTGATTTTTTCGCTTGAACTTGCCGCCCCTGTTAAAAGGGGTATCTGCGATATGCGTGGAAAAGTTTTTGTCGGCAACAAGCTTGTGATGCAAGGCGATTTGGTTGCACAAATTGTTAAAAACAGATAAAAAATGAATCAACCGTTAGCCTACGTTCATCCTCAGGCAAAGATTGCCTCTAATGTAGTTATCGAGCCTTTCGTAAATATCGAAAAAAATGTGGAAATCGGAGAAGGTACATGGATAGGCTCCAATGTTACCATTATGCAAGGCGCCCGTATCGGTAAAAATTGCAAAATTTTCCCTGGCGCGGTTATTGCAGCCATTCCGCAGGATTTAAAATTTTCGGGAGAAGAAACTTTAGTGAAAATAGGCGATAACGTAACTATGCGTGAATTTGTAACCATCAATCGCGGCACCAAAGTAAATTGGGAAACAGTGGTTGGAAACAACTGCTTACTGATGGCTTATGTTCACATCGCTCACGATTGTATTCTCGGAAACAGCGTTATACTGGCCAATGCCTGTAACCTTGCCGGCCATATCGAAATAGATGACTTTGCCATTTTAGGAGGAATGTCAGCTGTGCATCAGTTTGTACACATTGGCAAATACTGTATGGTGGGCGGTGGCAGCATGGTTAGCAAAGATGTACCACCATTTACCAAAGCAGGCAGAAGCCCCATTTCTTTTGTAGGGGTTAACTCCATTGGTCTGAGACGACACGGATATTCCAATAAACAAATCAATTTCATCCATGATATTTACCGGAATCTTTATTTAAAAGACCGCAACATTTCGCAGGCTACCGACTATATTGAAACCAATATGCCCATCAATAAAGACAGAGATGAAATACTAAGTTTTATCAGTAGCTCCCAGCGGGGCATCATGCGCGGATATCACCGAATAAAAGAATAATTATAACTGTTTAGAATTAATATATTATGGCAACAACAGCAGATTTCAGAAACGGTTTGTGTATCGAATTTAACGGAGACTTATGGATTATTGTTGAATTTCAACATGTTAAACCCGGAAAGGGCCCGGCGTTTGTTCGTACCAAATTAAAAAATGTAAAGACAGGACGTGTTTTGCCTAACACTTTTACCTCAGGGGTAAAAATTAACATTCAGCGTATTGAGAAAAGAAATTATCAGTATCTTTATCACGAAGGGGAGCAGTATCATTTTATGAATACCGAAGACTATGAACAGACATTTTTGGACAAGGTTCTTATTCCTGCGCCCGATCTTTTGAAAGAAGGAGATATGGTAACCATTGCATTTCATACCGAAACCGATTCCCCCATTGCCTGCGAAATGCCTTCTTACGTAGCGCTTGAAGTTGTTTATACCGAACCGGGAGAAAGAGGGAATACCGCTACCAATACCTTTAAAGATGCCAAAATGGAAACCGGAGCCATTGTAAAAGTTCCGCTTTTTATCAATATTGGTGATAAAATCAAAGTTGATACCCGCAGCCACGAATATTCGGAACGTGTTAAAGAATAACGAAACAAATTGAATACATTTCAGCCGGGATGTTTCAGTTCCGGCTTTTTTAATGCGTCTCCCTTAGGCTTTTCATGGGAATGATAGACATCAAGAGCAACCAAAATTGCCATAAAACCCCATACCGGAACGGAAAGTTTATCCGTAGAAAGAAAGTTATTCAGAAAGCCATGGACAAAATAGGTGATTAACCCCAACGTTATCATCAGGCTCATAAAGCTTACCTCTCTGTTCTTACCATCTCTTGCGCGGCGGTAAATCATCAATCCAAGGTAAACAGCATAACCGAATAAAAGCAAAACGGAAAGCAAACCCAAAATCCCTTCCTCCGACAAAGGTCCGAGATATTCGCTATGAGCCGTACCGCGGTCGCCGAAGTTTGTGGAAATCACCGTGCGTTCGCTGGCAAGCTGAAACGGTGCATATACAAACTGATAGGTTCCCGGCCCCCACCCCAGCAAAGGCCGCTGTTCAAAAAGTCTGATGGCAGATGCCCAACGGTTAATACGTTCCAGATTAGAAGCATTCGAAGAAATATTTGTCATGGAGTAAAGATGTTGCTCAAGATTGGGGGAAGGGCCTTGCCTGTTTTTTTCAAGTTTGTCCAATAAGGGCTGTCGGAAAGCAAAAACAAGCCCCAAAAACACAATGAATGTCATAAGTACCCAGCGAAAACGGATGCGCAACAGTACCAATATTAATACTACTGCCGCAACCGAAACTCCCAGCCATGCCGCACGACTGTAAGAAAATATAATAGCTACAACATACAAGCCAAGAAATGGCAGTGAAAAAAGCCTCCTTTTCACAGACAACCCCGGAAAAATAATATAAGCTGTCAATACCGGCAAAAACATCGCAATTGCCGCACCATAAGCCGTATGATCGTTATAAAATGGGGTCATAACCCAGTGTGCGGAATCTTCATCAAAACCGTATGCTGAATGACGAATGAGCGTATAAACAATTACGCCACTGAGCGCCAACATGTATAACCACAAAAAGCGGTGAATATTTTTCTTCTCACGAAACATGGGAACAGCCACAAAATAAAAAGGAACCACAAACCATATTCGTGACAAAAGATGTTTAAAAGAAACCAGTGGTATTTGGCTGGAAACGGATGTAATAAGCATCCACAGCAAGTTGAAATAAATCAGATAGGAAAGCCAATGCCGGGCAACCTGACGGTTGTAGTTCCTCTCCAAAAGCAGGTTTCCCAAAAAGACAATCACCACACCAAACATCAACGGCTCCGCGGGAACCGAAAGTGCCGCCCCGATATTGACATCTTTAAGATTTATGGCGAGAGGGGTGAAAAAAGTGATAAAAAGAAGTATCTTGTCGAGTGAGACAATGTAATAATAAAAAACGATGAGCACCAACGGCAAAATAAAAAACCACAGGGTCTTTTTCTCTAACATGAAAAATAAACTCACGTACAGGAATAAAGCCGTGAGCAAATACAATATTATAATATTCTTTGTTTTAACCGAAAGTTCCATGATCGGTGTCTAAGTTTCGGAGGAATTTTTTCGTTCCAAAAAAGAAATCACGATTAGCGAAAGCATAAATACCGACAAAACGGCCACCAACACAATAAGCCAGCGTACGGGATAAACTTTTTTAGCAGACGCATACGGATGGGTTACCACATTGGTATAAGTAACATTTGAAACGACATGCCGGTATTCCACCTCGTAGCTTAATTTCACCTGAACATAGGCAGCAGCTTCTTTCTGAAGCATTTTGACCAACTGAACCAGTTCGCCCCCGTACTTGCCCATGTTGTACGCCAGCCGCCTGGCTTTTTTAGTATTTACCGCCTCCGGACTGCCCTGAACATTACGCAAATAAGCCATCATAATTTGCTGTGACTCATAATTATATTCAAAAATACCCTTCTCTGTGCCGAGTATTCTCAGACGACTTTTCAACGAATCCATCATAATTCGTTCACGTTTCAATTGTCCGGCATAAGCATTGGCCAGCTCCCGAAACTTTTCTTTTTGCATACGCCGTACTTTTTTATTGTAAAAATTCAACAAAGCATCCACCATCAACTTAGCCGTATCGGGGTTTCTGTCAAGCACTTCAACGTCCACAGCTTCGTAACTTGTCTTGCTAATCTTTACATTTTCGCTATAACGTCTGTAAAGCTCTGTCTGGAAATATTTATAATGCGGATCAATCTTATAATGCTTAGCTAAATCGAACCGTTGTATCATGCTATCGGTAATATCCTGTGAGTGAAACACCTGAATCATCTGCTCGGTTGTACTCTCTTTGGAATATGCTTTAATGTTATAAGGATAAACAATGGCATACGATCTATAAAGCGGAGTAATAAACCGCTTACCGGAAAAAATAGCCGCAAGTCCGGCAGTAACCAAAACAATGATAATAAGTGGGTATTTCCATTTCATTAATATATGCCAACTTGCCCGACTGTCAAATTTATATTCCATACTTCAAAATTTTAAGAAATGATTTAGTGGACAAACAATTTGTTTATTTTCCACTTTCCTGACTATCAATACGATATATTAAATTTAAAAACCAAAAGAGCTAAACTCTCCGATTTCCTTTTTCAAGGCTATGCATTTATTCAAAAATCAAAAATATAAAAATAAACGGGGCGACGGAAAGAAAAAAGCAGTTTCTCATTAAGTTCAAAGGCACTCTTTTTAAATATTTTCGCCGGCTTTGTCTTTGAGAATGCCGATAAACTGCTTAATATCCAATGCCTTGACTGCAATTCCCAAAAGAAATCCGAGACCTGTCAGCAACAGCAGCCTTATTTCCCACGATCCGATACCCAAATATTGTAAGACAAATGCCAGCAAAAAGGTCCCTGCAAATAATAATGACAGCCGAAACCATAACCTGAATCTGCTTTTTAAATGTAAAATTACAAAAGCGAATATGATTTGCAATAAAGCCGTCAGTATTTGTGTTGAAAGTGTTGCCACAGCCGAGCCCACCGCATGATATTTAGGAATGAGTATCCAGTTTAGACTAAAATTGAGCAAAAGCCCCAACAATGCAATGGTATTCAATGTTCTAAGGCTGTTATTTGCTGTAAGCAGAGTTCCGAAAATATAGTTTGATGCTACACCCACAAAACTCCACATCAACAGTTTAAAGATGCGTGCCGATTGTACGATACGCAGCTCAAAAGCAATGGTTGTTTCACCTGCATGTTGCGTGTACATCAGAAGCATAATATCCCTGGCAAAAAATTGCGTTGCAACAGCTACAATCAGCGCTCCGCTCATAATGATAGAAAAAGACAATCCGACCAAACCATCGATGGATTTTTTCTCTTTCAGCATTTTCGAAAACAGAGGAAGCAACAAAACGGCAAACAGGTAAGCCACATTTTGGGCGGCATCCAACAGCCGGTAACCCTGTGCATATACACCAGCCTGCTGGTCGCCAAGCGGATGGGGCAACAACCGTTCAATCATAACACTGTCCATGCGGGAATAAAAGCTCATAATGAGTACGAGCAAAGCAAAAGGCAGACTTCTGCGAAGTATCATTTTAAAAAAAGAAAAATCCCAGCGCAATCTTAGTTTTCCGGATTTGCGCAGGACAATCAGCAGCGCAAAAGCTACCGTAAGCAGATAAGCCAGTGTTTGGGAATAAACAAACCATTCAATAGAGAAATGCCCTCCGAGTAATCCTGTCCATAGCAACACGCCTACAATTACAATCATGAACACGCGGTCCATGATGGAAATTATACTGTCGGTAGTAAAAAGCAACAGCCCGGAAATATTTGACCGCAAATACAAAATGAATGAGAGTAGAAACTGGTTGAATCCCACCCACGCCAGCAGATAAAGTTGCCTGCCCTGATAGCCTATGAGCCTGGCCACGAGGAAAACAAGCAGCCCATACCCAAAACCGAGGAACAGCTTCATGGTAGCCATACCGCCAAAATGTTCCTGCAACTGGTGACTGTTACGGGCAATGTTACGGTTGTTGAAGTTGGTAATCCCCAAATCGAGAAAGATGAAAAAGAGATAGGAAAAGTTGAAAATGGCAAAATAAAAGCCATATTCCTGCGTGCCGGTAACATTCTGTACCTGCCTGTCAATTCCCAAAATCCAGAACGGTTTTACCAAAAGGTTCAGGAACAACAAAAACATCAGGTTCTTCAGAAATTTCTTCTGCATCACACAAAAATAAACAATTGCTGAGGAATTTGCAGCATCCCGTTACCATATACCCGGCAATGATACAACGGCTTACTAAAACATTTGGAGCATAAAACTACTCAAAACATGGGGAAGCAGTATTATAGTCAAACCTATACCGAAAACAGCGCCCCAGAAATGTGCACTATGCCCCACATTATCATGACCGTGCTTTTGCATATAAATCATATACGCAAGATACAGGATACCAAAAAGCCACGATGGAAGAGAAAAAGGAATGGGGAAAATGTAAATGCTTCCCACAGGATAAATCAGAATGCTGGAAAATATCACGGCCGAAACTGCTCCCGAAGCTCCCACAGCACTATAATAAACATTATCCTTATACTTGTTAAAATCGAAAAGTACTGAAAACAAGACACCTCCGATATAAAACAACAGATAATAAAACATCCCCTTGACTCCGTAATTCATCCCGAAAGCCTTTTCAACAATATCCCCAAAAGAATAAAGTACCCACATGTTGACGAATAAATGCAGCCAGCCGGCATGAACTAAAGCATAAGAAGCAAAACGCCAGCCTTCATTCCGATGTTTAACGGCATAGGGGCTAAACTTCAGCTGTTCAAACAATACAGGATTGTAAAAGGCCAAAATAGATATTATAACTGTGATGGCAATAATTATGATATTCATAAAAACGAGTTTCTGTGTAAAGGTGCAAAAATAACGAAATGTCAGGAGAAAAACATTTATAAAAACGGACATCTTTACCAGATGCTAATTTCGGGCATGTGCATCCATTGGAAACATGACCTTAAAACAGTTACATAGGGTTTGCTGAAAAGCTCAGATGTGCGTCAGATTTGGATTTTGTGAAGTGAAGATGTATCCATATACTTCGAACAGAACAAGATACAAAGATGGCGTCAGCTGAGCAGTATAAATTTTGAAATTGTGGCTATAATAAATGCACGTGTTTTTAATAAAATTGCCGGAAAACCATGCACTTTTATCTTTAAGAATCAATA
>VAOW01015166.1_pt1 | contig 13233 bp, 13 predicted proteins | sample 3393921 | NCBI WGS metagenome assembly VAOW01 (sample SAMN08290428, study PRJNA428436) | hydrothermal vent metagenome | isolation source: Deep-sea hydrothermal vent chimney | place: Indian Ocean: Southwest Indian Ridge | depth 2742 m m
AGTAGGGTTGGGATATACCGATTTGATGCCTGTTCGAGGTCTAGCACAAGATACACCTATGACTCAGGAAGCCCACGACTTTAGTCGTGGGTAGTTCACAAGTCTATGAAGTTGCCTCTTCAAGCCTTTTGATAACCCATTTTCTTGGCAGAGAGGCAAGAAACATCCCTGCCTTTGGCCCATAGGCTTTACCAAGAGTGACAAGATAGATACTCTGAAATGCTGCCTTCAGAGGAACTTCGAGTTCCTGTGCAATTTCATAAATCTTCTGCTGAAGCTCCTCGCCTGACATATCTGAACTCGATACGACCTCGCCAAGTTTTCCAAGAAATCTTATCTGCTCTTCAGATAGCTTTTCTCTGACTTCATTCAGGTCATCAATAAGGAAAGATTTTGTCTCAGGGGCATATTTCTCAAACCATACCCTGGCATATTCCACTCTCCTCAAAATATATTCTTCCATCTCCTCTCTATAATGCCCAGATTTTTCCAAACTAGATATTATATCACCTTTTTCTTTATATACCGAGGCTACCATTGCAGCATGGGAAAAAGGTAGAGGATTTGGCTTTTCCGCCGCATCAAGCTGGGAAATTTCATAAAGCCTTCTCATGTGCTTCAATTCTTTTTCACTACCCACCTTTTCAAGGTCAAAGTAGACTCTGGCATGATTATCATAATCATCATATAACCTGGGAAGTTCCTGCCAGGAGAAGCTTCTTGTTTTCATTAGCTTTTTATTGTAGAAAAAACGAAGAAGCTGGGCGGGGGCTACCTCAAGCCAGTCCTTCGGGTAAACAACATTGCCCAGAGATGCACTCATCTTCTCTCCATTAATCATCAAATGCTCATAGAAAATCGGTACAGGCATAGGAAAGCCAAGGATTTTCTCAGCTATCTCACTATTGACCCACCATGCGCTCATGGGCACAACATATTCTTTGCCAGCACCTTCACTCATTACCCTCCAGCGAGCCCACTGTGCAGCCCACTCACTCTTCCACATGAGCTTTCCCATGTCTTTAAGGGGGTCAGCTATACCTATGTGGCCACAGCCTTTTGCAGTGTACTTCTCAAATTTATAGTCCTGACAGCTATAATACACCTTTCCCTCCTCGTACTTATCAACCCTTGTGGTAATAATCTTGCCACAGTTCTCGCATATAGGAACAAAAGGGCTATAGCCTTGAGGAATGGGTTTCTGCCTGTATCTGTTCAGTATCTCTATCGCCTGATTTTGATTCTCGAGAATTTCTTTTATATAATGTGTGAAGTTTCCGCTGGTGTATTCCTCGCGCATTGAATACCCCTTAATATCTGTTCTCACAAATTCCTGAATAACCTCAAAGTAGGGGCTGACATGATGCTCTGCATAATTACTGTGACATCCCCATGGGTCAGGTATAGAGGTTACAGGCATGCCTATGTATTCCTCAAACTTCCGGGGCACACCTTCAGGGATTTTCCTCAGAGGATCCATATCCTCTGCCACCCATATAAGTTCTACATCATAGCCTGCCTCCTGAAGAGCTATGCAGACCGAGTCAGCTCTGATGGTATCGCTGAGCCGTCCTATATGAAGAACTCCTGAAATGCTTGCACTTGTTTTTATAGTAAGCTTATCAAACTCAGGAATATCTTTATCAATATAATGGAACTTCTCCCTTTCAGTTATTTTTCTTGCTTTGCTATCTGCCCAGAATAAAACATCTTCCATTTTATAAGCTCCTTGTCTCCTCTTTTATCCACATCAGATACTCCTCCAGCCCACCCTCAAAGGGAATTACTGTAATATCAGGCACCTCATAACTGTGCAGCTCTTTAACTTCATCTATCAAAGCATTAACCCTTGCTTTAGAAGTCTTTAGAAGTAAAATAGCTTCGCTCTCTTCTTCCATTCTACCCTTCCACCTATAAATGGAGGTAATGCCACCAATTATATTTGCACAGGCAGCAAGCCGTTTTCTGATAACAACCCTGGCTATTTTTTTTGCTTCTTCTACATCACCTGCTGTTATGTAAACCATGACTACCATAATTAGAAATTAATACACATGGTAAATAAAGCTTCTTTTGAAAATTTGTAAAGGTAAGTCAGGTCAATCAGCCCCCTGCTAAAGGAAGAGGGGCTTGTTCCGTAAATGATAAGAGCCATTGGTTGATTAGGAGGCATTAAAGAATGCGGCAGTTATTGGTAGAGTTAAAGAACACATCAGGGGATATTCCTCAAGTCCCCTGCTCTGTAAGTGAGGCATTAAACATAGAGAAAACCCTACACAGTGTGCTACTACTGACCAATAACAACTCCGAAGAGGACTTACACTCTGGCAAGAGTGGACAGGACTTGAGAGTTTCTATCATAAACATGCAAAACCAATTGATACCTGATAATTCCAAGAACAATGAGCAGGTTGCAAAACCTGCTGGTTTAAATCGGATTAAAATTTATTTTTCTTATACAATTTTAAAAGAGGTGAAAAGGGCAATTCCTTCACAAATTGAAATAAGTGGTATTCTTGCCCAAACATTATGAATAGATTAAAGCTGGAATACTGGCAGTGGTTTATTATTGTTTCTATTATAGCTACCACTTATGCGGTTGTGAAAGGAGGACTTTCGAAAAATGAGATTGTTTTATTCGCCATTCTGCTCCTCTGGCTTTCTCTTCTTCAGGCATTGAAAAGAAGTAAAATCAATGCTGAAAAGCATGCAATATTTCTCATCATAAGGACTGAAAAGGGAAAAGGATTTATCGCGAAGATTGGTAAGTATAAGAGGTTCTGGAAGATTACAGGAACCTTTATGGTAATAGTTGGAATTCTGGGCATGTTTTTCATGCTATTCAGTCTTCTTAATGCCATATATCTTACCTATTTTAAAAGCATACCTGCAATGAAAACACAGTTGCTTATACCTGGTTATACAATACCATTATGGTACGGTCTTTTTGCCTTTGTAACTATAATTGTTGTTCATGAATTTTCACATGGTATTTTATCCCGGGCTGAGAATATTCCTATTAAGAGTCTGGGTGTATTTTTTGCCTTTATTATTCCTCTGGGTGCTTTTGTGGAGCCTGAAGAAGAAGTCTTCAATAAGAAGCCCTGGCTTTCACAGCTGCGCGTTTATTCTGCAGGGTCTTTTGCCAATCTTCTTCTTGCTGTTATTGTGCTTTTTGCTTTAACGCCTTTAGCCATGCATGTCTTTTTTCAAAGCGAAGGTGTACAGGTAGTAAATGTTGTCAAGGGTTCTCCCGCTTATGGTGTTCTTGAGAGAGGTGATATGATAATGGATATAAGAGGAACACCTATAAAAAACTTTAAGAGCTTTTATGATACTGTAAAACAGCTTAAGCCGGGAAAGAAAATTAAAATAACCACAGAACGGGGGAGCTTTGCACTTACGCTGGCAGCGAGAAAGGATAACCCCAAGAGAGGATTTATAGGTATTGAAACCTTTCTGCCAATTAAAAAAGGAATTTTCCACATTGTTCATTTCCTTCCTCTTGACTTAATCAGTCTGTTCAGGTGGGTTTTCTTTCTTAATATTATTGTGGGTCTTGTAAACTTACTTCCAATACATTTTGGTGTTGCAGCTACCGACGGGCATCATATACTTAGAATCACACTAAACAGATTTATGAAAACTGCCAGAGCAGAGAGATTTTCATCGGCAATATCAATATTTATTGGCTTGGTAATTCTAATTAATTTAATAAAACCCCCACTATGAGGTGACAATTTTGGATTTAGAAACAAAAAGACAGTTTATACATATGTCAGGTTTGGCTACACCGTTTTATCTGCTGATAATAGAAATTTATTTTGGTAATCTGGCGCCTATTTTCCTTTTGGCTATTATGCTTATTATTGGCTATTCTTTAGCTTCCCTATATTCAAAGGGAGTTAAATTGCCATTATTCTCCCAGCTTATCGACATGGCTGAAAGAAAACGTTCAAAAGTTACACCAGGCAGGGGTACTTTAAGATTCTATACTGGTGTACTTATTGCCTATATTCTTATGTTAGTTTTCAATAAGCCCTACTTCATGTTTGCCAGTGCTGTACTGGTTCTTGCTATGGGGGATTCTGCATCAACCCTTGTGGGTGTAAGGTTTGGTAGAAATAAGATACCATATAATAAAAATAAAAGTATTGAGGGTGCTGTTGCAGGCTTTTCTTTTGCCTTCATAGGCATATTTCTAGCACAGGTGCTTATTTTTGCAGTTTCACCACTATATGCAGTCATAATATCTGTTTCAGCGTCATTTATTGGCATGCTGATTGAGAGCCTGCCTATTCCGGTGGATGACAATCTAAGCATTCCGGTTGCTACAATAGTTTTCTTAAGTATTATTTTTTAGCTAGTGAAACATATAGTACTATTATTACTTCTTTTAAGGAGTAGTTAATATTAATAGGAGTGGTCTGTATCGCCCTGAGAAGTGAAGTTGCTGAGAGGCTAACAAAACTTTTGGAGGAAAAGAGATGGAAAGAATTCCAGAAGGAAGTCAGAGAATTCCATCCATTTGATCTGGCAGATTTTTTTCATAATCTGGAGGAAGGTCATAGAAGAGAAGTCCTGACAATGCTCGAACCAAGAGTAGTTGCTGAATTCTTTCCAGAGCTAAAAGAGGAGGTTCAGGTAGAGCTGCTTGAGTTTCTCGCACAAGAATCCGCTGCAGAACTTCTTAAAAATATACAGCCTGATGAGGCTGTGGATGTTTTAACTCTTCTTATTCCAGAAAAGAGAAATAATATAATAAAATGTCTTCCAGAGGAACTTCAGAAAGATATAAAACTTCTACTTCCCTATCCTCCAGATACTGCGGGAGGGCTGATGACAACAAAGGTTCTTGCCCTTCCCAATGATATAGCTGTCAGAGAGGCTGAAAAATATATAAGGGAAAATGCCAAGGATTTCGAAACAATATACTATCTATATGTTGTTGATAGAAATGGAAAGCTTGTTGGAGTTTTATCTCTCCGTGACCTCATGCTTGCTCTTGAGGACAAAAAACTCGAAGAGGTAATGGAAAGCAATGTAATTAAAGTTACTCTTCATATGGACCAGAAAGAAGTTGCAAAGATTGTGGGTGATTATGATCTGGTTGCTGTACCTGTGGTGAATAAGGAAGGCAAGTTAACCGGTATTGTAACTGTGGATGATGTTGTAGGCATAATTGAAGAAGAAATAGTGGAGGATATAGGGCAGCTGGCAGGTATCGGTGCTAAGATTGACTGGCTGGTGGATGCACCTGTGAGGGAGGTTGTAAAGGCAAGATTACCTTGGCTATTTGTTGCTCTCGTTGGGGATGGACTTGTGACTTCAACAATTCTAAAGCATTTTGAAAATATTCTCGGGTCTGTTATTGCATTCTCTCTTTTTGTTCCGGTTATTATGACTATGGGGGGTAATGTCGGTCTTCAGACTTCTACAACTTTCGTGAGAGCTATCGCCATAAAAGATATAGGGGGAAAGATGAGTTATATGTTGAGGGAAATAAAGATAGGTTTTACAATGGGTGTGATAGCAGGTAGTATAACTGCTATTTTCTCTTATTTGCTTGTAGGTAGACCTGGAATTGGCCTTATTGTAGGTTTTGCCATGCTCTGTGCGATGACTCTGGCAAGCAGTATGGGTGTCTTAATCCCTGCAATTCTTGAAAGGCTGGGAATTGACCCGCCACTGGCCAGCGGTCCTTTCATGACAACAATTCAGGATATTACTAGCCTTATTGTCTATTTCTCTCTGGCTACTATCTTCTTTAGTCATATAGTTTAATATATTGGAAAAGATATTCTCAGGTATGCCAGTTTCATATACATTTGGGCAATGAAACTATCTCTCTTTAGAGAAGGTAGGAATTGCCCTATTTCATCTCTTTTAAAATTGTATAAGACAAATAAATTTTAATTGAAGTTTTTTTACATAACCCATATTGCGCTTTCGAACAGTTCGAACTCGAAACATTTATATACTTTTATAACATTATTTTATGTGTTGTTTCAAGGCCGACTGGAGTGATAAGAATGTCTTCTGTTATTGAATTGGAGAATGTTTCTAAGGTCTATCAAATGAGTAAAGAAAAGGTTATTGCCCTTAAAGATGTGAATCTCGCCCTTGACGAAGGAGAGTTTATTTCAGTTATAGGCCCTTCAGGAGGTGGAAAATCCACACTAATGCAAATTATGGGTTGCTTGGACCAGCCGAGTTCAGGTTATGTATACATAGATGGGTTAAATACTTCGAAATTGAACGACTCCAAACTAGCAAAACTACGAGGGAAAAAAATTGGGTTTGTTTTCCAGGCTTCCTATCTTTATCCAACTTTGAATGTTCGCGAAAACGTTGAATTACCGATGCTTATTCAGGGCATAGCCCCATCTATTCGTATAAAGAGGGCTGAAAAAATTCTTTTAGATATAGGAGGTCTTGAAAATCTTATGGCTCATTTTCCCTCAGAGATTTCTGGTGGTCAACAGCAGAGAGTCGCAATTGCTAGGGCGCTGGCCAATGACCCCGCTATTATCCTTGCTGACGAGCCTACTGGAAATATAGATTCAAAACAGACTCAACAGGTAATGGACGTTTTTACAAGTCTCCATGATAAAGGTTATACCATTATAATAGCAACTCATGATATGGATGTCGCGAATGTCGTCATCAAAAAGGGCGGCAGGATGATTAAAATTAAAGATGGCCAAGTGGAGGACGGAAAATGAGATTTATTGTTTCATTAATAATTCTATTGAGCATTATTATACCAATATCAGGAGTGGCTGCATCTCCTGGTCTTAGCGTTTCATCAACTCTCTCAAGTCATGTGTTATTACCTGGTGGAGAATACTATCTTATTCTTACCATCAAAAACATCGGAACTCAAGATATCAATAACCTATATGTAACATTGGAGGGAGTGGACTCACCCATAAAAATACAGGGTATTGGGAACCCCCGGTATGTGAGCACTTTGAAACAATCGGGTCAAATCCAATCCGTTTACCGTTTATCAGTTCCTGAAGATACACCTGTTGGAACTTATCTTGCCCGTTTTAAGGTCACTCAGCTTACTGCTGGTACTGCTGGGGAGGAGAATATGGTCTATGTCTACAATGCAATTATAAAAGTCTCCGGTTTTTCCAATCTTATAATTAGTTCCGTTTCTCCTGCTTTATATGTTCCAGGACAAAAAACTGACCTTGTGTTCACTCTAAAAAATAAAGGAAATGCACGACTTAGAAATATCAAATTAACATGGAATACACCAGAGGATGTTCTTCTTCCCCTTCAAAGAGATAGTCAGGTAACAATCCCATTATTATCCCCTCAGAAAAAGGTTAATATATCAATGCCAGTGATAGCCAAGATGAATATCGCACCAGATGTATATCCTATAACTTTTACAGTGAGCTATTATTTGAATGGTGAGGAGGAAACAACTAAGGATATGGTGGGTATAATTATAGGTGGAACAACAGACTTTGGTGTAAGCACCCAGATGACCAGTCCAGAATCTCTAGCAATCACGGTGGCAAATATCGGAATAAATCCAGCCGATTCTGTTTCTGTTAAAATTGGACATAATGAGGCATTTATAGGAGATATAGACGCAGGGGATTATTCAATAGCTAATATCATGATACCAGAAGTCTCAGAACAAAATAATTCACCGCAACAAACTTCTGACAACGGATTTAGAATGGAAAACTCAAGAGTTATACCGAAATTCCAGGTTCACCAAGGTCTTATCAGTGTCCAGATATCATATACAGATACCATGGGTGAAAGGCATAGTGTTATAAAAGAAGTGTCAGTGGAACATACATCTCAAACTGTGAGAGGACAAATGGTAGGTGCTCCTTTAAAAGGGCATAAATCAAATAATACTTTATATGCTGCTGTTATAGGTATTTTACTCCTATTGGGTGTAATCTATGGCTATAAAAAGAAGAGAGAGGCAAGCCGATGAGGGTACAGGACATCTTATGGTTTTCAGCAGGTAACCTTGTTAATAGGGGTTTAAGGAGCTGGCTAACAATTATAGGGATTGTGATAGGTATTGCTGCCGTAGTATCTATCGTGAGTCTTGGGGCAGGCGTGGAGGCCAGTGTTGGTGCTCAGATTAAGTCTTTCGGTGCCAATGAGATAACGGTGATTCCCGGTCATATAAAGGGAAAGCAATTTAATCCATTCCGAAATACCATAGCTGGAAGCACTAGCATTCTGACCACCAAAGACGAAAATAGCCTTCGGTCTGTTCCGGGGGCAGCTTATGTCATGGGGGTTGTTGACCAAAGGGCAGATGTGGACTATCTAAATGGAATAGCAGAAATTTCAGTAGAAGGAGTTGACCCCCTGATCTGGCAAGATTTCAGTAGCGTCAACATTAATTCTGGCCGGTTACTTAGACAGGGAGATACTTATTCAGCGGTTGTAGGTTCGAATGTTGCCAGTGAGGTTTATTCTCAACCCCTCAGAACCAATCGGCAGATTTTTATAAACAACAGGTCTTTTACAGTTGTAGGTATCCTCCTTCCATCCACCAGTGGTTCCTTTGGTTCATTAGATTCTAAAATATTTATTTCCATTGATGCCGCACGACAAATATTTAGGAATGTTGGACAGGATGAATACTCATCTATTTTAATAAAGGCTGCCCCTGGTGAGAACCTTTCCCTTCTGGGAGACACAATAACAAGTACCCTGCTATTACACAGGGGCATTAGCAAAGAGAAGCAGGACTTTACAGTTATAAATCCCGTGGCAATGATGAGCAGATTTTCTACGATGATGGAAACATTAATAATTTCACTTACGGGTATTGCTGCTATTGCTTTAATTGTAGGTGCTGTTGGTGTTGCCAATACCATGTATATGTCAGTAATTGAAAGAACCAGACAGATAGGTATATTAAAGGCTTTAGGTGCTACAAACAGAACCGTTATGCTTATGTTCATTGTGGAATCTGGATTGGTAGGTTTAATTGGAGGGATTTTCGGTGTACTTGTGGGTGTTATCCTATCGAGCATGATGACTGATTTTGGGGTTAGCTTTACACATAGAGCCACTTCAGGTGCTATTATTACTCCAGAACTTATTTTAGGTGCCCTATTGTTCTCGGTGGTGGTGGGAGTCATTTCAGGTATTTTCCCAGCTAGGAGAGCAGCATCTCTACAACCAGTAGAAGCGTTGAGATATGAGTGAAGACGATTTTTCTATAAACTCCTGTCTGTTTTAATGGCTTCTCAAACTTTTGCATAATATCTATAATGGAAGTTTTTTTATAGAATTTATATTGCGATTTCGAACAGTTCGAACTCGAAACATTTATATACTTTTATAGCAATTTATTTTATTAATATGATAGGTCTATGGAAAATGTCATCAAAAAATGGAAAGGATAGAGGGATTCTTACATTTTATGTACTCTACTCTTTAAAGAAAAAACCTAAATCAGGGTATGATATACTCAAGGAAATGGAAGAGAAGACTGAAGGGCAATGGATACCAAGTAAGGGGACGTTATATCCAATTCTAAATAAATTAGAAAGAGAAGGATTAATTAAAGTGCATAAGGTTGATATACGTTCAAAGAATATTTTTGAACTTACAGATATGGGTATTGAATTATTGAATAACACGAAGAATCATAGAAGAGAGTGGAGAGAAAAATACATACATTTTAGGAATTTGTTTATAGATGTCTTTGGAGAAGAAAAGGTTGATATTACCAGCACAATTTTTGAAATAAAAGACGCAGCTTTTGAACTGTCATCAAAGAATCAGGTTAACGTCATGAAAATACTCAAAAGATGTTTATCCGACCTGAAGAAGATTGAGTGAAATGTTCACAATAAAAGTTGAAAACCTTACCAAGGAATTTAATGGTGTAAGAGCTGTTAATAGTATTTCATTTAATGTTAATGATGTAGAACTTTTTGGTATTCTTGGTCCTAATGGTGCAGGTAAAACAACCACAATAAACATGCTTACCACACTGCTAAAACCTACCTCGGGTTATGTAGAGGTGGCTGGATATGATATTTCTAATAATAAAGATGAAGTCAGGAGACACATTGGCGTTGTTTTTCAGGAACCGTCTCTCGATATTAATCTGACAGGAAAGGAAAATCTGGAATTTCATGCCATGATGTATAAAATGGATAAAGACGAAAGGGAAAAAAGAATAAAAGAAGTTCTTGAACTCGTCGAACTGACAGAAAAAGCAGATGTTATAGTTGAAAATTATTCAGGAGGCATGAAAAGAAGGCTGGAACTGGCAAGAGGTTTTATTCATAAGCCGAAGGTTCTGTTTCTGGATGAACCTACACTTGGCCTTGATACTCAGACAAGAAGACATATCTGGGACTATATAAAGAAATTGAACAGGGAAGGTAATGTTACAATTATTTTAACAACACATTATATGGACGAGGCAGATTATCTTTGCGACAGGGTGGCAATAATTGACAATGGAAAAATTGTTGCAATGGATACTTCGGATAAACTAAAAGATGTGCTTGGTGGGGATATTGTATCTCTTGAAATTAAGAATGATATTGATTCACTGATGAACCATCTGAAAGATTTGAAATGGATAGAATCAATGAAAAAGCACAATAATAATTTAAATTTAACCATGGAGAGAGGAGAAAAAAGAATACCTGAATTAATCAGCATAGCTCAAAGAATAGGAGTAGATATTGATTCTGTCAATTTACATAAACCGAGTCTTGAGGATGTATTCCTCTATTTCACAGGGAAAACCATCAGAGAACAGGATGGCAACCAGAGAGAGCGGAACAGAGAGATTATGAGGAGAAGGGTGAAAAAATGATTGATGGAATAGCAATATATGTGCTATGGCTGAGAGAAATGAAAAGATTTCTAAGAGCTAAATCTAGAATTGTGGGGACATTGACTCTACCATTATTATTCCTTGCGTTCTTAGGTTTCGGATTCCATAATATGGCTATTCCGGGTATGTCAAAAAATGTCAATTATATAACTTTTCTTGTTCCAGGGATTATTGGTATGAGTATGCTCTTTACTTCAATGTTTGCTGGAATATCTGTTTTGTGGGATAGAGAGTTTGGTTTTTTAAAAGAGATTATGGTTGCTCCTGTGAGTAGAATATCCATTGTACTTGGCAGGATAGCAGGAGGTACAACAACTGCAACAATTCAGGGTATATTAATCCTTCTTATCTCACTTGTAATAGGATTTAAAATTCCAGGAGTTATGTCATTATTATTATCTGTTGTTTTTATGGTGCTGATTTCTGCAACTTTTATTGGGCTAGGGTTCATATTCGCATCAAATATGAAGGATACTCAGGGATTTAGCATGATAATTAACTTTGTAATGTTTCCGCTTTTCTTTTTATCAGGAGCATTATTTCCATTGCAAAATTTACCCCTCTGGATAAGGTATATCTCGTATCTTGACCCATTAACTTATGGTGTGGATGGTTTGAGAGGCATATTGGTTGGAGTTTCCTCATTTCCAATTATCTTAGATTTTGTAATTTTAGCTGGATCCTCTTTAGTAATGGTTTTACTGGGAGCATACTCCTTTGAAAAGAGTGATGTTGTTTAATGGCCTAAAGTATATCGAAACCTCTTTATATACCTGAAGAGAATAAGCATTATGCGAGGTATTGCTTTAATTCTCCTAATTATATTACTCCCAGGAATTCATGCCCAAGAGATTTATTCGGAGCAGCACAACTTAACATATTTTCTCAATAATGCTGCTAAAGTTGAGGAGAATATCCAGCTTGTCCTTATGCCCTTTTCAGTAAAAAACCCTCTTTACTACCCTCTGCCTGAGGATTCCTATAATATTACAATCAAAGCTCCAAAAAGTGTGAGATATACAATTAATTTCGATAGAAAATACATAATTTTTGATATGTCCCAGGTGCCTGTTAATCATATAGATGTTGAGATAAACTACACAAGACTGAATTCAATTTTTGAGCAAAATGGTGTAAAATCGTATTCAGGCCTTGCCTTCAAAAAATATTTGCCATGGGTAACTTACAGTGTGAATGTAAAGTTTGTTATTCCCCCAAACTATGATTTTGGAAGTATATCACCTCCAGCCCGTGTCTTCACAATAGGGAACAGCAAGGCTATTGAATACAATGCAAATATCAGATTTAATTTTTCCACTATCACAGATGGCATACCGGTTAATATCACATATGCGAACTACAGAAAACTTGCCGATGAAACTATCACTATTACAAAGGCCAGACAGAGTGAAGTTCTTTTTGCCTTTAAAGATGCCAATTCATCTCTTGAAAATGCTCAGACATATAATTTAAATGTCAGCAACCAGGTATTACTTTACAGAGAAGCTGGAGGAGAACTCTACAGCTACTTCGGAGAGATAAATTTGGCAGAAAATTTAATGTCTTCAGGATATTATTATCCTGCTTATCTACATGCCAGAAAAGCTCTCTCCCTGCTTGATGATACCTCAATAAAGTCTAGAGATGTGAGTAGAAACGTATCTATTTCGGTTCAGAGGGCTCTTGAGAGAGAAATTCTTAAGGTTTCAAATATCTCTTCCAGAGAAAAAAAATATGAACTGAACGCTACTGTTGCTCCGCTCAGAACCACCTCCAGTCCAGGGGGTAAAAGTTCGGCAGCTCCGTATATATTAATTTTCTCAGTTCTCTTTGGAATTATAGTTGCTGTATACTTAATATCTAAATCTATGCCTGCTAATGTGGGGAAAACAAGTAGAATGAGGGATTTCAGAGTTATCTCCGACCTGAAGAAGAAGAAATTCTCAGGCTTTGACAGGAAAGTTGAAACTACCAGAGAAAGAGCGGGTCTGGCTTCTGAAATAAGAAAACTTTCAAAGTTGAGAGGTCAATATGAATTAGGTATAGAGAATCTAAGAAAGAAGCTTGCCTTAAATGAAATTGATGAAGAGCAATTCACCAACGACAGGGAAGAGCTGGACAGAGAAATTGAAGCTATTGATAAGGAGATTGTAATATTGAAAAAAAAGCTGGCTGAAATCAGGAAGAGGAAGATGCCGTCAATCACCCACGACTGAAGTCGTGGGCTTGTCTCGTGAGAGACAGGGGTAACAGGTTGATTAGGAGGCATTGAAAAATGCAGAAGTTATTGGTAGAGTTCAAGAACACATCAGGGGATGCTCCTCAAGTCCCCTGCTCTGTAAGTGGGGCATTAAACAGAGAGGAAACTCTCA
>VAOW01014269.1_pt1 | contig 13229 bp, 14 predicted proteins | sample 3393921 | NCBI WGS metagenome assembly VAOW01 (sample SAMN08290428, study PRJNA428436) | hydrothermal vent metagenome | isolation source: Deep-sea hydrothermal vent chimney | place: Indian Ocean: Southwest Indian Ridge | depth 2742 m m
ATATCGCGGACAATTTGGATTGAATCTGTTTCGGATAATTTCTGTTTGATGTTGTTTTGTAGTTGCATGCCCAAAGGCTAAATGATGGGTGCTCTACTGTCCCGTTTTATTTCAAGCTAAAGGGCAGGGCTATCCAGCACCTTCGACAATACTTACTATGGGCGAATCCGCCGTTACCACGATGCAATGAATGAGCGCATAGACGACAAGCCCGGTTACCCGCCAGAATCAACATAATCAGCGACAATGCCATTATCCCATGCTAAATCAGGGGAAAGAAAAACCTGACTTAGAGTGGGATAACTCGCTTTGTTTCACCTGAAACAGGTCGATACAATATGACTGATATAGCGCGGAACGTAACAGCGATCACTGGGCGGCCGACCAGGCATGCCAGCATGGCTGCGTAGATGCTTCTCAATCCGAATAACCTCAAGTATCGTAATCAATTGTTGTTGCTTCTCGCTCAATGGCCCCAGTTCTTCTTGCAACCACGGAAACAGTGAACCTTGAATTCTCAGCCATGTTTGCGATAATCCCTCATGTAGTCGGCTCATCAGCAATCTCCCTTCCGGCTTGTGTCTTGGTGGACCTTATCTTATCAGAAAGGGAGATTTGCTTCGCGCCATAATCGGCGTTAATTCAGTATGTTTGGGGTGTTTTGCAATTACCTCATTCGATAAACAATACCCTGGGGAAATATGCATGCGGCACGGACGGACACTTGTGTTTTGAACTACGATAAGAATACCACAATACCGAAGCCTGGCACCCGCTTCAAACAGGCGTTTGTCCAATTCCCGCTGAACCAGCACACCAGAATGAGGCGCAGGGGGCAGCCATGAAGATATTGCACACCATGTTGCGGGTTGGCGATCTGGAACGATCTCTGAAATTTTACACCGATGTCCTCGGTATGCGTCTGTTACGCAGAAAGGATTATCCCGGTGGAAAATTTACTCTGGCTTTTGTCGGCTACGGTAATGAATCCGAGACCGCGGTTATTGAACTGACGCACAACTGGGATATCACTTCTTACAATCCGGGCGACGGCTTCGGCCATATCGCCATCGGTGTGGCTGACATTGACAAAATGTGTGAAAATATCAAAGCGGTCGGTGGCAAAATCATCCGCGAGCCCGGCCCGATGAAACACGGCAACACCGTGATCGCTTTTGTGGAAGATCCCGATGGCTACAGGATCGAACTCATTCAGCAGATGAAATAAGTCGGCCGGACTAATCCTCCGATAGTTTTCCCTCGTGTAAGTGCAACACACGATCGCAAGTTTGCGCCAGATTACTGCTGTGAGTCACCATAATCACGGCCGCGTTCTCTTCCCGGCATAACCGCTGCATGGCATTAAATACCCCTCCCGCTGTATGCTCATCCAGATTTCCGGTGGGTTCGTCCACCAGCAGGAGGCAGGGATTGCCTACCAGACTGCGGGCCACGGCCACCCGTTGCGCTTCGCCACCGGACAATTTTCCTGGCCGGTGCTCCGCACGGTTCGCCAGACCCAGGCGTTCAAGCAAATCCATGGAACGTAATTTTGCATCCTTACGATTCTCGCCCCGGACCAGAAGTGGCAACATTACATTCTCCAGCGCATTCAGTTCCGGAATAAGATGGTGGGATTGATAGACAAAGCCGATTTTTTCGTTCCGGATATGGGCCATTTGTCTTGAAGACAAGACAAACAGGGGTTCGCCCTCCAGCCACACTTCTCCCTGATCCGCGGGTTCTAATGTTCCCAGAACATGCAGCAGCGTACTTTTGCCGGAGCCGGATTGCCCTACCACCGCCACGAATTCACGCTGAGCTACATGCAAGTCAACCCCGATCAGTACCTTGATCGCGCCAGCAGGAGAAGCAAACGACTTGTATAGCCCGGATACTTCGAGCAGTGAAGCGCCTGAAACGTTCTGTGACATGAAAGGGCAGAGCTAACCGGGTTTCCGGTTGAAAAGAATCTTGATGGTATTCTGAACCCGTTGTCTCTGGTAAGCCTCAACAATTTTGCGCACGGATGGAAACTTGTTAGTAATTTCGTCAAAATCCGACCTTGCCAACTCCATAAGTTCGGCTTTCTCACATGCCACGACAGTCGCCGTGCGCGGCTTGTCCGTCAGCAATGCCACCTCACCAAAAAAATCGCCTTCGCCCATTTTTCCCAAAGCAACCTGATCCCCATCCTTTCCCATACTGCTGGTGGACACATCCACGGAACCTGATCGAATCAGATAAAAGGTATTGCCCGTCTCGCCCTCGCGCACGATCGTCTCGCCCTTCTCGAAATTCCGTAGCTGAAAATGATCGGCCAGGGCCAGCCGTGCATCCGGTGGCACGCCTTCGAACACCGGCGTAATCGCCAGCACCCTGGCCAGCACCCCCTGACGGTAGAACTCTTCAACGGTTGACCGGATGCCGGGATACTTCTCCACCCATTCGTCGAACATAACCCGGTCAATCATCAACAAACTGCAATCCGTTTCAGCTATCGCCTCATCCGAATGCGACACACGGGACATGAAAGCATATTCGCCGAAGAAATCACCTTCACGCAGATGTGAAAATACCCGTTGACGGCCCTGAGAATCCCTGGCGCGCAACAGCACACTGCCCATACCGATCAAATACAGGTAGTTACCACTGGCGCCTTCCCGAAAAACAGGCTCTTCCGCATCCACATGCCGTAATTGCAAGGAATCAATAAATGCATCCAGCTCATCGCCAGACAGGCCCGAGAGCAGAGGCGTTCGTTCGAGACTCAACTTGGCGCGGTCTTTACCACTGATGCCGGGCGCCTGCATTTGATCCTGCGGCGTCTTGGTACTAATCGCCCAGCCATCTCCACGCTCGCTGGAGAGCGTCTTCAGGCGTTCCCTGATCTCCGTCCGCTCCGGATCAAGCCGAAGAACAATTTTGTTGATCGCAATCGCCTGCACCACAAACCCCTGTTCGGCATAAATTCCGGCAATACGGATATAGTCCGCGACTGCGTTTTCGATATCGCCGGTTTTCTCGCGCAATTCGGCACGCTTGACGTGAATGCGCAGGTCACCCGGCTCAAGCTTGTGCAGTTCGTCAAAAAACTCCAGCGCCTTCTTGTATTTTCCATCCAGTAAAGCCCGTTTTGCCTTGCTCCTCAGCTTCTCATTCGCCATTCAACCCTCGATTTATCACACCAGGATTATTCATCATTCATAACGCAGTGCATCCGCCGGCGGCACATGCGCGGCGCGCCATGCCGGATATAGCGTTGCCGCCAATCCCATAGCAAGGCTTGCCACCACAACCAGACTGACGCCAACCGGATCAATAATGGAGGGAACATGGTCGATATAATATACGTCACTGGCAAGGATTGTCACGCCCGTTACGTCCTGGAACCACGCAAGAATCGCACCCAGCTTCCACGCCAGCAACAGGCCGAACAACGCGCCAAACAATGTGCCCGCTCCGGTCAGGATTGCTCCCATGAACAAAAACACCTTCATCACCGAAGTATCGGTGGCGCCAATGGTCTTGAGAATCGCGATTTCCTTTCTTCGTTCCATGACCACCATGACCAGGGAGGCCACCATATTGAACACCGCGACCAGCACAATCAACGACAGTATAATACCCATCACCACGCGTTCCATCTCCAGCGCCCGGAAGAACGAACGATGCTGTTGCATCCAGTCTTTGACCCATGCGTCAGGAGGCAACAGTCGACGCACCTCATTCGCAACCGTCCGTGCCTGATTCCGGTCATGAAGATGCAGTTCGATGCCCGTGACCCTGTTTCCCAGGCGGTTAAGCCTTTGCACCGCTTCCATGGGGGCGATCATCAGACCTATATCATATTCGTAAAAGCCGGAGCTGAAGATGCCGACCACCTTAAAGGAACGCATGCGCGGGGTCATACCGGAAGGCGCAATTCCCGCTGTAGGCGACACCACGTTCACGTTGTCTCCCATCCGCAGCCCCAGCTTGTGCGCCAGATCCTTGCCCACGACCACCTTGAAGGGATTGCCTTTACTCAAATCATTGAAATTACCCAATACCATATGTTGGGCGATATCCTGTTCACGGCTTACGTCCACTCCCTTCAGTATCACGCCCGCTGCCAGCGAACCATGCGCAGCCATCACCGGAACCGAAATATAAGGCGCGGCACGAGCCACCCCCGGGATTTTCTCCACCTTTTGCAACCACTCCGGCCATGGTCCCAGCGTATCGCCCGGCCCCTGGATATCCACATGCGAAGAAAAACCCAATATCCGATCCTTCAATTCCACATCAAACCCATACATGACCGAAAGAACAACGATCAGGGCCGCCACGCCAATCGCCACGCCAACCCCCGAGCTCCAGCTAATCAGGGAAACGAAACGTTCATCCCGTTTTGAACGCAAATAACGCGTGGCCAGCATCAATTCATATCGCATCGGGCAACACCTTCACTGAAGATAGCGTACATACAAGTAGGCGTGGGCGATAGCGATACTAACCAGCATCATGAAAAATGCATGCCGGGTGAACTGAAAAAATCCAATGGGATGCCCCGCCCTCTGCGCGAACCCCGCCACAATCAGATTGGCGGAAGCCCCAATCAGCGAACCATTACCGCCCAGGCATGCGCCCAAAGCCAGAGCCCACCACAACGGCACAATCATCTGATCGCCGCCAAATGTCGGCGCCATATTCTGAATTAACGGAATCATGGTGGCGACAAAGGGAATATTATCGATGACAGCGGAGGCGATGGCGGAAATCCACAGGATTGCGGCGGCGGTTGCATTAAAGTCTCCACCCGTGAACGCCAGCGTCTTTTTCGCCATCCAGGCGATCACGCCCACATGTTCCACGCCCGTTACAATAATGAACAAACCGACGAAGAAGAAAATTGTGGTCCACTCCACCTCGGCCATAATCGTCTCGAAAGCTTTATCTTTGGCATGCAGATTATGCTTCCATGACTCCAGCAGCAATAACAGAGCGGCGCCAAACAGGGCGATCGTGGCCGGCTCCAGATGCAGACTGTGCGCACATGTAAATCCCGTGATGACCAGACCCAGCACGAACAGGCTCTTTTTGAGCAGGGGGACATCCTTAATGGCCTCACGTTCATTAAATTCCATGATGAGCCGTTGCGCCTCTTCCGAGGCATGCAACCCCCGCCCGAACAGAAGCCAGATCATCAACAGCGTAACCAGCATGATCAACGGGATAATTGGCGCCAGATTGGCAAGGAAATCATAGAAACTCAGATGCGCCTGCGAGCCAATCATGATATTGGGCGGATCGCCGATCAGCGTGGATGTTCCGCCAATATTGGAAGCCAGAATCTGGGAAAACAGAAAGGGATAGGGTTTCACGCCCAGCGCATCGGTAATCAGCAACGTGACCGGCGCGATCAGCAATACCGTGGTTACATTGTCCAGAAATGCCGAAAATACCGCGGTCACCACCGAGAGCATCACAAGGATACCCCATGGGCGCCCCCGCACCAGTTTGGCTGATTTAATCGCCACATACTGAAACATGCCGGTCTTCTGGCTGATGGCCACAATCACCATCATGCCCGTCAGCAGCCCAATGGTATTAAAATCAATGCCGTCAACCGCCGCCTCCTGCGTCAGCACGCCGGAGAGAATCATTAGCCCTGCTCCCAACAACGACAAAACGGCCCGGTTGAATTGTTCAAGCATGATAGCGGTATAAACCACAAGCAATATGGCAACCGCGATCCAGACGGGATTCATGCCGAACAGGACATAACCGGAATTATGCATCAAATGTTTTTTCCGGAATAAAATGATCCATGGCCTCCAGAATATCGCTCGATGAAATAATCCCGGTCAAACGTTGTTGATCATCCGCAACCAATACGTATTCAAACCTGTCATGGGTGACCATGGCTGCCGTCGCCGACAGCAGCGATTCATCCTCTCGTACAATAGTCGGCTTATCATCCATCACCTCGGCAATGTTTTTCTGGAGAATCTCTCGGTAATGCTTACGCAACAGCCCGATATCCGGCGCAAATGGCACGGACTGCAAATATCCATCGACAATATATTCCGGTACGATATGCGTCAGCAATGTCAACGCATTCACGGCTCCCAGAATATGTTTCCCGTTATCCACGATCGGAATGATCCGAAAGTTTTTCCTTTTCAGTAATTCGATCGCCTCGGCAACCGTTTGATCGGGCCGACACGTCGGTACATCCTTGATCATAATCAGGTTCGCATGCATCTCACGCCTCCCGTTGCCAGTATGCAGTTCTTACCCGTGAAATCTAACCCGGGCCGATGAGAGCCAATTCACTGGAATGCGTCTCGACAGATCGTTAAACCATGAACACGCCGATCAAGTCCCGAATCTGCTGTAAATTCATTTCCCGTCGGGTTGGGCATGCTCCCCGCGCATATGCGGAAACAGTAGCACATCCCGAATGGAATGCTGTCCCGTGAGCATCATCACCAACCGGTCAACGCCGATGCCTACGCCCGCGGCTGGCGGCATGCCATACTCAAGCGCGCGCAGGTAATCCTCATCCACACCCGTCGCCTCATCATCCCCTGCCGCCATGGCTTGCGCCTGCGCCATAAAGCGCGCACGTTGATCATCGGGGTCGTTCAATTCCGAGAATCCGTTGGCAATTTCCTTGCCTGCGATATACAACTCGAAACGATCCGTAAAAAACGGATCATCAGCATTACGCCTCGCCAGCGGGGATATATCCACCGGGAAATGAGTGACAAACGCGGGTTGTTGCAACTCCGGCTCTACCAGTTCTTCAAATAAAGCCGCCAGATAGTGCCCGGACTTCCAGGTTATCAGCGGTTTGAAATGCTCAATTATCCGCATGCAGACCGTGGCCAGCAAAGCCTTGTCCCGCGCGTGACCGCGCACATCCGGACACCTCTCAAAAACGGCTTCATCCATACGGATGCGTTTGAATGGCAGATCCAGGCGTATATCCACACCTTCCCAACTCACCTGTCCGGTATCGCAGGCGGCAGCTACCTCCCGCACCAGGCTCTCGGTCGTGTCCATTGCGTCATTGAAATCAGCGTAGGCCTGATAGAATTCGACCATCGTAAACTCAGGATTATGCGTTGCATCCAACCCTTCATTACGAAAATTCCGGTTAATCTCGAACACGCGCTCCATACCGCCCACCAGCAAGCGTTTCAGGAACAGTTCTGGCGCGATACGCAAATACAGATCCATATCCAGGGCATGGTGGTGGGTGATAAACGGACGCGCCGCCGCCCCCCCGGGCTGACTTTGCAGCATCGGGGTCTCCACCTCGATAAATTCCCGATCCACAAGACTGCGCCGCAAGGCGTTGATGGCCCTTGAGCGTGTTCGGAATATATCCCTCACCTCGGGATTCACCATCAAGTCCACATAGCGTTGGCGATAACGCATTTCCTTGTCCGCGAGTCCGTGCCATTTTTCGGGCAGTGGCCGCAGGCACTTGGTCACCATCTCAATACGGGAGGCTCTGACCGACAACTCACCCGTTCTGGTGCGGAAAAGCCTGCCTTCCACGCCAATAATGTCGCCCAGATCCCATTTTTTGGTAGGGTTGTAAGTTTCCGATCCCAGTTCATCCCGGTTCAGAAAGATCTGAATTCGCCCCGACTCATCCTGAATATGCATAAAACTGGATTTACCCATCACACGGTGGGCCATCATGCGTCCGGCCATACGCACGCAAACCGTTTCGGATTTCAACTTGTCCGCATCCCGGTCCCCGCACCGCGCCAGCACTTCACGGCTTGCATCGGCAGGGCGAAAACTGTTGGGATAAGCCATGCCTTCAGCGCGCAAGCGGGCCAGTTTCTCCCGCCGGACGCGAATTTGCTCAGGCGCTTGCGATGCCGTGGTTGCTACAGGTTTCTTGCCACCCATCAAAGGATCATCATAACTACTCAGCACCCCCGTCTTTTGCCCCCTGGCGGCGCTGCTGCGATGCTCGAATCCTCACATATAGACACATATACTACGGATCCTGCGCTTCTCGCGCCTTGCCAGGGAACAAAATCCAGGGCTCCTGAGTAGTTACGGATCATTAAAAATTTACCGAAGACTATGCAAATCGAGACCGCCGAAGAAAAAAGCGATCTCAATGGCCGCGTTTTCCTCCGAATCGGATCCGTGTACGGCATTGGCATCAATAGAATCCGCATGGTCGGCGCGAATGGTGCCGGCTTCCGCTTCTTTCGGGTTGGTTGCACCCATTAACTGGCGGTTCAGCGCCACGGCATTCTTACCCTCCAGAACCATGGCCAGAATCGGGCCGGAACTCATGAACGTACACAAATCTCTGTAGAATGGACGGTCTTTATGCACCGCGTAAAAACGCCCTGCCTGTCCGGCGAACAACTGTGTCATACGGGTGGCAATCACCGCCAGCCCGTTCTCTTCAAAACGACGGATAATGTCGCCAATTACATTTTTGGCAACCGCATCCGGTTTGATAATCGAAAGCGTACGTTGAACTGCCATGCTTACACCCCTTCTCTAAAGCTTCGCGCCCATCGGGCAGCGTGGCGCGGCACTCTAGTGGAGCAGCAGCCAAGTTCCAAGAAAGAAAGATGACTACAAATACTCAGGCAGACGCGACCTCAACTCACTTGCGGCCAAGGCCACATAATCCTTGTCCAATTCGATCACATCGCACTGTTTCAGGGTTTCCTTACAGCAATCACGCAACAAACCAAGAAACGATGGTGCGGCCGCCAGATAAATCTTGTCGAACGCCGAGTGATTGTGCGCCTCCGCCAGTACAGCAGCCAGCTCATGAGAAAAACGAATAGCCGCTTCCTTTTTCGGGCTCACCTCCTGTTCCATGGCATGCCTGCCCGATCCCTTGCTGTCAAAAACCCTGCCCGGCAAATCCGATGTTAAATCCCGTTCATGCATGCGCCCTTCCGGCGATTCCATTTCACGAACCAGTTCAAGGGGAGATGACGGCGTGCGCACCGTCCATATTTTTACTCGACCGGCATCCGCCGTAACAACCCAAATTGATTTTCCATGATACATAAACTACCTCCGTTCCAGATTATGGTTCTTTATGCGACCTCTGAGATAATACCACCGCCAAGCAATTCATCGCCGGTATAAAATGCTGCTACCTGGCCCGGCGCTGTTGGTTTCTGCGGAGCATCAAATACAACATGCATATTCTTACCCTCTGCGGAAATACAGCATGGCGCCGGCTTTGACTGATAGCGCAGTTTGGCAGTTATCACCTCAGAACCCTGTGGCTGGCGAATCCACGTGATATCATCCACTTTTACCCTGCGAATCAATGCTTCCTCAGGCGGAGCCACCACAACCCGTGCCGTATCTCCATCGAGACCCACCACATGCCACGGCCCGCCGGAAAGCCCTAAACCCTTGCGCTGCCCCAAAGTATAACATGCGATACCCTGATGTTTTCCCAACACGTTTCCATTCCTGTCGACAACATTACCCGGCTTAAGTCCGGCGGATGATCCTTCACGCTTCAAAAATTCGATGCGATCTCCCGCGGGAATAAAACAGATATCCTGGCTTTCACGCTTTCCCGCTGTCGGCAGGCCAAACTGCTCTGCCAGCTTGCGGGTTTCGCCCTTCTCCAGATGTCCCACCGGAAAAAGAATCCTTTCAACCTGCTCGCGACTCGTGGTTGCCAGAAAATAACTCTGATCCTTGTGCATATCGTTTCCCTTATAGATGTGCACGCCGTTTTTGTCATCCCGGCGGCGCGCATAATGTCCGGTCGCTACAAACGCCGCTTCCAGTTCATCAGCCACATCCAGCAGGGCGCCGAACTTCACGAAACGGTTGCAACGTTCGCAGGGATTCGGTGTCCGGCCCGATTCATAATCGGCAATGAACGGATCAATGACATGCTCACGAAAATTTTTTCGCATATCCATCGAATAGAACGGGATTCCAATATGGTCCGCCACCCGATGCGCGTCATAGGCATCCTCGGTAGCGCAGCAGGAACCATGGCGACTTACTTCATCGCGTGAATAGTCCCAAACATTCAAAAACACACCGACCACATCCGCGTCCGCATCCGCAAGCAGCGCCGCTATCACAGACGAATCCACTCCGCCACTCATCGCGGCAATGATGCGCACACCTTTCAGATGTGACAGATCGGGAACCAATACCTGAATCTCGGACATCGGCGAAGCCTATCCGGAAAAATATGAATTGTAATAAGATTCTATGTGGATGTTTTTTCATTCAAAGAGTATTCATAATCGGGTAGTAAATCAGGAGTGAGATGAGCATTACCACTCGATGAACACGCCTTCCCGTGTCGATTCGATATCCAAAATTCACAACCGGATGATTCACCAGCACAGGCATATCGTGAACTTTGTCTGATAAAGTATCGATCTGATGTACGCTTTCCGGAAAAGCAGGCATGGATTCAACCATGGCCAATAATCGACGATGAAACTCCTCATCCATGTGCTCGGTCATGCACACAACGAGCAAGAATTATGCCGTTTTCAGGAGCTATGAAATCTGTTTTGGAACCGGCAGCGTCAGTCCCATGGCGTGGCGCATCAGCATCCGTTTGACCGGACCGCTGTTCCCTACAACCCGCATTCCGGCATCGCGCAACAATGCCAGCCCCGGAACATCGTGCGTAAACAAATAATTAAGAGCCTCCATCCCCCCCATCACAGCCAGAATATCCGGCATGCGATTACGCATAAACCGGTTCAGCACATCCGGACTGCCGTAGTCCTCCTCAAAGCGACGGGCATCGGCAATTTCCTGCGCCAGTACCATGGCATCGCGGATACCCAGATTGACGCCAAGCCCTGCCAGCGGATGGACCTGGTGCGCCGCATCACCAATGAGAGCCATTCGGGGACGCACAATATGTCGGGAAAGCTGGCTTCCGAGCGGAAATGCGGCGCGATCACCCGCCGCCTCCAATACACCGAGGACAGGCCCGAATGCAGCCTGTAGTTCGGCCAGAAATGTATTGTCGCCCAGCGCCATCAGCCGATCCGCTTCAGTGTCCCGTGTACTCCATACAATCGAACACAATCCATCCGTCAGCGGCAGGAAAGCCAACGGGCCTGTGGGCAGAAAACGCTGATAGGCGCAGTTCTGATGCGACAATTGAGGCTGAATGGTGGCAACGATGCCCTGTTGCTCAAATCGGTGACTCCATGCGGGAACATGAGCCTGACTGCGCAGCCACGAACGTCCGCCATCCGCACCGACAATCAGCGGCGTGGTAAAAACACGCCCGTCATCCAGCGACGCTTCCACGCAGCCTGCTTTCCATTGTACCGATTCCACCGATGCCGGGCAGCACCATTCGATATTTTCCGATGCGTGAACAACCTCCAGCATGGCAGACAAAAGCACACTATTTTCAACGATATATCCCAATGTATCCAGCCCGACCTCTTCGGCCTCGAATCGAATGCTTCCAAAGCGCTGGTTATCCCATATTCGCATGCTGTCAATAGAACCCGCCTTGTTCTTCACGTAAGGCCAGACACCGATGCCTCTCAGCGCCTCGGCTGTTCCGACCACAATGGCGGACACACGGCAATCGCGCTCCAGCGACATGCGAGTCTCGGCTTCGGCCCGCTCAACAACGGCGATCTCCAAACCCGTGTCCTTCAGTGCGCAGGCCAGAGCCAGCCCTACCATGCCTCCACCGATAATGATCAAGCCCTTTTCGGTTCTCTCCCTGCTTCGGCGTGTTCTCTTCATACGCCGCCGTCCAGCGAAATTGCCTGCGCCAGACCCGTGGTGCGCCGCATCAGCCAGTCGCGCGCTGGCGGCAGGCATTGCATGCCAAGAAGCCCTGCGCCTCTTGCCAGTTTTGCAGGTAGAAAGTTATTGGAAAAGATAACATTTGTTCCTTCCGTAAAGGCAGCCAGCGCCAGATTATCAAGCATTCTGCGTTGACAGTATTCTTCCAGAACGACAGGAGAACCCGCATCCCCTTTTCTGTCCATAGCCTTGCGTAACGTATCAGCCAGTACCGCCACATCCCTCAGCCCGAGATTCAAACCCTGGCCCGCCACCGGATGCAGGGTATGGGCCGCATTGCCAATCAGGACTGTACGTGGCGCAGTCAACGCCGTCGCCATGCGAAACTCGAGCGGGAATAGCGCTCGCGGACCTGTTTCGACCAGTCCGCCAAAAGCCCCGCGCATATCCGATCCCGCCGCATGATTCAGTTCACGCAGGAAAGCCGCATCGTCCATATCCATGATACGGCTGGCATCTCGGGGTGCCATCGTCCACACAATCGAGTAACGTGCCTCATCCAGTGGCAGAAAGGCCAGCGGCCCACTGGTGCGAAAATATTCATGGGCGATATTCCGGTGCGGCAAGCCTGGACGAACCGAAGCCACCAGTCCGAAACGGTTATGATCCCAGCCCCGGCTGCCAATGCCGCACAAACGCCGGGCGCGGCTGGCGGAACCATCCGCACCCACCAGCAAACGGCAAGAGATATGTTCTTCCTGATTATCCCGCACCACGGTCACATGCATGGCATCATCCGCAATCTCAAGCGCTTGCACCCGTGCGGAAGCCAGCACCGCCGCTTCCGGCGGCATCGCATCGTAAAGCGAGCGCAGGATATGCGCGTTGGGCACGACATAACCCAGCGCATCAATATCTGCCTGAGCCCGGTGCATCCGCACCTCTCCACAACTGCCGGGATCCGCGATATGCACCTGTCGAATAGCTGCCATGCCAAGTCTCTCGATCTCCGCCCACACGCCAAGTCTTTCCAGATGGCAGCGGGAAGCATAGGAAAGCGCAATCACCCGTTCCGGCTGACCCGTGGCGAATGTATCCACGGCATGCGTCTCCACCATCGCCACGGAAAGGCCTGTTTTCGCCGCTGAAATGGCAAGAGACGCCCCTGCCAACCCTCCGCCGACAATAACGATATCATAAGTTTTATGTGCCTGGACTTTCAAGAAAGACTCCTTGGGGAAGCGCCCTTTATTCATCCTCGATGACAGTTTTGACCAATCGCTCTCTTTTTGCAAACAGGATGTGTACCCCCCAGGATCTGACATTGACGTACGGCGCTGTCAAACGGGTGAATGAGCTGTCCGGTAATGTGCATCATCCACCTGCTTCAACGTGGTTCCGACATGACCTTGCTGCCCACCGCGCCATAGAATGGCGCCGTAATCAATCCAATTATTTTGTCTGCAGCC
>VAOW01022110.1_pt1 | contig 13227 bp, 12 predicted proteins | sample 3393921 | NCBI WGS metagenome assembly VAOW01 (sample SAMN08290428, study PRJNA428436) | hydrothermal vent metagenome | isolation source: Deep-sea hydrothermal vent chimney | place: Indian Ocean: Southwest Indian Ridge | depth 2742 m m
ATGGTTTTAACTATAAGGAGGCAGAAAAATGAAATCCATTCGTCAATGGATCTGGGTCTTATTAAGTTTTTTTTTCATACTACCAACACAGGTGTATGCGGGAGGTTTTGAACAGGGCAGTAAAAATATTTCGGTATTATTAGGTTCAGGGCAGTCTTTTAATGAAAACTATATTATTCTGGGTGCCGGTTTTGGTTATTATGTAGTTAATGGCCTGGAGCTGGGTGTCGATGCGCAGTACTGGTTCTCCGGTAGCCCGTCAATTGCAAAAATCAGCCCGCAAATTACATACGTGCTTCCGCTCAAAGCAAAAATAAAACCATACGTCGGTGTCTTTTATCGGCGGACGTTTGTTAATGCAAGTAGCATCCCCAACCAGAATTCCTATGGTTACCGCGGTGGCGTCTATTTTTCCAGTCGTTCGGGGGTTCATCTCGGTGGTGGGCTGGTCTATGAAAAATATCCCGACTGTCATATCGGGGAATGCTCCAACACCTATCCGGAGTTACTAATCTCTATTGGTTTTTAAGGCAGAATAACTGAAAGCTATATTACCTGTTTTTGTATAAGCACTTGATAATATTTCCGTTCTTTATTATAATAGAATCATTCTAATAATTTACACAGCGGATAAAATGCTGTTTTTTAACATGTTAACGAGGTCTGGAATGAAAAAAATTACCCATATACTGATAGCCGCTTTTGCATTTACGGTATCTTCAACAGCATCTGCTGACTGGCAGGCATTGCCTGATGTGGCACCGGCACCTGCCGATAATCCGACCACCCCGGCAAAAGTGGTACTGGGCAAGCAGTTATTTATGGATCCACGTTTTTCTGCAAGCGGCACAGTATCGTGTAATACCTGTCACAATATCATGGCAGGTGGTGGTGATGGCCGTCCGGTTTCAATGGGTGTGTTCGGTAAAACCGGTACTCGCAATGCCCCCACGGTATGGAATGCGGCCTTTCACTCCGTACAATTTTGGGATGGCAGGGCAAAATCGCTCGAAGATCAGGCAAAAGGGCCGATAACCAATCCGGTGGAAATGGGTGTTTCCAGTCTGGAAAAAGCCATGAGCCGCATACGTGCCATTCCCGGTTATAAGCCCGAGTTTGAAAAAGTATTCGGGCACAATGCGATGACAATTGATAACGCAGTAAAAGCGATGGCTGCATTTGAGCGCACCCTGATTACCCCCGATAGCCGTTATGACCGTTATGTGAAGGGGGACAAAAACGCCCTGACCACACAGCAAAAACGAGGGATGAATAAATTTGCTTCTACCGGTTGTACTGCCTGCCATTCCGGTGCCAACTTTGATGGGCCAAAACTCCCGATGGGGCAGGGTTTTTATGCAAAATTCCCTACTTTTACCAACAATAAATATGTTGCCAAATATGCACTTGATGCTGATAAAGGGCGTCAGCAGGTAACGGGCAAAGCGGCAGATGCACATATGTTTCGTGTGCCAACATTGCGAAACATTACCGATACCGCACCGTATTTTCATAATGGTTCTGTGAACAACCTTGATGAAGCGGTGCGAATTATGGCTAAGGTCCAGTTGAACAGGAATCTATCAGATCAGGATGTAAAAGATATTGTGGCTTTTCTGTCTACATTAAGCGGTAAATATCCTGAAATAACCATGCCACGTCTGCCCCTTTCACCAGGCCACAGTATTGTTGGTAAATAATATAGGGTAAACTTGCTACATACTAACAGGATAGATGAAAAGGATAGTTATTGTTCAAGACACGCTGTCAATACATCCATGTAAGCTCGACACCCGCATCCCTGCGGCTGACGGTCTTGAACAATAAGTATCCTTTTTATCTGTTTCAGTAATAATTTACTAGATGAGGCTGATATGGCAACCATAGATATTACCAAAGATACCCTGAAACAGACGATTGATGATAATAATATTGTTATTATTGATTTCTGGGCTCCCTGGTGCGGGCCGTGTAAATCGTTCGCACCAATTTATAAAGCGGTATCAGAAAAACATGATGATATTATTTTTGCCAAAGTAAATACAGAAGATGAACAGGAACTGGCGGCTAGTTTTCAGATACGCTCCATTCCGACACTAATGATTATTCGTGAGCAAATTGCTGTTTTCTCGCAGGCTGGCATGTTACCGGAAACTGCGCTGGAGGAAATCATCACTAAGGTAAAAGACCTGGATATGGATAAGGTACGCAAGGAAGTTACAGAGCAGCAGGAAGAACATGTTGAGAAATCAGAAGGTAAAATCTCCCAGGAGTCTGTCCGAGAATAGATGACCTACCGCGACCAGGCGAATTTTGGCCCGTTTTCCCGACTAAATTCGTTAAATAGTCCTGCTATTAGCCTCATTGAGTCGAAAAAACGGACTCAAAATCGCTCGCCCTCGCTACGGCTCCTATTCTCGGACAGGCTCCCAGGGTTTGTTTGGCTGGGGGATTTAGCCGGTTTTAGCCATAATTATCCATTCGTGTAATCATCAGCGAACTATAAATAGAAACATAGTATTTCACAACCGTCCGGGCGGGTATTCACTGAAATTCTCCGCTGAGATTATAATTGTCAGTAACTGAAAGCATCATGCTATTAGCGAAACAGTCTGTTTTTAAAATTTTCACATAAACGCGCTGAATAATAGTCCACCACCGCTAATGTGTTTAATCTCCTTCGTCTTAATTTCCACCTGTTTGTATAAAAACCCCTGTATACCGGGCATTTCAGAATTATTTGAATATACTTGGTAAGTTACGAAACCTGAAAAATCAGGTTGTGAATAGACTGGTAATGGCCATTTGATGGCAATTACTGAGGGATAGCTTATGGTCAAGTGCTTGTTTTTAATTATTAATTTATTGTATGCAACAGTTTTATATGCACAACCGGTTAGCAATACACAGATAAAGGGTCTGGATGAGCAGGTTCAGGATATTAAAAAAGATGTACTGAATCTGAGTGTTGAATTATCACAACTGGAAGAGAAGCTTCTTTATCCGTCCAATACTGAGGTATCCGTTTTTGTTGGATTACAGGGGAATAAAAAATTTCTACTCGATTCTATGCGGGTAAAAATGGACAATAAAATTGTCGCCCAGCACGTGTATACATTTAAGGAATTACAGGCGTTAAGGGAGGGGGGGGTACAGCGTATCTATACGGGTAATATAAAAACAGGTGATCATAATCTGATTATCCGTTTTATTGGCAGATCAGAATCTGGCGATGCCTACCAGCGTAGCGGCAAATATGTTGTAACAAAAACGGTAGGGCCGAAATTTGTTGAAGTACTTATTACCGGCTCCAGTTCATCCGATCAGAAAATACGATTCAAAGACTGGTAATTGTATTTATTATGCGATGCGTTACTCGCCTGTTCATAACAGGTATCACCTGTTTTCTGGTATTACCCGCATATGCAGACACAGATCTGCGTCACGTCAAATTACATGATCTGTTTTTTGGCGAAGTGCTTTTTGATGCCTACCAGAATAAATATTTTGAGGCGCTTAGTAAGCTTGATAATGAGCTTAATCAGTATTCTGATGTGGATGAAAAGAAACTGGATCCACTATACAGCAATATTGGTCAGGCAAAATTTTCAGTAGGTGATATTGAATTACAATACCGGATGACTCAGCGAGCAGGCGATGCTATCCAGGCAGTACTGGGTGCAGGGGTGGATGTTGCAACCCGCAATCGTGCTGCATTACAGCTTGGTCGATTGTACTATAAAAAGGGTGAACCACAGCAGGTATTGTATGCACTGAATCTGATACAGAAAGAACCCAGGAAATCACACTATGAAGCATTCTATTCGCTGGATATATTGCGTAGAAAGAAGACAGATCATTTCAAACAGAAAGTAGCGTACTTACGGGCACTTGCCTACCTTGATACAGGTCAGTTCAATAAATCGGTTAATATTTTACAGTCGCTTAAAAATGAAGAGATATTTAAAGGTTATGTATTGTATAACCTTGGTACTGCGCTAATAAGTGATGGGCGCGAAAAACAGGGCATACATATATTTGATCGGCTCGGGCAGATAAAAAGTAATAAAAAAGATGTGCTTGCTCTGAAAGATAAGGCCAATTTAAAACTGGCTTATCATTATGTAGAGAAAAAGGATGCAAAACAGGCAAAAAAATATTTTGATCGTGTCCGTTTGCAGGGCCCCTTTTCTAATCGTGCATTACTGGGTTCAGGCTGGGTATCTGCTTCACAGGGGCATTATGACCGGGCACTTGTTCCATGGACATTATTATCTCAACGTAATGAGACCAATGCAGCAGTACAGGAAGCGATGATGGCTGTACCCTATGCGTACAGTAAATTAAAGGTGTATGGAAAATCAGCAAACCTGTATAGCAGAGCAATGGATGTATTTTCCCATGAAATTAATCGTCTGGATGAATCTATAAAAAGTATCCGTGAAGGTAATTTTTTAAAAGCACTGCTGGATAAACATGCAGCTAAGGATAAAAATTGGGTAGTTAGTTTACGTAAATTACCTGATACACCGGAAACCCGCTACCTGCTTGATTTACTCGCATCAAATAATTTTCAGCAGTCCTATAAAAATTATATGGACCTTTCCAGGTTACGTCACTATCTTGTTACATGGCTGGATTCACTGGATGCCTATGAAGAACTGATTAATTTACGTCGTAGCTACCAGCAGCCATTATTGCCAGTTATTGGAGAGAAATTTAGAAAAATTGATGCGCGAATGAAGCTCAGGCTGGAACAACGTAATAATCTCAACACAAAAATAAATAATATGTTAATTGCGCCACGTCCAGAATATCTGGCGACCGCTGATGAACGTATTGCACTAGACCGTCTTACCAGAATAAAACAGTATCTTGTTACCCATCCGCAGCTGAGAAATAAGAAAATAGATGACAGAATTGCGCGCCTGAACGGAGTAATACTATGGCGGGTACGTAGTGAATTTAATCAACGGCTGACCAATGCCTATAACGACTTACACCAGCTTGACGGTATTATTGAAATATTAAAGTTACGTTATAACTCATTTATTCGTACTCGGCAGGCCGCAACGCAAAGTTACGAAGGTTACGACCGTATTATTCGTCAACTAAGAACACATTTGCATGCCGAGCAGAAAAAACTTGATAGTGTTATGGCTAAACAGGGTCGTATTATTGAGGCTATGGCAAGTAGTGAGCTTGATGCACGTCGAAAACGGCTGGAGGCGTATCAGATCAAGGCAAGATTTGCACTGGCAGAAAATTATGATCGGGCAACAAAATCACAGCAAGATGAAGAAACCAGACGCCAGCATAAAGGACAAACAGGCAAGTCACCAAAAAAAATATTGGCACCTGAAAAAAACAAACATAAAAAAAATAAACAGAAAGTAAATGATAAGGGGTTGTCACTTGATGAACAGTTAAAACGCAGGCTGGAAAAGAATAACAATAGCACAGAGAAAGCTGTAAAAAATATCTGGTCAGAAAGAAAACACGGTGATGAAAACAAAGGAAAAAATAAAGGCCCATGGATAAGAAATGCGGTTAACCCTTCGCTGGAAGGCGCGAAATGAAGCCGTATCGACGATATTATTTTTACCTGTTTATGCTGACGGCTGCCAGTGTATTACTGCCAGCCTGCGATACTACCAACACCCGCGGTACACTGGCCAGTCTTGATAATATTGATTTTAAGGTTAAGGAAGAAAAAGTTAATAACAGCCTGGATAAAGCGATGAAGGGATATGAGGACTTTCTCAAACATACACCTGAAACAGCAATGACACCTGAGGCAATCAGACGTCTGGCAGATTTAAAAATACAGAAAGACTACGACGAAGATAAGTTACCGGTTAAAACTAAAGCTTCCGGTGCTGAGTCGATGAAGCCATTGGCTGGAGTGAATAACAATACCATAGCTAACAGTGCCTCACAGAAAACGCAAATGGATGTGCCGCAAACAGTCCTCCCCGTCATAAAAAAACACTCATCACCAGAGATGGATAAAACCGGCACTCCCATAGCTAATCTGAATGGAGAATCGGAAAAGGTTTTTGAAAAACGAGCAGGGAAAAAAATTAATTTATCAGGTAAAAAGAATAAAAATAAATTAAAGTATCCAGGAAAAGATGATGTTGATGCACAAACAACAGGTGCTGAACAGGCCATCAAACTGTATCAGGGGTTGCTAAAGAAATACCCTTTATTTAAGAGAAACGATCAGGTACTTTATCAATTATCACGTGCCTACGAGGAGATCGGTCAGGTTGATACTGCCATGCGTACCTTGAAACAGCTTGTCGACCGATATCCACAATCCCGTCATATAGATGAAGCGCAGTTTCGGCGTGCGGAATACTTTTTTACCAGAAAAAAATATCTTGATGCAGAAGAATCCTATCAGGCCGTACTGGATAAAGGCATTGGCTCGGAGTTTTATGAACTGGCACTCTATAAGCAGGGATGGTCTTATTTCAAACAGGAACTTTACGAACGAGCGCTGACTGATTATATGAAGATGCTGGATTATAAAGTCAGCAATGGTTACGACCTGAGTAATATTAAAAATAAAATTATAAAAAAACGTATTGATGATACCTATCGTGTTATCAGTCTGAGTTTTTCCTACCTTGGTGGCGCACCGGCAATTGTTGATTATTTTAAAACACATGGACATCGTGATTATGAAGCTAGTATCTATAGTCATTTGGGTGAGTATTATCTAAGCAAACGCCGTTATTCCGATGCGGCAGGGTCCTACAATGCCTATATCAAGCGTAACCCGCTGTCAAAAGAATCCCCTTATTTTGGTATTCGAATTATTGAAATATATAAAAAGGGGGGTTTTCCCGATCTTGTTGTTAAAGCTAAAAAAGAATTTTCTACTACCTATAGTCTGCACGCAAATTACTGGACTTATTTTGATATAAACAAAAACCCTCAAATACTGGCTTTTTTGAAATCAAATCTGGTTGATCTTGCTAATTATTATCATGCGCTATACCAGAACAAACGTTTTCAAAGGCAGCGTCAGGAAAATTATCATGAAGCGGCGCGATGGTATCGTGAATTTTTACGTTCATTTCCCAGGGCGAAACAGGCACCCGTTCTTAATGACCAGTTTGCCGGTTTATTGCTGGAACAGAAAGATTATCAACAGGCTGCTATCGAATATGAACATACCGCCTATAATTATCCAGCCTATACCAAGGCCGCTGATGCGGGTTATGCTGCCGTCTATGCCTATCGTAAATATTTAAAGCAGGCAAAGCAGTCGGAACGTAATGGCATTAAACGTGAAATTATTCGTAGTTCTCTAAAGTTTGCCGAACATTTTCCGCGACATAAACATGCGGCAGTTGTGCTGGTTGCTGCGGTAGAAGATATGTATGCACTGGAAGATTACCAGAATGCAATTCAAACAGGACGAAAAATAATTAAACTTTATCCTCATGCCAATAAAGAGCTTCGACGATCAGCATGGATGGTAATAGCACATGCATCATTTGACACGGCTAACTATAAAGATGCAGAAAAAGCCTATCATCAGACAATTTCATTGACGGCGAAAAATGATAGTAGCATGAAATCACTCATAGAGAATCTTGCCGCTTCTGTTTACAAGCAGGGTGATCAGGCTCGTACGTTGGGAAACCATCAACTGGCTGCAAATAATTTCCTTCGTGTTGCCAAAGTAGCGCCAACATCAAAAATAATATCTACGGCAGAATACGATGCAGCAGCAGAATTAATTCTGTTAAAGCAGTGGGGGAATGTTGAATCTATATTGACGAAATTCAGAAAGAAATTTCCTGACAATAAATTACAGCATGATATTACAAAAAAACTTGCTGTTGTGTACAGGGATGACAAAAAATATCGGTTATCTGCAACGGAGTTTGAACGTATAGAAAAAGAAAACCCGGATAATAATGCACTCAGGCGAGATGCCCTGTCACAGGCGGCTGAACTGTATAAAAAATCCGGCGCAGAAGTTAGTGCATTAAGAGTTTATAAAAAGCTGGTGAATTATTTCCCCTATCCAATTGAAGATGCAATTGAGTCACGCCATAAAATGGCAGAGATTTACCTTAAAGATAAACAACATAAAAAATATATAGCGCAATTAAGAAAAATTGTCGAAACAGATAAAAATGGCGGTAAAAATCGTACGGCCCGCACAAAATATCTGGCGGCAAAGGCAGCATTGGTGCTGGCTGAACCAGAACGTCTGGCTTTCGAGAAAATTAAACTGGTTAAACCACTGAGAAAAAATCTGAGAAAAAAACAACGGTATATGCGCAAGGCCATTAAAAACTATACAAAACTTGTTGATTATGAAGTTGGTGAAGTTACCGCTGCGGCAACCTATTATATTGCAGAGATTTACTACCAGTTCAGCGTTGCGCTAAATACTTCAGAACGTCCGGCTAATCTTAGTGGTGATGAGCTGGAACAATACAATATGATGATCGAGGACAAGGCCGATCCTTTTGAAGATAAGGCAATTGCCGTTCATGAAAAAAATACGGAGTTACTGGATATTGGTGTTTATAATAAATGGATTGATAAAAGCCTGGCGAAACTGGCCGTTTTAATGCCGGCACGTTATGGAAAAACGGAGCGACCAGGAAAAATAATAACGACAATACAACCCGTTGTTGTACAGAAACCTTTAACAAAGTCATCTATATTAATAGATAAATCGAATAGTAGCCCGTCAGATACGAAGCCGAGAAATACAGCTACACAAAAAAACGGGATGAGTAATAATGGTGGCAGGTAAATAATGAATATTTATATTGAGTTACACCCTTCCAGGATAATAGACAGAAAAAAAATACAGTACTATTTTTTACTGTTAACCATGATGAATATACTGTTTCTCAGCGCCTGCACACAAAAACAGATACGACAGGAAAAAAATCAGCCTGTGGTTATCAGGGAAAAACCTGCTCAGGTTGTTGTAACAGATGAAGTTCAGGAAAAATTTGAACAGGCGGTCGCCCTGTTACAACAGAAGCCGGATAATGTTAATACACAGAAGGCTATTGATCTACTCACATTGGTAGTTGCTGATGAAAAGCAGCTTCCTGCGCCATACGTAGATCTTGCTATGGCTTATCTTCGCCAGCCTGAAAATACCCCGTTAAGGAATAAACATGCGGAAGAAAATCTTATTTCTGCGTTAAAACTGGAAATTGGCCATCCTGTTGCTAATAATGAGTTAGGTTTGCTCTATCGCAAAGAAGGTCGGTTTAAAGCTGCGCGTGTTGCATACCAGAATGCGATAAATGCACACCCCGGTTATCTGCCTGCAAAAATTAATCTCGGGGTGTTGTGTGATTTATATATGCATGATTATCAATGCGCACTGGAACAGTACGAAGACTACCTTAAATATCAACCGGATGATAAAAAAGTAAGAATATGGGTAGCAGATGTAAAGCTCAGGCTGGCAGGTAAGTAAATTTACACCAGGTATCCTTTTCATCCATCCTGTTAGTATCAGCAATGGACTTATTATTTCTCTGATAACGGTTGAGGCAATGACAATATGTTTTTAAAAGCTATAATAAATTCTACTTTGTGTATTTATTGTCTTAACTCGGCCTTTGTTTATGCACAGGGTAAAAATAAAAATCAGGATATCAAGGAGTTATCAGGGATTTCGATTATTGGTAATAACGAGGCACCTAAATCCCTCTATATTGTTCCGTGGGAGGATTCTTCAGTCGGCGTGGCGACCAGTCTAAAGTCTGATTTACTGGATAATACAAACAGGTCGATTGATAAGGCAGTTTTTTTACGCGAACTTGATTTTTATAATCTAAGTCATGGTAAATAATAAAAAAGGTAAATAGAAATTGTTTGATGAACCATTTTTGATAAAGCGGTTTATTTGATAAATCAATAGAAAAAACAGGGTTCACGTATTAATAACCCGGTTTTTTCAGAATTATTTTAAGTAATTTTTTGTGAGGAGTACATGATGGATACTATCAGGGGCCTTGTGGCATTTTTTCAAACCGGCGGCATATTTATGTATCCAATACTTGTTGTATTTGCTTTTGGTATGGCGATTTGTATTGAACGTTATAAAAAACTTTTTGGTGTAGGCCGAGTAAATAAACGAGTATGGCAGAAAATTCATCCAATGCTTGATGCCGGAGAATTTGATCAGGCGCGTGATCTTGTTGCTGATGATAACTCAGCTATTGCGAGTCTGCTGAATATGGGCCTGGCTCGTCAGGGTTCGGTGAGGCGTCGTGATGATATTGAAATAGCGATGGAAGAAAGTATGATGGAAATTATTCCTCAGCTTGAGAAACGTACTCAATATATTGCACTGTTTGCAAATATCTGTACCTTGCTTGGTTTGCTGGGTACCATCATGGGACTAATTGCAGCATTTACTGCGGTGGCAAATGCTGACCCAGCAGAAAAAGCTGATTTATTATCAGCCAGTATCTCTGTCGCAATGAATACGACAGCATTCGGTTTGATGGCAGCGATTCCGCTACTGGTTTTTCATGCCATGCTTTCATCAAAAACAGGGGAAATTATCGACAGTCTGGAAATGGCTTCGGTTAAAACACTAAATTTGATTTCTGATTTCTCCAAACGTCAGGCTGTACTGGCGGCACAACATGGCTAGGGAACATCATTACAGGCGTCCTAAAAAAGACGATCCTGAACTCAATATTACAACCTTCCTCAACCTGATGGTGGTGCTGGTTCCATTTCTGTTGATAACAGCGGTGTTCTCACGAATTACTATTATGGAGTTAAAGCTACCCTCTGGTGCGGGCGGTGGATCAAATCAGAAACAGCAACTAAGTATTGAAATTATTGTGCGTAAAAACGGGCTGGATATTGGTAATGGTAAACAGGTGCTGGCGCGTTTACCGCTACTGACTGATGCGGAATTAACGAGCAAACAGAAAGTAATGGATGATGGCTTTATCAATCGTTACGATCTGAAAAAGCTGGATGGTTATCTATTGGGTATCAAGCGTAAATATCCTGACAAGACTGATGCAATGGTTTTGATGGAACCGAATATTGAATACAGAGTACTTATTTCTGTTATGGATGCGGTCCGTTCTACTTTTGTTCGTCAGAAGAATAGTGCGGGTGTTGCTACAAATGTTCTGCAACAGGTTGTTCTATTTCCTGACATTTCAATTGGGGATGCGCCATGAACCAGAACCGACGCATGAAGCGCATGTCGCGTCATGGTAAACGCAATCTAACTAGTGGTCTAAATCTGGTTTCATTAATGGATGTGTTCACTATCCTGGTATTTTTTCTGCTGGTGAATTCTTCCTCCAGTGATGTAATGCAACCGCCTAAAAATATTAAATTACCAGGTTCAGTCGTTACAACCAAACCGCATGAAACGGTCATTGTGATGATTACAAAAAAAAATATACTGGTGCAGGGTAAAGTGGTAATGATGACATCGGAAGCTATTGATTCAAAAAAACCTGTTCTTATAGCAGTAAAGGATCGCCTGCTATTGCAACGTAAAAAGATAATCGGTCTCACCACCAGATCCATTGCGCTGGATAAGGAGGTAACACTTCTGGCCGATCGAACCATGCCGTTTAAACTGATGAAGAAAGTCATGTCCAGTTGTGCCAGTGCTGGATATACAAAGATTTCTTTTGCTGTAATTCAGAAAGCCAGAAATAAATAGTAGCTATAGAGCATTATTGTGTCTGACGATATTTCAAAACAACAGGAGGAAGTTAATCGTAAGATTCATGAAGTTTATGATCGTCTGGAAGAACTTGAGAATAATGAAGGGGAATATGGCGAGGAACTGGGTGAGTTAAACAGGGAACGAAAGTGCTATACCGTACTGGGTGAAATTAGTGATCAACTTGAGAAACTGGAAAAAGTCGGTGGTAGCGATCTATTCTGGGGCGAAGATTACGATCAGGATAAAGTACAGGTACAGCAAAAACGTATTCGTGATTTAGTCACTAATTATGATAGTCGTGTTGCCGAATTATCCACGGCGCAACGTGAAAGGGAAGCTCTGCTTGAAAGTCTGACTGCAAAAATTAATCTACTGAATGAAGAGTCGATGAATTTGCAGGATCTTGAGCAGGCTCGCATGGATGAATTCATGATTGTACGCGAAATGAAAAAAATTCCATTTCGCCAGATAGCGTTACCCTGGAATTACAGTAATGATGATGATAGAAGATTTAGAAAAATCCTGCTTCTTGTTCTTCTTGTTTCTCTTGTTATTGGTGTTCTGGTTCCAATGTGGAATATTCCAGTCCCTGATTATATTAAACCGGTCAAAGTACCGGAACGCCTGGCGCAACTGGTTGTTAAACAGGAGGCGCCACCGCCGCCGCCGAAAGTAAGAAAGAAACACAAAGAAGAAAAGAAAAAGAATCAGGATAAAACTAAACCACGGAAGAAAACAGCAAAACCGGATAAGATCAGAGTGGCTCGTAAAAAAGCGTCCCACGTAGGGTTGCTTGCCTTCAAGGATGATTTTGCCGATCTGCTGGATGATAAAACAGATAAGAAACTGGGTGCCTCTGCAAAAATTACCGGTAAAGGAAAAGGCAGAAAAGCGAGGAAAACAACGCGTTCGCTGGTTACTGCTAACATTGGTGCTGGTAGTGGTGGTATCAATACTGCTTCGCTTAGTCGTAATGTCGGTAATGATGCTGCCAGCATTGGTGGTGTTGGCGTCGGTCATATCAAGAGCTCTATCGGTACCAGCTTTTCCGGTCAGGATCGGCCATTGAGTTCGGGGCCGGGACCGGCGCGTACTGATGAGGAAATTCAGATTGTGTTTGATCGATACAAATCTGCCCTGTATCGTATTTATAACCGGGAATTGCGTAAGGATCCAACGTTGCAGGGAAAAATGGTACTCAAACTTACGATTGAACCAGATGGCAGGGTTTCCGCCTGTACGATTGATTCCAGCGATATGGATTCAGCGGAGCTGAATAGAAAGATTGCAGCACGGGTGAAGCGGTTTAACTTTGGTGCAAAGGCAGGAGTACCAACCATAACTATTCTGTATCCGATTGATTTCCTCCCTGCCAGTTAAATCTCTTAGGGTTTATTGTGCGAAAAATGACAATTACTAACAGGATAGATAAAAAGGATACTTATTGTTCAAGACCGTCAGCCGCAGGGATGCGGGTGTCGAGCTTACATGGATGTATTGACAGCGTGTCTTGA
>VAOW01000588.1_pt1 | contig 13226 bp, 14 predicted proteins | sample 3393921 | NCBI WGS metagenome assembly VAOW01 (sample SAMN08290428, study PRJNA428436) | hydrothermal vent metagenome | isolation source: Deep-sea hydrothermal vent chimney | place: Indian Ocean: Southwest Indian Ridge | depth 2742 m m
CCAATACCTCATCGCGGTTAATCCACTCTGCACCTTTTGTAATGCTCTGGTTCTCGGTGAGTTTGTAACTCAAAAGAGCCTCGATGAGTGAGTTGATGTCCCTGCCTCGCTTCTTATGTTTTCCAAATATCTTTAAAAAGCCCAGACGTTGGTAATAGTTCTGCACCGCGAGGATGGTACCAATTGGAAAAGATATATTGTCGTTCGGTATAATTACTTCTGTTCTTAGGGATGTTTGTTTTTTCATGAAGAAATTGAACTAAGAACACCTATTTAAACTATCAGGTTGAGGGTACAAAATAAAGTGACAGAAAACTTTTATTTCTATTCAACTGTCAGACTTGGGTTACAATGCTTTATTGGCTTACCAGCAGGTTCATCAGCAGATACTGCAAGCACACTCAGTTTACCTATATATCCTTGACTTCCATCACCCTGATAGTACAATTTTGCTCGATGGATTATTGCCTCTGAAACAACAGGACTGAAGCTGAAATCTTCTCTAAGCTCACGTAGAAATTGTACATCAACATCTTTTTCTCTTTCCATTACAGTCACCACCAGTACAGTGGGGACTGGACTAACCTGGTGCAAATTTGCACTTTAGTAAATTATTTTCTACTCCTTTTTTCATATATTCACCCTGTGCCATAACATAAAATGGGAATTGCATGAGAATTCCTGCAAACAAAGTAGGCTTCTGCAGTAAATAATAATTTTTTTACACGTGTCTAACCAGAGAGTAGAATAGTGAAAGACGTAGAGGGTAAATCTATGGAACTCAGATATAAGATTTTGATTGAAAAGAACGAGGAAGGAAGTTACACTGTCACTGTTCCCTTACTACCTGGATGCATAACTCAGGGAGACACAATAGAAGAAGCCATTTCTAATGCTAAAGAAGCTATCTCCGGCCATATAGAAGCTATTAAAACCCTGGGAAAGCCAATTCCTGTTGAGATTCCGGTTGAGGTTGAAACTGAGGCTATTTAATGAAGCTCCCAAGAGTGACAGGAGCAAAAGTTGTCAAGGCCTTAAAGAAGTCAGGTTTCAGGGAGGTGAGAAGGAAGGGGAGTCACTGCCATCTATACCATTCTGAAAAGGACAGGCTCGTGACAGTGCCAATTCATTCCGGTAAGATAATTGCTCCTAAAACTCTGAAGTCCATACTAAAGCAGGCTGACATTAATGTTGAAGATTTCATAAAGCTTTTGTGAATAGAGATGCAGGACAAAATTAATCACATTCTGCAAAGGAATTAACAAGCCTTGATTTTTGTTATAAAAAAGGGTTTACCCTCAGTTATATTTTATCTCTCTGACCACTTCCCTGCAATTCTCCTCACATGCAGTTTTCCTCTATTTCATAGAATTGTCGTAGAGAAGCCTGCATGTGTTAAGAGTCTCAGCTAGTTTTTCCTTCTGTTCCTTCGTCGGATATAGCCTGTAATGACAACTTAGATACATAATGGTTATAATTTAACTGTATTAATTTATAGATTCTGTAATAGCGCTGGAAAAGTGAAAAGTGAAGTATAACCAGTATCCCCCAGATAAATACAGCTAAGATTATCAGCTATTAGCCCCTCCGCATGGGGGAACTTCTCGCCGCTATAGTTAAAATTAATGCCTGTGGAAGCAGAAACTCTAGAGGTAGTTCACATATTGCTAAAAAAGGTATTAATTTTTTGGAGGTCTCTTTGTTTTCCTTGACTGGTTATGTGGTTTGAACCCCTTTTTTGAGTAACCACCTTTTCCTCTATTTGAAAATGAAGGTCTCCTGCTGCTATACCTTGACTTTAAACTTCTGTTCATCTGAGGATATTTTGAAAGGTCAAACTCAAATTCCTCCTGCTTAAGCTTGGAGTACTTTTTGTGGAGATTACGCATATTGTTATGGTCAGAAGGGCTTAGAATACATACAGCATTTCCCTCTCTTCCTGCTCTAGCAGTCCTTCCAATACGATGAAGATAGTCATCAGGGTCATCAGGTATATCATAGTTATATATGTGACTCACCCGGGGTATGTCAAGACCACGTGAGGCTACATCGGTGGCAACCAGAAATTTCACTTCACCCTTACGGAACTTTCCCATAACCATATCTCTCTTAGCCTGACTGAGGTCACCATGTATAGCAAGAGCATCTACATTATTTTTTGCAAGGTTATTTGCCACAAGGTCTGACTCAATTTTAGTATTGCAGAATATTATTGAAGATTCCGGGTCGTCTCTCTCAATTAAGGCCAGCAGAAGCTGGAACTTCTGTTTATTTGAAACCTCCATATATGACTGATTTATTTTCGGTTTATCTTCATTTCCATCCAATTTTATATGAACTGGCTGGTTCATAAAGCGCTTGGAGAATCTTATAATTGACTCAGGTATGGTGGCTGAGAAGAATAGAGTCTGCCTTCTCTTAGATGTCATGCTTACAATATGCCTTATATCATTTATAAATCCCATATCAAGCATTCTATCAGCTTCATCCAGTACAAGGATTTTTACCCTGTCAAGACGGAGGGTTCCCCTTCTTATATGGTCAAGTAACCTGCCTGGTGTTCCAACAACAACATCACTCCTTTTGAGTGCAGATATTTGTGGACCTATTGCCACTCCTCCATAGACTGGAAGAGTTTTTATGTTGCTGTATTTGCATGTATCTTTAATAACCTTTGTAACCTGTAGTGTGAGCTCTCTTGTAGGACAGATAACTAGGGCTTCTACACCCTTACCATGATTAACATTCTCAGCTATCGGTATTGTAAAACCAAGAGTTTTTCCTGATCCTGTTGGGGCATGACCCATAATATCCTTTCCCTCAAGAGCATGAGGTAGTACTTTTTCCTGGATATATTTCAGGTCTTCAAATCCCATTTCATCAATAGCTTTCTTAACTTCTTCTGTTATATTCAAATCATCAAACTTCAACTAATCACCTAGAATCTTTAATTTCTTCCTAATATGGAATACTTCACATCTGAAAAGAATAGGAATTTACAGGGCAATAGATATTATATATAGAGACATGAATAATAATATATCTGAATAAAGTCTTTATTTACCAGTACAACCCCTCATACAGGTGTGGAAAAATATTTTATATTGTTGATGGATTAAAATAAGAAGAATGGATTTTTGAGAGGTATTAAAGTTGAAGAGCATAAAAATAACAGACACAACATTCAGAGATGCCCATCAGAGCCTTGCAGCAACAAGAATGCGTACAAGGCATATGATTCCCCTTATTGAGAAAATGGATGACGTAGGCTTCTTTTCCCTTGAAGTATGGGGAGGTGCGACATTTGATTCATGTATAAGATATCTCAACGAAGATCCATGGGACAGAATAAGAATATTCAAAAAGTACCTGAAAAATACACCTACTCAGATGCTTCTCAGGGGACAGAATCTCGTTGGCTACAAACACTACAGCGATGATATTGTCGAAAAGTTTGTGGAGAAGTCCTTTGAAAATGGTGTTGATATCTTCAGAATATTCGATGCCCTCAACGATATAAGAAATATGGGGCTTTCCATAAAAGTTGCAAAACGCATCGGTGCCCATGTACAGGGCACAATCTGCTATACAATCTCACCAGTTCATACAACTGAAAAATTCGTGGAGATGGCAAAGCAACTGGAAGAGCTCGAATGTGATTCGCTCTGTATTAAGGATATGGCTGGTTTAATTTCGCCATCTGCAGCCTATGAGCTTGTAAATGCTCTGAAAAAAGAGATTTCCATACCCATTGCTCTTCATTCCCACTGCACCTCTGGCATGGCGCCAATTTCTTATTATGCAGCTGTCAAGGCTGGTGTAGATATACTCGATACTGCCATGTCGCCTTTCTCTTGGGGGACGTCCCAGCCTCCTACAGAGACTATAGTTGCAGCTCTGAAAGGTACTGCACATGACACCGGAATAACGCAGGAGAGCTTCAGAGGCATAACTGAAATCTTTAGAGAAATAAGGACAAAGTATTCCGCTTTAATAGATGAGAGGTCTCAGATGATTGACACCAATGTTCTTCTCTATCAGATACCTGGCGGAATGATCTCCAACCTTATATCCCAGCTCAGGGAGCAGAATGCTCTTGATAGATTCGAAGATGTCCTAAAGGAGGTTCCAAAAGTCAGAGAAGAACTCGGCTACCCACCCCTTGTCACTCCAACCTCTCAGATTGTCGGTACGCAGGCTGTAATGAATGTTCTCGTTGGAGAGCGCTACAAGGTTGTACCTCAGGAAATAAAGGACTATGTTAAGGGACTTTATGGCAGACCACCTGCTCCAATAAAAGAGGAAATTAAATTAAAAATTATTGGCGATGAAGAACCTATTACAATAAGACCTGCTGATTTAATACCGCCCATGCTTCATCTCATGGAGGAAGAAGCAAGAAAGCTGGGAATTGTCAGACAGGAAGAAGATATTTTGACTTATGCCCTATATCCCTCCATAGCTCCCAGGTTTCTGAAGGGTGAATTCATAGAGGAACCCCTCAAACCTTCCGGAGAAGAAGAAAAGGATAGGGAGAAAGGAATACCAACTGAGTTCAAAGTTGAGATTGATGACGAGGAGTTCTTTGTCAGGGTTAAGCCTCTTGGTGGTTTTGTTGATGTAGTAGAAGCAAAGCATGAAGAAAAGGCTGAGAAGATTGAAGGTGCCATAGTCTCACCCATGCAGGGTATGATTGTAAAAATCAAAGTAAAGGAAGGGGACATGGTTAAGAAGGATGATGTGGTTGCCCTGCTTGAAGCTATGAAGATGCAGAACGATATAGTTGCCACCCGCAGTGGAAAAGTTAAAAAGATTTTTATTTCAGAAGGCGATATTGTTGCTGCCGGTGATGTTATAATTGCTGTGAAGTAGATTATCAGATATAATGCTCCAGACTGCGCTGCATCTTGCTCTGCTTGCTCTGCCTGAATACAACAAATTTCTGAAAGGCTTCAAGAGTGTCGAATTTAAGATTTTTTATTGCCGAGAAGCTCCATTTGCTTGCATTTATACTTGCTACACTATTTGCCATATTGGCAGACTTCAAAGCATTTTCAGTGAGCATATAACAGGCTATAAAACTACCCCCATATACATCTCCGCAGCCTGTTAGGTCAACAATCTTATCTTGAGTCATGGAATGTGAAAGGTTTATCTCTCCCTTTTCAATAACAACACTCCCATTAACTCCCCGGGTTATAACCGCAATATTCACTTCAAGCTTTTTAAATACATTTATTGCCTGCTCAATACTTTTTGTCTTTGTTAGAAGCATTGCTTCCTCATCATTTATTGTGAAGATATCAACATCAGGAATCAGCCTGAGAAGTTCCTTTCTGTATCTTGCGAAGTATGCAGCATGGGTATTTAAAGAGATAAGCCCATACGTATTCTTCCTCAGAAATTCTACAAATGCTCTCTGTTTGCTTGCCGCCATAGGAGCAATATGAAAGGCTCTGGCTGTGAGGTACTTATCTGGAATGTCCTCAGGGCGTATGTACACACCAACACCAAGAGAATAGGTATTGTAAACAGCCTGATTATTCTCATTATAACTTATATCAAAGAATGTGCTCTTACCAGAGACCTGCTTTATGCCTGCTATATCAATACTAAGTTCATGCAGATTTGTAATGAAACCTTCCGGAAAATCATTTCCAACTCTCGAAACCACTGCAGAATCTACAAAGATATTTGCAGCCATGGCAGAGTAAATACCCGCACCACCAAGCTGCGTCTTCCTCCTACCATTAATTTCAACTCTGTCAATGCTTACATGCCCTAGAGAAACAACATCCATAATTTCAGAACTCCGTCAGCAGATAAAACTTTAACTATCCACCTTCTTCATGATAGATTAATATATCCTCACATCTACTACCAAAAATCAGGAGAAAAAACAGATTATATCCTAGGTGAGTGAAGTTAAAATGGAAGAAAAAATTAGATATAAGTTTTACAATATCATAATTCTGGAGAGATTACGGAGCTTAAGGCATTTCTTCAAATTTAGTTCTTTTTCAATATAAATCTTCTGTTTTATCTTCGATAGATTTTTTCTAATTAATATATACATTTTATATTGATATAATAATAATAATTACTTATAATGGTATTATTGATTATTTATATGGTGTTATAGGTGATTAAGTGCATCTTTGGTGGAATAGTTTATATCCAGATGCAATTGGAAGATTTTTTCGGGCAGATAGTCACTATTGTACTAGATCTTGATAGAGACGGGACTCAGACCTATCGAAAGAAGTTTGGCAGAAAACTTATGTTATTCAAGCACGTCAAAAAAGTGATACAACGGTCTCTTTCTAGGGAGCAATCACGCCTTGATAACTTCACAAGAAGATACCTCAAAGGTTTAGCCTACCGTCTTCTCCGCAAGCGGAAGCCAATAGGTTTTGATGGGCAGAAGTTCAAAGAAACAAAAAATAAGGGCTATCTTCAGGATATCTTTAACTTCAATGACTTCTCGTACTTCGATTATCTCCAAAAGCTACACCATTTGAACTCCCATACTGGGAGTTTCACCCTCAAAGACATTTTCAAAGCAGAATTAGGAAGGATTAAGGAAGCCATACCTCAGCATTCCCTATGGCTTGAAAGGCTTGAAGATCCTAGCCTAAGGCATGATATTGGCATCGAGGATAAGCGCGTACCTTCTGGGCGGCAGTATCTCAGACTCCTCGAAATAGCGGGAAAGGGTTTGGACTGTTATTTTTTGCAGAGAAGGGATGAATGTTATGCTTATGGACTCATGGGTTCGCCTTTAAAGATATGGGATCGCCGCTTCTTCAGGGTTTATTTCACAAAAGACCATCAGGCAGGACCATACACGAAGCCCCGGTTCAAAGGCAGCGGATACACCAACTCTAGTATCCTTGATGCTCTCTGGGGCTTGCCAGACCACTTTCAACCCTATAATGCTAGACTTAGTGACCACATTGTGTTCCCACATACATTCAAAAAGTTCATTCGTGGGAATGGTAAGGATTTCATCGCATTGTTAAGTGACGCTGGACCTGACAGTAATGAAAACAATCAGATGATATTGGATTCTGGTAAAATACCAATCATCCATGCCCAGGACAATGCTGTTGGAGAAGTAATAGTGACACCAAATGGATACCACTTCTGGGGTGAAGATCTTCCCAGGGAAATATGGCCTTATCTAGATAAGTTACATAATGCCCGGACGGCGATAGAGAGACGTTTTGGTCTGGATTACAATTATGCCTTGACAATTATGCCACATAAAGGCGAAGGATGGGCACACATTTTTATCGGGATGGGGGAGATTCTACACCAACTTAATGCACTGACTGCATACAAGATTGGAGAACTTAGCCTGATAAGGTCAAGTAGTGCTTTTAGAAGAATTCACAGCAACTTTGATTAGAAAAAAACAATAGAATTAAAAATATGCTTTTAATAGAATTTCAAGGAGAAATGTTGTTTATGCCTGAAGCTCATTATTGTCGTTCAGTATAATTACTTCTGTTCTTAGGGATATTTGATTTTTCATGAACAAACTGAACTAAGAACACCTATTTAAACTATCCAGTTGAGGTCATAAAATAAAGTGACTGAGAACTCTTATTTCTATTCAATTGTCAGACTTGGGTTATTACGGCATCAATGGGATAATAATCCCTGCTGACCATTATTGCATTTTTTAAGACGGTTATTGAATTTTCTGTTGTGGCATGGTGAAATTCCCCACCTGAAAGAACTTTTCTGGAGGCATCGTCAAGAACAACATATACCTGCTTTCTATTCACCTTGCTATCATACCGGTCTATATGTACTGCTGATAACGAATACTTCCTTTCATATCTTATCCAGGGTTTCCCTGTCTTCCGCTTCTTCTGACGTTTAGCAAATCCCTTTTTAAGCATGATTTTATGTATTGTATTATGGGATATTCGTATTTTGTGTTTTGCATAGATTACTTTCTCTAAATACAATGCATTAAGTCTATATTTCCCATATTCTAACTTTACAAGGTCTTTCCATTCATCAGAAATCTCACGTCTTGGCCTTCCAAGATTTAAGCTGATTTTGGGAATGATTCCAGTTTTTTTGTATTCTTTGAGGACCTGTCTGAATCTTCGGGGAGTTATCCCAAGGTATTTTGCAGCCTATTTCTGCGTTATCTTCCCAGTACAGTAGTCGTGTAGGCACCATCTGAGCTTCTTCAGGTTCTTGACTTTTACCATGTAGACGGCATGATCAAGGAAGAGGAACTTTTTTCGGGAAAAGATATGGGAGTATGTCAGTAGAAACTTATTTAATTTAAGAGAGATATAGATTTATAAATCACGGAGGGAAATTATGAAAGAAATTATAAAGAAAATTGGACTTCTGGGAATAGGACTAGCTGCTCTAACCGAGGAAAAGGTGAGAGAAATAATCGAAGACCTAGAAAATAAAGGAGAGATTTCAAAAGAGGATGGAAAAGCCTTTGTTAAGGAAGTTATAGAGGCCAGAAAAAAACAAAAGATAGAGCTGGAAAAAACTGTGGCCAAAGAAGTTGAAAAAGCATTTAAAACGGCAGGCATAGCTACAAAGAAAGATATTGAAGAGATTATTAAAAAAATTGAGTCTATAAAGGCAAAATAAAGGAGAAAAATGTGGCCATTTTCCGGTGCAAGAGAGATAAAGCGGCTTCGGGAGATAGTAAGAGTACTGAATAAATATGGATTTGACATAGTACTTAAAAGGCTAAGACTATACTACCATCTTCCCTTCAGGAAAAAAGTGACTGAGGGAGTGGATACGCTCACTACACCTCAGAGAGCCAGAAAAATTCTTGAGGAGCTCGGCCCGATTTTTATCAAGTTTGGTCAGATTCTTAGCACAAGGTCAGATTTAATACCCAAGGAATATATTTATGAGTTGAGAAAGCTTCAAGACAAAATTCCCAGCTTTCCTTTCGAAGAAGTAAAGGTTATTGTCGAAAGAGAACTTAACTCCCCTATGGAGAGTATCTTTGAAAGTTTTGATAGAGAGCCATTAGCCAGTGCCTCTCTTGCCCAGGTGCACCGGGCAACCCTTAAAGATGGCAGAAAGGTCGTTGTTAAGGTTCAGAGGGCTGGAATTGAGCCTATAATAGAAAGTGACCTTGCCCTTCTTTCCCATCTTGCCTCTCTGGCAGAGAAGAGAATTCCTGAGTTGAGAAACTACAATCCTGCAGGAATAGTCAGACAGCTAAAAATAAGTATAAGAAAAGAACTGGACTTTGTAAGAGAGGGCAGAAACACTGAGCGCTTTACCAAGAACTTTAGAGATGTGGACTATATTGTTATACCACAGGTTTTCTGGGAACACACCACAAAGAAGATTTTGACACTGGAGTATTTAGAAGGTATAAAAATAGATGAGTTGGAAAAACTGAGTGAAATGGGTTATAACCGGAAGCTTCTGGCTGAAAGGGGAGCAGAAGCTATAATGATGCAGATTTTTGTTTTTGGCCTTTTTCAGGGAGACCCCCATCCAGGTAATATTCTTGTGCTCAGAGATAATAAACTTGGTCTTATCGACTTCGGACAGGTAGGAAGATTAAGGAAATCCCTTAAAGAGAAGCTTGTTGACTTTGCAATAGCAATAATTAAAAAAGATACTGAAGGCATTTATGAAGTTCTGCTGAGAATTGGAGCAATGGAGGATGACGTGCCATCAGATGAATTAAGAGACGAGATTGAAGATATTATAAGCGATTATTATGATGTGAAGCTAAGTCATGTGAATATAGCCTCACTTGTTCAGGAACTCTTTGATATTTCTCTTACATATAGAGTGAGAATGCCTCCTGATTTCGCTATTCTGATTAAAAGCCTTGTAACTTCAGAGGCCATTGCAAGACAACTCTACAGTGAATTCAATATAACTGAAGTGGCAGAGCCCTTTGTTAAAAATCTTATTAAGGAAAGACTTTCCGTAGGTGAAAGCTCAAAGAAAGTCGCAAGAAAAAGTAAGAAAATTGGAAATGCTATCTTTAACATACCACTTAAAACAGAAGCTTTTCTTGATAAAATCAACACTACCGGATTAAATTTAAAGCATGTTGGTTTTGAGGAGCTTATTGAAGAGCTTGATACTCTGAGCAACAGGATTTCTTTCGCTCTGATAATCTCTGCCATAATTATAGGCTCTTCTATAGTTATGACCACAGGAGAGGGACTGAGGCCCTTTGACCTTCCTGTGGTTGGACTTATCGGCTTTCTCTTTGCCAGTCTACTAGGTAGTATACTTCTATTTAGAATTATAAAGAGCAGAAGGTTGTGAATCACCCTACAAGTAAACCAACTCCAATGAAAATTATATTCTATATAAAATAAATAATTATTGTAATTAAGTATACTTTACTACAAGTAGTGTGGCTTCCTGAGTCATAGGTGTATTTCGTGTTATACCTCGAACAGGCCTCAAATCAGCGTATTCATTACCTACTTTTTTTATTCCTCTATGGAGTAGTTATTTTTAAAAAGTCAATGTTAAATTTCTTTATTTTCCTATGCTAAAATATGTGATTATACCATTTATAGGTGCATTCATAGGCTATATCACAAATTTAATAGCTGTGAAGATGCTATTCATCCCCAGAAAGAAAATAAATATTTTCGGTATAGCTGTTCAGGGACTCTTTCCAAAGAGAAAAGAGGAACTTGCTCATGCCGTGGGAGAGGTGGTAGAGAAGGAGCTTCTAAACTCAGGGGATATCAACAGAGTATTCAGAGAAGCTAACTTAGATAATAAGATTTCCGAACTGGTAGAAAATTCCTTTTCCGATATGAAATTCAATATAAATATACCCATTGTAGGAGATATCTCTTTTCTTCTCAGGAATAAAATCAGAGAATTCCTTAGAGAATCTCTCGTCACTAACAGCCCGATTATTTCACAGCAGCTTGGTAGTATGGTAGATGAAAATCTTAAAATAAAGGAGCTTGTGACAGAAAAGATAATAAATCTGGAGTCTGAGAAGCTGGAAGAGCTTATTCTCAATGTTGCTGGAAAGGAATTAAGATATATAACCTACTTTGGCGGTATAATTGGGTTTATTGTTGGAATTTTACAGGTAATAGTCATAATTTTATAAGCTAGCTGAAAAATTAGAAGAAAAACCAAAAGGTCATACCAGCTTTCCGCCCTGATATCTACCCTTATAATTTTTTGATTCTCCTCCAAGCTCTGAGAAAACTATCTGCGCAATTCTCGATTCTCTCTCAAGAACAAAATTTTTCCTGCTTTCATTAACCATACCTATGGTGAGCTTGCCCCTGTAACCAGGGTCTACAACAGCTGTCCTTAATGTTATACCACTTCTGAATAAAGTGCTGCGCTGGTAGATGAAGGCAATCAAATCACCGGGCATATTAACCTCTTCTGCTGTCATACAGAGGTAATATTCACCTGCCTCAATAGTAAAGGGTTCTTCTTCAATTTTCTCCACTTCTGGAAGCCTTCTATCCTTCACTCCAAGATAAGCCTCAGAAGAGAGTCTATAAAGTTTATCAACCCTGAGGTCTACACCGGCACCCTGTATATTATCATCAATAGCATTTATTAATAACTTCTCCTCTTTTATTTTTCTCAGAATCTCACTATGCCCCAGATACATACCTCTAATATTCTCAAAAGATAGATAAAGTTTTTGTAGTAGCAATCTAGAGGTATCCGAGCCCTCGTAATCTATCTTTCACCTTCTCTTCATCCTCCTCAGAAAGAGAATATTCCTCCTCCTCTTCATCCTTAAGGAGCTCTTCGAGCACAAAGGTGATATACCCCTCAACACTCTCAAATTCCTCACTCTCCTTAACTCTCTTCTCTATTTCACTGTAAAGCTTGTCAGATATATCTACTGCTACCATCTTAAACACTACTCTATAAAACTTAGAAGGATATTAAATCCTCCTTATCCTCCTTCTAAGGGCAAGTGGAACTGCTGCAAGAAGTGCAATTAAGGTGGGACCACATATTGGTTTCTTCTTCGCAGGTGGCGGGGTAGTCACATTTGAAGGTTTCTTAGTAGGTGGCGGTGGTGAGGTAGTTACATTTGAAGGTTTCTTCTTCACCGGTGGTATGGAAGTTACATTTGATGGTTTCTTCGCAGGTGGCTTGACTATAACATAGAATTTCTGTTCTGCTTTTCCAAACCATGCATTGGAAACTGCAATCAGCATCTGATATATACCACTAGTTACGTTCTCAGGTACCATGAGTTCAATCTCAGCCTGACTATTTCCCGACGGAATTGTTACTCCTTTAAGCTGCTCTGCAGTCCAGCCTGAAGGCAGACCCTCCAGATATATACTCACATCAGGCTCGGAAGAGGCAGAATACATAGGTATACCAACTGTTACATTGGCTCCTGCCTTAACTGTTATATTCTCAATACTGCTAATATTAATTTTGTGAATGGTGATACCACTAGGCGGAGGAACAACAACAACAACAGGCGTTGGTGCTGGAACAACTTCAACCACTGGTACTTTTACTGTGGTATAATATTTACCTGTACCGGTATCTACAAGAATCCTGAGAGAATAGTTACCAGGAGATAATTTTGAGAAATCGGTTATTGTGATATTATATTTAGATTTTGAACTTAAAGTACTATAGCCATAACCATAGCCATAACCGTAACCGAAGGTATAATTATTATAGCCCAATTGCCCTGCATATCCATACCCATAACGATATCCATAGCCAAAGGGTGGTGCATAAGTTATAAGAGAAACGTTTATGCCTGAAGTTATAAGTTTGCCATTAGGAGAGAAAGCATAGTTTCCTACAGAGCTCCCTGTAGAATTTGTTACATTAATAGTAATATTAGATATAGGTATTTTCTCTCCGGCACTAATATTTACATCAATAGTAAAACTTAGAGATTTACCCTGTTCAAGTTTAGTTGGAAGAGATGAAACATTTATACTCACTGCCGATGCGGGACCAGATAAAATTAGAAGAGTGATAATTAATAAAGTTAACCCAATACTTATCGATGACTTACGTTCTATGCGCTTTATGATATCCACCCCATGATATGAAAGATTATATAGGTTTTAGTTTCCGAGCTATATAAACCTTACTGTATTCTCTCAGATTTGGGCCTATAGCGTCAATCCTCTTTTGGATTTTTGAACTTTCCCATGGTCTCAAGTCATGCTATCTTTTATCCTCCCTACTGGGACCAAATGGGTTTTGATTTA
>VAOW01035753.1_pt1 | contig 13168 bp, 8 predicted proteins | sample 3393921 | NCBI WGS metagenome assembly VAOW01 (sample SAMN08290428, study PRJNA428436) | hydrothermal vent metagenome | isolation source: Deep-sea hydrothermal vent chimney | place: Indian Ocean: Southwest Indian Ridge | depth 2742 m m
AAAGCCGAAACACTGGAAGACGCCATTTGGAATTCGGTTGAACATGAAAAAGAAGTTTCCCCGTATAAAAATGTTGACGACCTGCTAAACAGCGGAAATACTTGGGAAATTGAATAGTGGGCTTGCCCGATAATGAAACAAAAAAAGCTGCTTTCGGGCAGCTTTTTTTGTTTCTTCTCAAGCATTGAAATGAAGTTCAAAGCTGGAATTTGAGTCATCCCTCTGGGTACGATAAAGTCCCGTAGGGACGACTCAAATTGAGCCTGTAAATTTATTTACAGGCCTCACCCAAAATTTCTAAAATATTCTCCCGCCTTCAACATCCGGCTGCCGTACCAGCTGAACATTTCTCCATCCACAAGTAATACTTTTTTGCCTGGAAATCTCTGCTGTAATTCCTGCCGATGTTTCTCTTTAAACGGAAAAGGTTCCGTAGAAAGCAGAAGAAATTCCGCTTGGCGGAAATTCTCATTTGTTACTTCCGGATAACGGCCTTCTGCCACATTTTCAAAACTACATATATTTAACATTTCGTTGATGAAAGTCTCTTTTCCTGCCGCCATCCATGGCCTTTTCCAAATGAGATAAAGACATTTTCTTTTGGGTAAAACTTCCGGAATTTGAGCAAATTCTTTTTTAATTTCCTCAACCAACCGCCGGGCTTCTTTTTCCTTAACCAAAAGTTTCCCCAGCATAAGCATCATGCCAAAAGCATCCTCTACATGCACAATATCAAACAAAACAACCGGCAAATATTCGGCAAGGCGCAAAATACGCGTTTCATTATTTTCTTCTTTGACGGCAACTACCACATCCGGCTTTAAGCTGACAATCTTTTCATTATCAAAATCTTTGGTCCCTCCCACTATTGCAATTTCCTTTCGGATATCTTCCGGATATTTACAAAAGCGGGTAACGCCTGCCAACCTGTTTTTTGCACTGAGTGATGCAATCGTTTCCGTGAGGGAGGGGACCAGTGAAACCACACTCTTTACATAACCTATTCTGCTGATTTCACGTAAGTTGTTTTCTGTTATTAACATAATAATTTCAAAATAAAGATAAGGTATTTCGTGTGAAATTAATGATTTATTTTGCAGAAAAATTAAACTATGGGACGAAAAGTAAAAATTGTCGCCACACTTGGCCCTGCGAGCAATAGCCAGGAAATTATTTGCCAGTTGGTAAAAGCCGGAGTAGATGTTTTCCGGCTAAACTTCTCTTATGGCACTCACGAAAGTCATTTGGAAAGTTTTCACCGTATCAGGCAATGTGCGGCAAAACAGGGAAGAGAAGTAGCAATAATGCAGGACATTTGCGGTCCGAAAATTCGTATCAAAGGGATGAAAGACATCCGGGAGGTGAACAAAGGCGACAAACTTGTCATGTCGAAAAAGGCGATAGGAGAAGCATTTTCCATCACCTATCCCCACCTTATCGACCAGCTGGAAGAAGGCGATGAAGTCTATTTTGCCGATGGAACCGTCAAATCGAAGGTGGAAAAGAAATCGAACGATACACTGGTACTGCGTGCTATGACCAGTGGCCAGCTGCGGGAAGGAAAAGGAGTCAATATCCCCAAATCGGGGATAAAAATGTCGGCACTAACCGAAAAAGACAAAGCCGATTTGAAATTTGCCGCTGAAATCGGTATTGACATTGTGGCTGTCTCTTTTGTAGAAACGGCTAAAGATATTCTTGAGGCCAGAAAAATACTTACCGACAACGGCTCGGATGCCTGGATTATTGCTAAAATAGAACGAAAATCGGCAATAAAAAATCTGGATGAAATTTTGGCTGTTACCGATGGTATCATGGTAGCACGTGGTGATTTGGGTGTGGAAGCAGGTATTTTTTCTGTTCCCAGCCTGCAAAAAGAGATGATTAAAAAAGCTAACGAATGTGCGTTACCGGTCATTACGGCTACGCAAATGCTGACTTCCATGTTGCATTCTTCCTCGCCTACGCGTGCCGAAATTTCCGATATTGCCAATGCTGTTTACGATGGTAGTGATGCGGTTATGCTTTCCGACGAAACCGCCGTGGGTTCTTTTCCCGTGGAAGCAGTGGAAGTAATGGTGAAGACACTGTTGGATACCCAAACCCATTTACCCAAAATCAAAAAGATAAAACCCGATAAAGCCGAAGGGTTTGCTCATGCTGCTGCCGAAATTTCCGGAGATGTGCCTTGTAAAGCGATTGCCTCTTTTACTACCTCCGGTTACACCGTCCGGCAAATTGCCAAGTTCAGACCCCGGAAACCCCTTTATGTTATGACTTACAATAAAAAAGTGAGTCACCGGCTGGCACTGATCTGGGGTGTGGAAAAAATCTTTACTATTAAGCTGGATGTGAGTGAAAGCCGGATGATGTATCAATTTTTACAAAAAGTGAAACCGGGAGAACAATACATTGTGACTATGAGTTCCCACGCGGGAGTAAAAGGGAATACCAACATGGTCAGGTTGCTTGACGAAACCGCGAGGGAAAAGATTTTCGAACGCTTTGAAAAATAAGACACGCTTTTCCTGCAAACAAAGCAGTGCCTGAAACCGACTGTAACCCCATGGCTTTTTATACCTTTGTGCCATGATTGAAGCTTTTCGGGAATATATTGAGCAGCAGGAGCTTTGCCAAAAACAGGAAAATATTCTTGTGGCGGTGAGCGGCGGAGTGGACTCTGTAGTTATGCTTCACTTGCTGTATCATGCCGGTTACCGGCTTGCTGTGGCGCACTGTAATTTTCAGTTGAGGGCCGAAGAATCAGATGGTGATGAACTCTTCGTTAGAAAGCTAACGGGACAATACGGAATTCCGATTTTTGTAAAAAGATGCGACACACAAGCGTACGCTGAGAAAGAGAAAATCAGCATCGAAATGGCTGCCCGGCGGTTGCGCTACAACTGGTTTACAGAGCTGTTGGAAGCCCATCAATTTCAGAAACTTGCCATCGGCCATAACAAAGACGACGACGCAGAGACTTTTTTTATCAAATTGCTGCGCGGTTCGGGGTTGGATGGTCTTAAAGGTATTCTGGCAAAACGGGGAAATATTATCCGGCCGTTGCTGTTTGCTTCACGCGGAGAAATCCTAACCTACGCAAAGGAACATCAACTACCGTTCCGCGAAGACTCTTCAAACGCTTCAGACGATTATCTCCGCAACCGCATCCGCCACCACTGGCTGCCGTTTTACGAAAAAGAATTCCCGGGCGGAACAAAAGCGCTGGCCGAAAGTCTGGCAAAATTGAAAACAACGGAAACCATTTTCCGCCAGCTGCTTGAGGAAAAGAAAAACCGGCTTTTCCACCGGACAGATAACAAAATCAGTATTGACAAATCAGCCATTCGTCATTTGGAGCCTAAAGCGGCCTGGCTTTTTTTCCTTTTGGAAGATTTCGGCTTTAACAACAGCACCATCGACAACTTTTGCCAAACGCTGGAAGCATCACAAACCGGCCAAATGTTCCATGCGGAAAATTACACCCTTCTCAACGACAGCAGTAAATTGATTATCAAAAAGAACGAGTCTGCTTCCGAAAAAGAATTTTTCATAAACGACCTGACCGAGTCTGTGAATGAACCACTGCACTTGGTTTTTGAACAATTTCCGTATCATCCGGACTTTTCATTTGCGCCAGACAAAACCATTGCCTACTTTGATGCGGATAAGCTCTCGCTTCCCTTAAAGCTACGCCACTGGCGTACAGGAGACCGTTTCGTTCCTTTTGGCATGCATGGCAGCAAACTGTTGAGCGATTTCTTTTCGGATGAAAAAATCAACCGGTTTGAGCGGAAAAATCTCTGGCTGTTACTTTCGGGCAAAAAGATTATCTGGGTAACCGGATACCGCTCCTCTAACCGTTTCCGGATTACGGGCAAAACAAAAAATATTTTAAAGATCTCATTAATGCCGGAATAATTACGTTTCCAAAATCTTATTATATGTTAAAACTTTGTGAGCCCAGAACAGGAAACAGAAATTACTCTATTTTTGCAAACCAATTTACATTGAATAATTTCAATTAGTCAATATGAAACGCATCTCATTCATTTTTATTGGCTTGTTTTTACTGGTAGTTTCTGTGTCAGCACAAATTCTGCAGCCGGTTCACTGGTCTTTTTCCTCCAAAAAAATTTCCGCTACAGAATACAAAATAATTTTAAAAGCTTCCATCGACAGTCCCTGGCATTTATATTCACAAGATATACCTCAGGCTCCTCCCGCTACAGCTTTTAAATTTGAAAAAGACAGCAGCTATACCCTTGTGGGGAAAGTGAAAGAGCTGGGCAATGTCATTCAGGATTACGACAAGAACTTCAATATGGTATTGAAATATTATACCGACAGTGTAAGCTTTGTTCAAAAAATTAAGTTAAATGCTCCCGGCGCTATCGTGAATGGAGATGTTACTTTTATTAGCTGTGATGCTACCCAGTGTTTGGCTCCAACAGATATGGATTTCTCTTTTGATTTGGGAAAGATGCAACCAGCAGTCGTAACTGCGGCAGTTATCGGTACAAAGAAGGCGGTTACAGGAAAGAATAAAATTAACATTGGCGGCAGAAAAAAGGGACTTTGGGGTTTCTTCATCCTGGCTTTTCTCGGCGGGTTGCTCGGTATTTTAACGCCCTGTGTCTTTCCTATGATTCCCATGACGGTGAGCTTTTTTATGAAAGATGGCGAAAGCAAAGCCAAAGGTAAGATACAGGCTCTTTTGTACGGCTTCAGTATCATTCTGATTTATACGTTCATTGGTTCGGTGCTGGCTGTGATTGCCGGTCCCGACATTGCCAACTGGCTCGGTACAAACTGGGTGCCTAATGTTTTATTTTTCCTTATTTTCATGGCTTTTGCATTTTCGTTTTTTGGCATGTTCGAAATTACCTTGCCGCATTGGGCCGTGAACAAAACTGAAAAAGGAGCAGACAAAGGCGGCTTTCTCGGCCCTGTTTTTATGGCCATGACATTGGTTTTGGTCTCTTTTAGCTGTACAGGTCCCATTGTCGGAACCATTTTGGTGGAATCGGCCGGGGGACAGATACTTAAACCCATTGTGGGGATGCTCGGTTTTTCGCTGGCTTTTGCCCTGCCTTTTACGCTGTTTGCCTTCTTTCCTTCGTGGCTCTCCAATCTGCCCAAATCGGGTGGCTGGCTCAACTCCGTGAAAGTCGTCCTCGGTTTTCTCGAGCTTGCGTTATCATTGAAATTTCTGAGTATTGCCGATCAGGCATATCACTGGCATATTCTCGACCGTGAAGTTTATCTTGCCCTTTGGATTGTGATTTTCTTCCTCATGGGGCTGTACCTTATCGGAAAACTCAGATTTGTTTACGACTCGGATGTCTCTTTTGTATCGGTTCCGCGGTTACTGTTGGCCATAATAACTTTCAGTTTTGTGGTTTATATGATACCGGGTATGTTCGGTGCTCCATTGAAAATTTTGTCGGGATATCTGCCGCCGCAAACCACGCAGGATTTCGACATAAATAAAATTCTGCGTGAAGATTTTCAGGTTTATGACAACTCCGGAGGAAAATCAACCGAGCCCAAAGAAATTTGTGAAACTCCCAAATACCATGAGTTTCTGAAATTGCCGCTCGGATTGAAAGGCTATTTCGATTACAAACAAGCCGTGACATGTTCCAAAAAACAAAATAAGCCGATTTTCGTCGATTTTACCGGACACGCTTGTGTAAACTGCCGCAAAATGGAAGAGAATGTGTGGTCCGACCCGCGGGTGCTTAAAATTTTACGCAACAATTATGTCATTCTGGCACTTTATGTGGATGACAAGTACAAGCTTCCCGAAAATGAATGGGTTCGTTCTGCTTACGATGGTAAGATGGAAAAGACACTCGGTAGCAAAGATGCCAATTTTCAGATTGCCAAATTCGGTATAAACGCACAGCCGTTTTATGTGCTGATGGATAACAATGGCAATGTGCTGGTGCAGCCTACAGGCTACGATCTGAATGTTGATCATTTTATCAAGTTTCTGGATAGCGGGTTGAAGAATTTTAAAGATGGAAAAACATTATTTAACATTAACACTAAATAGCTTAAAATAAGTAATCTAATGCTCTTTGCATAACACCTGCCTCCTTCGAGCTTCTCAGTAACACATCTGGAAATATTGGTTATTTCACAGAATACTTTCAAAAAACTATAACTAATGTTTTGATATAAAAAATATTTATCTACATTTGCCGTGTTAAAACAAAACAAGATCATGCAGCATCATCTGTCAAACAACTTTTTTCATTCCTTTTATTACTTTTATTTTAAAAGTATAACGGGATTGTATATGGTTTGACATCAATAAAAAATTAAACAATATAATGAAAAGTCCCGAATGGCATTCGGGACTTTTTTTTTTGAAAAAAAATGAAAAAAAAATGAAAATAGCTATGCAGGGAGTACGAGGAGCCTTTCACGAAATCGCCATTCGGAAATATTTTGACGGTAATAATTATGATGTTGTTCCCTGTACCTCTTTTAATGAGCTGTTTGATACTTTGCAGTTTCAAAAGACGGATTATGGCATGGTGGCCATCGAAAACTCCATCGTGGGAAGCATCCTGCCCAATTACACGTTGCTACGAGAATCGGGACTGCGCATCCTCGGTGAAGTGTATTTGCGCATCGAACAGCATCTGCTGGCGCTTCCCGGCCAGACCCTGAACGACATAAAAAAAGTCTATTCCCATCCCATGGCCCTCCAGCAATGTCGCGAGTTTCTAACTCCCATGCGCCGAAAGGGTATTCAGTTGGTCGATTCGGAAGACACCGCATTGAGCGCAAAATGGATTAGCGAAGGAAACATGACAGGCGTGGCCGCTATTGCCAGCCGACTGGCAGCGAAATTATATGGCCTGGATATTCTGGCCGTAAGCATCGAAACCAACAAACTGAATTTCACCCGGTTTCTGATTGTTTCTCACGAAGAAAACTACCAAAAACATCGCAAACAGGAACAAATTAACAAATCGTCGCTCTATTTTATCCTTCCTCACCAGCAGGGACGGCTTTCGGAAGTGCTTTCGGTATTGTCATTTTACAAAATCAACCTCACCAAAATTCAGTCGCTGCCTGTTGTCGGACAGGAATGGGAATACCTTTTTTATGTGGACCTCGTATTTTCCGATTATGAAAGATACCGGCAGTCGCTGGATGCTATCCGACCATTACTTAGCGAACTCAAAATTTTAGGGGAATACCGGAAAGGAGGAAAAGTTCATGAGAATTAAAACTGCACACCGACTGGAAATTGTCAGCGAATACTATTTTTCGCGTAAACTCAAAGAAATTGCCGCATTGCGTCAGCAGGGTGTCGATGTAATCAATCTCGGAATCGGTAGTCCGGATATGGCACCTGCCGAAGAGGTGATTGAAATCATTGTGAACGAAAGTCGCAAACCGGAAAATCATGCTTATCAAAGCTATTCCGGTATTCCTGTGCTGCGGGAAGCTTATGCAAATTGGTATCTCAAATTCTTTGGCGTTCATCTGAATCCCGACAATGAAATTCTCCCGCTGATGGGTTCCAAAGAGGGAATTATGCATGTTTCCATGGCTTTTCTCAATCCGGGTGACGGAGTATTGGTTCCCAATCCGGGCTATCCGGCGTATGCCGCCGTAGCGCGGTTACTTGGGGCGGAAGTACGCTATTTTGATCTGAGAGAAGAAAATCACTGGCTGCCCGATTTGGATGCCTTGGAAAAAACCGATTTGTCAGGCGTGAAAATCATGTGGGTCAATTATCCCAATATGCCTACCGGTGTGCGGGCTTCCGCAGAACTTTTTACAGCGCTTACAGCCTTTGGCCTTAGTCATAACATCTTAATTGTCAATGATAATCCGTATAGTTTTATTTTAAATGACGAGCAACTGAGTTTGCTGAGTATTCCGGGAGCGAAAGAGATTGCATTGGAGCTGAATTCGCTGAGCAAATCGCATAATATGGCAGGCTGGCGGCTGGGCATGCTGGCCGGTCATTCCGAATACGTCAGCGCTGTTTTGCAGGTGAAAAGTAACATGGATTCGGGGATGTTTAAACCGCTGCAACTGGCAGCAGTGAAAGCATTGCAGCAACCTGGAAGTTGGTATCGGCATCTGAATGAAATTTACCTGGAAAGAAGAAACGTTGCTTTTGAAATTCTAAATGCGTTACAATGCACTTACGATAAAAATCAGACGGGCATGTTTGTGTGGGCAAAAATTCCCGGAAAAAGTCAAGGTTCGAAGCAATTTTCGGATAGCATTCTGAAAAGGAATCAGGTGTTTTTAAGTCCGGGATTTATTTTCGGCCCCGGAGGCGCACGTTACGTTCGTCTTTCGCTCTGCACTGAAAAAAGCCGCTTGCTGGAAGCAGCCTTACGAATAAAAGAAAAATCAATTATCAAACAGGAGATATTTTCATGATAAACGTTTGTGTTGTAGGTATCGGACTTATTGGCGGCTCCATGGCGCTGGATTTAAAAAAACGGAAATTTGCCGGAAAGGTTACTGGAGTCGACATTAACCCACAGCACGCCAACGTAGCCAAACTCAGCCGGCTGGTGGATGAAACCATGGATTTGAAAGATGCTGTAGCCCAATCTGATTTGATTATCGTTGCCACCCCCATTGATGTGACTAAAAAGCTGTTGCCGGAAATATTGACACTTTGCGAGGGCACGGAAAAAGTGATTACTGATGTGGGTTCCACCAAAGCAGGGATTCTTCAGAAGATTCAAAGTCATCCCAACCGGGCGCAATATGTGGCTTCGCATCCTATGGCCGGAACGGAATTTTCGGGGCCGATGGCGGCCATCAGCAGGCTGTTCGACTACAAAACGGCCATTATTTGCGACAAAGAGCACAGTGCACCACAAGCACTATCGCTGGTAAAACAAATGTACAAAACCCTGCACATGAAAGTTATCTTTATGCAGCCACACGAGCACGATGTGAGCGCTGCTTATGTGTCGCATATTTCACACATCTCCGCTTTTGCCTTGTCGCTGGCAGTGCTGGAAAAGGAAAAAGATGAAAAACATATCCTTGACCTCGCCAGCGGTGGTTTCGCTTCCACAGTACGGCTGGCAAAAAGTTCAGCGGAAATGTGGGTACCGGTCTTTGATCAGAATTCCGATTATGTACTGGAGGTTCTGGATACTTACATTGAAAAGTTACAACGTTTCCGGGAAGCTATTGATAAAAAAGACCTTCAACAACTGACAACCCTGATTCACGAATCCAATAAAATTCAAAAAATACTTTAAACAGTTAAATCATGCCAAATAATTTGCAAATAAAGACCTTACCGGAATGGGAGGAATACAATGAGCGGCCTTTTGTTATTGCCGGACCGTGTAGTGCCGAATCGGAAAAACAGGTGATGGAAACGGCCATTGGATTGAAAGAAACCGGAAAGGTTGACATGCTGCGCGCCGGTATCTGGAAACCCCGGACACGTCCAAACAGCTTTGAAGGAGTCGGCTCAAAAGGTTTACCCTGGCTAAAAAAAGCGAAAAAAGAAACCGGTCTGCCGCTGACCATTGAAGTAGCCAATGCCACGCATGTCTACGAAGCCCTGAAATTCGGTGTGGATGTTTTGTGGATCGGGGCACGGACTACTGCCAATCCTTTTGCCGTGCAAGAGATTGCCAATGTGTTGGAAGGTGCAAATGTGGGCGTCCTTATCAAAAATCCGGTAAATCCCGATCTGGAACTTTGGATAGGTGCCATCGAACGGATATATCAGGCCGGCATTCGGAAAATCGGGCTGGTACATCGCGGATTTTCAACTTACGAAAAAATTACTTACCGTAACCTGCCCCAGTGGCAAATTCCCATTGAGATGAAAAGCCGCCTGCCGGAAATACCTATGCTAAACGACCCCAGCCATATCGGTGGCGATGCCGCTTTGCTTTTGGATATTTCCCAAAAAGCCATGGATTTGAATTTTGATGGCCTGATGATTGAATCGCACATCAACCCTAAAGTGGCACTGAGCGATGCCAAACAACAAATTACTCCGGCAAAGCTGGCAGTTTTGCTTGATAAACTGATTTTACGCAGTCCCCGGCCACACGACGAACAACAGTTGAATGTACTGGAAGAACTACGCGGCAAAATCGACTGGCTCGACGACCAGTTTCTGGAACTGATTGAACAGCGTATGCAGGTTGTAGAAACCATCGGCGAATACAAAAAACGAAACAATATCAGTATTTTACAAAACAAACGATGGGAAGAGATTATTTATAAAAACATTGAAAAAGGCGCCAAAAAAGGGCTGAGCCGCGAGTTTATCAACCGCACTTTCAAAGCTATCCACCAGGAATCCATCAACCACCAAATGGAAATTCTGAACGGAAGATCAAAGAAAAATAGATAAATATTTTGGCTACGTTCCCTTCAAGTGTGTACGTCTAAAGCGATTATCGGATTTTCATAAATCGCTTTGGTTTCCCTCGTCAATAAGATTATAAACCGGTACAATCAGGTTAAAAACAAATTGCGCCATCTTTTGTCTTCGTTTTTGAAAAAATAACGCAAAAATCCTACAGGAGATAAAAGTATTTTTTCTTTAAAAAAGAGATTTGATGATACCTTATCACGACGGTTTCTTTTCTTACAAAATATTCCAATGGATGTTATGTAGAAAAGAAAGGTTTTTTGTTTACTTTTGGCTGTTGCAGAATCAAGCTGTTTTACAAAGAAGAATCGTATTGTAAAAACAGGTATGGATTTTTTGTCTTGCCTGCCAAAATCGGGCATACATGTGCAAAAGCTGAAAACAGAATACAAAGCATCTTAAAAATATTTATTCGGAATCATACATAACACACATCATGAAAAAATTAAAAAATTGGATAATTATTGCTGTAATCTTTTTTGCCTTGCTTTATTTATTCGGTCTGTTTGTTGATTACTACGGCGACTGGCTTTGGTTTGGAAATATGGGCTATAGCTCTGTTTTTGACACTATGCTTCTGGCTCAGATTATCTCTTTTCTCTTGTTTTTTATTATTTTTGCACTGTTCGCAGCCATCCACGTTCGTTTAGCATATCAAAGAGGAAGCCTGAGCAGAGGCAACAGTTTTATTCAGGAAGATGATCCGCGGGCGCTTATTCTGCCGTTGTATCGGGGGAAGGCAGTTTTCTGGTTCTGGTCAGCAGTTATTTTGTTTTTTGCCATCGTTATGGGGTCCTCCGCCTCGGGCCACTGGAACAGTTTCTTACAATTTCTCCATCCTACTTCCTTTGGAATAAAGGAACCTATTTTTGGTAAAGATGTGGGTTTTTATATTTTTAAACTACCTACATATCAATTTGTTACAGGATGGTATCTCTTTATGGTAGCACTCACTTTTGCAGCAGTTCTGTTTTCTTATTATCTTGACAATGCCTTTGGTTATCAGGGGAACAGGTTTCGTATTTCGGGGAAGGCAAAAGACCATCTGATTCAACTCGCTGCCTTTTTTGCTTTGGGTATCTCCTCACTTTTTCTTATGAAAGTTTACGACATCCTATACTCTTCCAATGGTGTAGCCTACGGCCCCGGCTACATGGATGTTCATGCCCAGATTCCCTCTTATTATGTCATAGTTATTTTCAGTTTATTGATTACGCTACTTTTGTTTTTGTACCCTCTTTACAGAAAGAAAAAATTTCTTTTGTACTCCATCGGTATCTGGGCTTTGGTCTGGATTGGCTTCGTTTGGATCTATCCCAGTCTCATCGAGCAATATATTGTAAAACCAAATGAGCTGAAAAAAGAGACTCCTTATATTTTGAATAATATCAAACTGACCAGGGAAGCTTATGGCCTCAACAAAATTAAGGTGAAGCCTTTTCCGGTTACTCAGAACATAACTTATAAAGACATCCTGAAAAACCATCGTACCATTGAAAATGTTCGTTTGTGGGACCGCAGGCCCTTAATACAAACCTACAGACAGTTGCAGGAAATACGTTTGTATTATGATTTTAAAAGTGTAGAGGTCGATCGTTATCACTTTAAGAAATACACCGAGGTTGCCATAGCAGCCAGGGAGTTGCCCGTATCGGAAATCCCTGTCCGTGCACAAACCTGGGTAAACGACCATCTGATTTATACCCACGGATACGGTGTGGTTATGAGTCCGGTGAACAAAATTACGCCCAACGGCATGCCGGATCTTATTGTAAAAGATATTCCTCCCGTAGCTTCCGTGCCTTTAAAGCTGAAACAAATGGATATTTACTACGGTGAGGAAACCAGCCAATATGTTCTGGTTAACACAAAAGCCAAAGAATTTGATTATCCCAAGGGTAATGAGAATGTTTATACCAGATATAAGGGAAAAGGAGGAGTACGCATTTCATCCCTTTTCAGACGATTGGTTTTCTCCTGGAAACTTTCAGATATAAAAATTCTTCTTACCGGCTACATTACTGACCAAAGTCGCATTATGTTTTACAGGAACATCAGGCAACGCGATAAAATCCTTGCCCCGTTCCTCTCTTTCGATAGTCAGCCTTATATGGTGGTAGGGAAGGATGGTAATCTTTACTGGATACATGATGCTTACACCACAAGTAATATGTTTCCTTATTCGGAACCGGTTTTTCAAAACCCCGTTGAAAGGGGACTAAATTACATCAATAACTCCGTGAAAGTAGTTATTAATGCTTACAACGGAAACGTTTCTTTTTATGTTATTAATCCTAAGGACCCGTTGATTCAGACCTTTCAAAAAATATATCCTAAGCTTTTTAAACCTTTTAGTGCTATGCCCGACTTCCTGAAAGCGCACATCCGGTATCCTACCGATTTGTTTAACATTCAGGCTAAAATGTACAATGTGTATCACATGACCGATCCCAAAGTATTTTATAATCAGGAAGACTACTGGCAAGTTCCCAACGAAATATACAGTAACGAACAGCAGAAAATGTTTCCCTATTATATTATTATGCGATTACCGAAAACCAAAAAAGAGGAGTTCATTTTGATGCTTCCACTTACTCCTTCCGGCAAAGATAATATGGTAGCCTGGATATGTGCCCGTAGCGATGCTCCTCATTATGGTGATCTGTTTGTTTACACCCTTCCAAAAGATAAGCTGATATACGGACCTATGCAAATTGAAGCAAGAATTAATCAGAAACCTGACATCTCTTCCGAGCTAACCCT
>VAOW01005146.1_pt1 | contig 13147 bp, 12 predicted proteins | sample 3393921 | NCBI WGS metagenome assembly VAOW01 (sample SAMN08290428, study PRJNA428436) | hydrothermal vent metagenome | isolation source: Deep-sea hydrothermal vent chimney | place: Indian Ocean: Southwest Indian Ridge | depth 2742 m m
TTGAATCAATCAATGAATCCAGGACACTGCCACACAGTGGCTTTGGTTCTACAATCACGAACGACCCAACAGGCCAATGGCGGATTGCTGCTGAAACACACACTGAGCAGCATGAACTCTACTTTTGGCGGTAGCTAAGAAAGATGATTGCCGTTCTAACTAAGCCCCTGGAATCCCCTAAGAATCCTTACAGATTCACCAACTGAAACCTCAATTAATTTTTTAGCTTTATGATAATCTTTCATGTTACTTTCTCCGATAATTATTGGTGTAATATTAACTACTTGAATGAGAACTCTATTTTCCTCAACTTTATAAAAATTGGAGGTTTAAACGAGAAGAACAATCCCCTTCTACTCACCACTTAAAGACCCATCTCATAACCCTTTGATTTCTCTGATCCCCTGGAGACCAGGCAGATAAACTACATTCTTTTACTTTTTGTACTTTTTCAGTACATCAAATGGAATGGAGTCAGGCGTCTGAATAACCTGTTTATGTTCATAAATCATCCACTAAATCAGCATGGTAGTTCTGTATGATCCTTATTTGCTCCCGAGGGGGTGACCGATTCGACCAACTAGGTATGAGGCGTGGGTTGCGTATTTGTGGAAGCAAGCAATGAGGACTGGATTTCTTGCAAATACTTTTCAGGATACTCGATGTACTGAATACTGACGCCAAACCGCTTTCCCAGCAAAATGACGGAACCATAGCCAAGTTTTTTCCCCAGCCAAGATTGCTTAATTCGCATATTTTGAATTTCATCGAAGGGCAGGAAATCATCGACTCGACGAGTGAAGCCATACTTGATGAATACGCCCTTATCTGAAAGGGTTGAATGGAGTGTTATCTTTAGTGTCAACAGGCTAGAGACATCAATCATGGACAGAACGATGATGACCAGGCCAAGCAAGGCTATAAAACCCCGGAAGAACACCAGAATCAGCACGCCGCACAGAAATAATAAAAAAGAACTGGCAAATACGGTCAGCGGGACTCTTGCCGCGCTTTGTACGGGGGATATGGGAGGGTTTTTAGGCACGGACTAATCTATTTCCAGGAGGGCAAGGTTGGGGCTTGGATAAAACCAGTACCTTGCAGCGCCAGGGAGCAGATCACCGGAATTAAATTGCCTTAATCCCTGATTCAGGGGCATTGTTCAATATTCCTGGCAGCCAGAAGTTGGTGAATTAAAACCCAGTGGGAGGTGCTGCCGATCTGAACCTTTGCCAATGGTCCTCTGATGTCAATGACCAATCCGCATGGCGTTCGCGCGCCCAGCGAGACACCGGGAGTCACCTCTGGGACAGTTCCGGATAGTGTCGTGGGGCTGGTGCTTATTGTATTCTGGCTTGTTTGTTTAGCCTTAACCGGTGGTGCCATATTTTCATAAGTTTGTGAAGCGGGGCTTAGTTTTGCCAATTCCGGACCACTGGCAATGCCTCGATATGCCTCGGACTGATTTGTGGGAGAAATCAAACTACAACCCGATAAAGCCAGAGCCATGCTGACTGCGGATAATGCTATAAGGATCACATGTTTTGAGTAGCTCATCTAAAGCTCCCTTTGTAAGAGGATAAATTCATAGCATAAATATTATAAAGTAAACCGCAGTACGTGGCAGAGTTTGTTCGCAGTAAATCTCTTTCTGAGGGCATCATATAGATTGAGTATAAATACCAGGTAGGTACATGCCCGATGCGCGGTCGTTAACCTTCATAGTTTTCAGTTATATCCCCATTGGAGCGTTGCCCATAAATCATTTCGTCAACAGGGACAATCAGAATTTTGACAAACTTACTGATCTACAGTTTAACCCGATTTTCGATGTACGTTTCGATGTGCATTCGTTTATCGATTTCTGGTACATCTACCGCGCTGTGAGTGGTTCGATAGGCGCTCAAATCAACTCTCAACACATCGGGGCTATTCTCAGCAGGCGATGCATGACGGTTTATCTGCCGAATCGCCGATGGCGCTCCTGATAGGAGCGGATAGCTCGGTAAAAGTCGATTTTTCTGAATCCCGGCCAATTGACATCGGTAAAATACAGCTCGCTGGTAGCGCTTTGCCAAAGTAGGAAGCCCGATAAGCGAAATTCACCACTGGTTCGAATAATGAGATCGGGATCGGGGAGTGCGACGGTATAGAGATGGCGATCAATGGCTTCCGGGGAAATGATTGCGGCGATCTCAGCAGGGGATTTCCCCAGGGCAACTTGCTCGATGAGTAGATCTCGTACGGCGTCAGCAATTTCTTCGCGACCTCCATAGGCGAGGGCAAAAGTTATGGTTAGCGTTTTATGATTTATGGTGGCTGCTTCCGCTTGACGGATAACGGCGATTGTGGAGGCTGGTAAGAGATCAAGTCGCCCTGCCGCACGCAGATGAATGTCAAGCCGTTCAACGAGTGGTGATTGTAATAGGGTTATAATCTTGGATTCTACAGCCTCGAAGATAGCAGTAATTTCTGCAGAGGGACGCTTTAGATTATCGATCGAACAGACCCATAGCGTGACCGCCTGGATATCGAGTTCGGAACACCAGCAAAGGACATCATCCAGTTTTTGGGCCCCCAGTTTATAGGTCAGGCAGGGATCATTTATCCCCTTTTTCTGTGCGTAGCGGCGATTACCATCCAGGATGATGCCAATATGGCTGGGAAGATGGCTTTTTCGCAGTTGACGTCGCAAACGGCGTTCGTAAAGCGAATATATCCAGTCAATCATGGGCTTTCAAAAATTAAAAATCATTACTTTCTAGTATCTTGTGCGGAAAACAAGCGTAGCGCAGTCATGAACTTTAATCGGGTTGTTGCCCAATCACTACTCTTGAAGGAATCTGTGGTCAATTGGCGTAATAGCGCGGGAACCGTAAAAACCATATAGACTGATATGAAAACATGGGTTAACTGCAGTATCTTGGTAGCGTTTATACACAGTTCAGATCATGATTTCAATGAGTTTGTCCCATTAAGCCGCCAATCCAGTATTATACTGTTTGACAGATGTCAATATGGCAGGAATCAATAGGGTGCATTTTTGATTAAAAAACAAACAAGTAAATAGGTTGCCATATTTGGCGCCCCTTACAGGTTTTTATGCACGATTCTTTCACAAGGTTATCCACAGGAAATGTGGATGACCTTGTTTCTCCTATCCAAACAAGTGCTTGTTTGCGTATCCGATCCCAATAAGGGTACTATTTTTAATACGATTCTTATAAATTATAAGTTTCAAGGAGCCCAGGAACCTCTGACGTGGCAGACAAACAGCTCAAACCAATTTCTTCCGGAAGCGATGGCAGCAGGTCGTTGAAGATTATGGTCGTGGATGATAGCAAGACCATTCGGCGGACTGCGGAAATCCTGCTTAAGAAGCAGGGTTATATCGTAGAGACGGCCAATGATGGTTTCGACGCACTGGCTAAGGTGGCGGAGTTCTATCCTGATATTATTTTTGTCGATATTATGATGCCGCGCCTGGATGGTTATCAAGCTTGCGCGTTAATTAAACAAAATAAGGTTTTCCGGGAAACGCCGGTTATCATGTTGTCGAGCAAGGATAGTATTTTCGACAAGGCCAGGGGGCGGATCGTAGGTTCGGAAGAATATTTGACCAAGCCATTTTCCAGGGATGACTTGTTGGGGGCAATTGGTAGATTGTCCAGAGTCAGGGAAGGATCTTGATGATCTGGATTCGGCCTCATACTGAGCCAGTATATATTTTAAATTTATCTGAGAGATTATAGACGATGGTACATATTCTTGTCGTAGATGATTCACCGACCGAGCTGCATGTCATTCGAGGGATGTTGGAAAAACATGGGTTTCAAGTAAGTGCCGCCCATAATGGAGAAGAAGGCATTGCTTTGGCTAAAAAGCTGAAACCGGATCTGGTACTGATGGATGTAGTCATGCCTGGGTTGAATGGTTTTCAAGCAACCCGTCAATTGGCCAGAGACTCGGCAACAGCTGCTATTCCGGTCATCATGGTGACTACCAAAGATCAAGAAACGGACAAGATTTGGGCTATACGTCAGGGTGCTAAAGATTATATTGTCAAGCCTCCCAAGGAAAAGGATTTATTGTCCCGGGTAAAAGAGTTGTTATATGGCTGAGCATCAAGCTGCAAGTTTGGCTGGTAAGGAAACAGAGCGCTCACCCTTCGATCTATTGTTGCAACTTGATCGGAAATGCCGGGTTCTGGCTCCCGGTCTCCCTGTGGTGGATGAATATAGGCAACAATGGATCGGTGTGGCATTTCGCTTGCTCGATACCAATTTATTGATTACTCTCAATCAGGTTGCCGAAGTATGTGATTTCCCTACGGTATTCAGTTTACCTGGGGTCAAGCCATGGGTGCTGGGTCTTGCGAATATACGCGGTAATCTATTGCCAATTATCGATTTGGCAAAATTCCTGTTTGGAGAGGATTATTCTACCTGTGGCCGCATTCTGGTTGTAAAAACCGCAGATTCCCAGATTGGTCTCAGGGTAGATGAAATTCATAGTATGCGGCATTTCTGGCTTGACCAGCGAATTGATAAGGTCCCGGGAATAAGATCAGAGTTGGAGAAATATGTAAGCCAGTCTTTTTTTGATAATAATCAAACATGGTCGGTGTTTGATCTTAATCAGATGCTTACTACCCCTGAGTTCCAGGATGCTGCGACCTAGGGATAAATCAGACGATGGGTATGAAGAGATGTGCCAGAATTTACACCTTGTTTAAGGTGGGTGGGATTCTTGGTGGGAACGGGGGAGGTTAACTGGAATGGTAGCGTCACTTTTTCTTTTATCCGATCGATCCATAGTCGGGCAGATTTTAAGGGTGGCTCCAGGAAGACGCTGAGAAATTCTTTTGGATATCCATTTCTGTGGGATGGTAATTGATTCGGCATAGCTTACGATGAAATGTAGTATAGGAAAGCTCAGGGCTCTAAATTTACAGAAATTTTTAATTTAGGCAATAGAGAGGTACGTCATGGCTTTAACGAAGGGCGGCAATAAAAAAATTTGGTTTCTTCTGGCCTTGCTGGTGATATTATTGGGATTAACCGGTGCTTCTTTGATCTATACAGCTATTCAAACACGCCGGAATCAGCAATATCTGCCTATGGTCTCCGGGCTCGGATTACTTTCGCAGCAGATGGCTACCGCTGCCTTGAAGACATCTGGTGGCGAGGTGTCCGGTTTTCAGCAACTCGAAGCAGACAAAATACATTTTCATATTTTGTTGAATTCCCTACAGAATGGTAAACCTGACAGTAACCTGCCGCCGTTGCCTGCAGACTTGCGTGATAATCTGCAAGCTTTGAATGTGCAATGGATTCCCGTTGCCAAGCAGATCGGGAAAGTGGTGGCTGCACAAAAGGCGGTGGCCGATATAGCCAGATATGCCAAGTTGATCAATAGATTCATGCCTCAACTTACAACCCTTTCCGCACAAGTAACGGAACGACTGATCGCTGCAGGCGCTTCCAGCCGGGAAATCTATCTGGCTGGTCGGCAATCCTTGCTCATTCAACGTATCGAAAATGATCTGGCCAGACTACTCGGCGAGCAAGTAGGGGCAAGCGATGCGACAAAGCAATTCAAAGCAAATGCAGACCTCTTTGGTCAAGTGCTACAGGGTATGCTGACTGGAAATGCCCAGCTCAAAGTGTCGTCAGTGCGTGATCCACAGGCCCGGATACTGTTGAAAAATATCGCGATGATTTTTATTGCGGTCAGCGATCATGTGGCGGCGATTATGCAGCAGGTGCCACAGTTTATCGTAGTCAAGGAACTGGCGGGGCAGATGCAGGCAGGGCTTCCTGGCCTATTTGCCGCGGCAACCCGCCTCGAGGGGTCGATTGTTGCCCACAATGCTCGATTTGAGAGGATTAACCTGGCGGGTTATGTGTTCGGCGGCGTATCAATTGGGGTACTTTTGTTGTTGGCTTGGGTTCCCTACTCGGACAAGCGCCGCGAACTTGCGGTGACCGAGGAGCAGGGTCGGCGTAATCAGCGAGCCATTCTGCGCTTACTAGATGAGATGACCAATCTGGCGGAAGGTGATCTTTCCACCCATGCTACGGTAACCGAGGATATCACTGGCGCGCTGGCCGATTCCGTTAATTATGCTATTGATGCCCTGCGGAGCCTGGTAACGACAATCAATCAAACTTCGGTACAGGTGGCGACAGCGGTCCGGAAAACTCAGGCAACCACTCTTCATTTAAGCGAAGCCAGTAATCACCAGGCTCGGGAAATTTCCTCGACATCACATGCTGCCAAGGCAATGAGCGACTCAATCAATCATGTGGCAGAAGACGCCGAAGAAGCGACTGATACAGCCAGAAACTCGGTGGTGATCGCGGCCAAAGGCAGTGAAACTGTGAGCCGATCAATTGACGGAATGGATACTATCCGCGAACAGATTCAGGACACCTCCAAGCGTATCAAACGATTAGGAGAAAGTTCCCAGGAAATTGGCGATATCGTCGGATTGATCAGTGATATCGCCGATCAGACTAATATTCTGGCGCTCAACGCTGCTATTCAGGCTTCAGCCGCCGGTGAAGCAGGCCGCGGGTTTGCCGTGGTTGCCGATGAGGTTCAGCGGCTGGCGGAAAGGTCAGTCCATGCGACCCGCCAGATAGAGATTCTGGTTAAGACTATTCAGGTGGATGCTCAGGAAGCGATCCTATCCATGGAACAGAGTACTACGAACGTTGTGGCTGGCGAGAAATTGGCAGGGGATGCAGGTAGTGCACTGGCAGAAATCGAACAGGTTTCCAATCAGTTAGCTAAGCGAATTTTGGCTATTGCCGATGCCGCCCGGCAGCAGGCGGCGGTTGCCGCTAATGTGATGCAGTCTATGACTATCATTCAGGAGATTACCATGCAGACTTCGGAGGGCACCAATGAAACTGCAGAATCCATCGGGCAACTGGCTGAACTTGCGGCAGAATTGCGGAAGTCCGTAACCGGCTTTAAGTTACCTAACAGTGGGGGGTGAGGTAACCTATATTTTGGAGGATAAACATAAGGGTATGGCCACCTGAGGTTCAATCATCCCGGATGGGTGACAGGGAGTTGAAATGGATGATCCAGCAAATGGTGAAATAGATACAACTATGAAACACCAGAAACCTATCGAGTACGATGCTCTCGTCTGGGTGAAACCGGAGCTCAATGCGCTCCTTGAGCGAGCGCGTGAAGCGCTGGCGGCCTTCGCCGATGAACCGAATAGGACGGATCTGCTGAACGCGACCGTCAAGATAATTCGCCAGGTGCGAGGTACTTTGCAGGTTGTCGATCTGGTGGGTGCGACTCGACTTGCATCGGAAATCGAGGCATTACTGGACGCACTGATTGCCGATCATGTTGGTGACTGTGATGTCACATTGGGTGTACTTTCAGTAGCTGTACTTAAGCTTCCGGATTATCTTGAATACCTGCATACCGGCCATCCGGATACCCCTTTGATTTTGCTTCCCTTGCTGAATGATTTGCGTGCCGCCAGAGGTGCCGATTTGTTATCAGAAAATCAGGTATTTGTACCTGCTTTTATGGTAGCCGAAGAGCCCGATTCGGCTACTCGGAGCCAAGAACAACCGGAAGCTATAGTGACTCGGGAGCGCTATCGTTATCAACTGGGGCTGTTGAGCCTGTTGCGTGATGGCCAGGATGAGCATTCCTTACAAGGAATGAAGGCAGCCTTGTCCGCAGTACAGAAAGCCAGCCAACAGCCTCTGCTGCAGCGTCTATGGTGGGCGGCTGGAGCTCTGGTAGAAACTTTGGATGAGAAGCCGACACCAATCGCAATAAAGATGTTGCTTGGCCAGCTTGACCGGGAGATGCGCACCATTCTAGAACATGGTGAACAGACAGCGGTGAATGGATTATCGTCAGATCTACTAAAGAATCTACTCTATTATGTCGGCAGATCTACTCATTCAAACCCTTTAACGGACGCTATACGCAAGGCTTTTCAACTGGATGCTTCGTTGCCGGATGAGAATCAGCTTGAACTCGCACGCCGTGATCTTGCCGCACCGAGTTTGAAATTATTGGAAACGGTCAGCGATGCCATCCAAGAGGATCTAGGCAGTATCCAGGATCAGCTGGAGGTGGTTACTCGTGGCGGTGACTTCCAATCCGATAAGATGATGCAGATTCCCGCTCAATTACGCAAGATTGGTGATACTTTCGCCATGCTGGGATTGGAAGATATTTATGTGCAAATTGTCGCTGAGGCAACGCGGCTTAATGCGGCATTAGAAAACAATACAGAGCTAGACCTGCCTTTTTTACTGAATCTGGCCCAGACCCTATTGCAGGCATCGGAATCGTTGCGCCATTTTCTGCAAGAGCACAAAAGCGGGAACCTACAGCGTTCTGATGCGGTTGATAATCCTGAGCTGACGGCCGCTGGTGTGCGGGAAGTGTTGCGGGATATTGCGCGAGTCAAAGAGGCATTGAATGCCTATTTCGATGCTTCCCTTGATCACGCTGATCTCGCTTTCATGCCTAAGGTCCTGACTGATCTGATCGCAGCATTGTCGGTCATGAATGTTAACCAACCTTTGCCTCGACTGGAGCGTGTTCGCCAGCAGGTGAGTCTACTAATTGATTTACAAGCCAGTCCGCCGCAGATTTGGGAAGATACCTTGGCTGAGGCCATCTCAGCGATAGAAATGTATCTAGAGCAGTTGGCCGGACAGCTGCCGGAACAGCCTGGCTTCCTTGAGCGCGCAGATCAGGCTCTCACTAGCTTGGATATGCTGGATATTGGTGCTGAAAGCAAAACTATAGAGTCGACATCGGGAGGATCGGTTGCGGAAGAGCCCGGGTTGGCGGAAATGGAGATCATGCCACAGCCAGGGGTGCAGATTACAGAGAATGAGGGTAGTCAGCCCCCGGTTGGGCTTCAAAAGGTATCAGAAAAGCCGGAAGCGCAATCTCTCTCAAAGCAATCGGTTGAATTGAGTGAGTTGCGCCTAATTCGTCCAGACACAGAACCGGAAATACTCGAGACCTTTATTGAAGAAGCTGAGGAAGAAACTGCCCGCATTGCCGAAATGCTGTCGCAATTGTACCAACATCCAGATGCTAATGAATTGCTGGTGACTATGCGGCGCAGTTTCCACACTTTGAAGGGCAGTGGTCGTCTGGCTGGAGCAGAATTGCTGGGTGAATTTGCCCAGGTTTATGAGAATATGCTCAACCGGATTCTTGACCATACTATCGAAATGCGGCCGGAGCATACCGATCTGCTCAACGTTACTCTTCCGCTTTTGCGCGAACTGATCGAAAAGATGAAGGGGAATGCTGTGAATCCGGTATTGTCCTTGAATCCTATTGAACTGATGCAGCGCGCGGAAGCGTTGGCGTATCCGCTGGCAACGGATAAACAGGTCTCTGCTACAACAATCACTCATCTCAGCGAAAGCAGTGAATCGCAGGATCGTCGACAAAAAATTCAGGAGATGATCGCTGAATTGAATGACTTCCTCAATGCTATCTATGGAGGCGGGGTTATCTGGATCGATGATTCGATGCCCAGAATTCTGGAGCAGTTGGCTGAGTTGACCGAGGGTATGGCGGTACAGGGAATCTCACAGGTTTTCGCCCAGCTGAGTGATTTGATATCCGAGTTCAAGGATGGTGCGCGTCCTTTACCGCAGCGGATGCTCAGTTTGTTCCAGAAGGCGGTGACACTGGCGGATTCGAGCATCACTGCAAAGCCCGATGCGGATGCTTTGTCGGAGGACGCGAAAAGGCTTAGCAAAGCCATCTTGGCTATGCGTTCTGAACTGAGGCTGGAGTCTGGCCAGAAGCTGGATGAAGTGGAGAAATCGGCCGATGAAACCTCGTTCAGGGACCCGATTCAAAATGTCATTTCCAAGAGAGTTCAAGAGCCTGCTTCCGAAGTCGATGAGTCTGCCAGTGAACCTGAACAGCACCTGGAATTGGAGATGAGTGGGCCCGACCTGGCGGAAGATCTGGATCAAGACCTGGTGAGTATCTTCTTGGAAGAAGCGGATGCATTGCTAGGTAGTCTTGATTCCGCCTTACAGGACTGGAAGCGGGAACCTGATGGCAAGAAGATTTCAGTTTGCCTGCAGAGAGATCTGCATACCCTGAAGGGTAGCGCGCGCATGGCTGGATTCGCGAATATCGGCAATTTGGCTCATGCGTTGGAAACGTGTATAGCGCATATGCTTGAAACAATGGAGGTATCCTGGGATTCAGAACTTTCCCTGATTCAGAGTGGCATAGATCAAATTGCAGGAATGCTGCAGCTTATTCGGAAAGGGCAGCCAGTCTATCCACTGCCTTTGTTAATAAAGCAGCTCGTTTCGTTACGATCGCCACAGATGGAAATTCCGGCAACCTCCAGACTCAGTATAGAAGAAACGATACCGACGCCACTGGTAGAATCCTTACTGCCTGATATTCACACAGTACCTATCGTATCTAAAAAAGTGGAATCTCCTTTGCTCGCAGCAATACCAGAATTATCGAAAGAGGCCAGCGTATTACCCATCGCTGTAGAACTGGAGACCGAACGCCAAGCCCCTATACGGGTTTCTCCAGAAAGCTTGGAACCCATTCATGTTTCAGCCGGTTTGCTGGATAGACTGATTAACCATGCAGGCGAAGTCAATATTTATCATGCGCAAATGCAACGGCAAATTGGCCAATTCGGGTTTGATTTGGGAGAATTACAGCGAACCATCGATCGACTGCGGGTACAATTACGATTATTGGAGCAGGAAACAGAAGTACAGATACTACACCGTTTTCAGAATGAGCAAATGGCCAGTCAGACGGAGAACCGAGCAGATTTCGATCCCCTGGAGCTGGATCGTTATTCAAATATCCAGCAGTTATCCCGGGTACTAGCCGAAAGTGTCAACGATCTGGGTAGCATCGACGATCTATTACTTGAAGAAACACGGAAAGCAGAAGATTTATTGGTGCAGCAACGGCGGGTCAGTATAGACCTTCAGGAGGGGCTGATACGCAGCCGAATAGTACGTTTTGGAGGGTTAACCCCCCGACTTAACCGGGTTGTAAGACAAACAGCGCAGGCATTAGGCAAGCAGGCGGAATTGGCGGTCACTGGCGATAATGTCGAGGTTGACAGGTCAATTCTGGATCAGTTGGGCGCTCCCTTGGAGCATCTTCTGCGCAACGCATTGGCCCATGGTGTAGAGGCGCCAGGTGATCGCCGCCTCATGGGCAAGCCTGAAAGCGGGCAAATATCCATAGCAGTGTCTCGGGAAGGCCCGGAAATCGTCCTTTCCGTCGCGGATGACGGGAGGGGTATCGATTTCTCTGCAATTCGCGAAAAAGCGATTGCGAAAGGGTTAATCCGCAGGGATGAGGCGCCGCCAGACCGGAAAATTATCGGATTGATTCTGGAGAGCGGGTTTTCTACGGCGGAAAAAGTGGATCAGATTGCTGGGCGCGGCGTTGGCCTCGATGCCGTGAGGCATGTCATCAAACAGCTTGGCGGGGTTATGAACGTGACTTCCTGGCCTGGCCAGGGTACGCGGTTTACCCTCCATATACCCTATACTCTGTCCATCACACAGGCGTTGCTGGCCCAGGCAGGGGAACATCTGTATGCTTTGCCGATGGCGGGTATTCAAAGTATTGTGCGTCTTCCCATCACAGAATTATGTGAAATTTATGCCGGGAAATCACGAATCTGCGACTATGCAGGCGATGCGTATGAAATCCAGCCATTGGAGTTATTGATGGGGGTGGGCGGGGACGCGCCGCCAGCGGGCCATGATGGCGGCTATTGCCCGTTGCTACTGCTGCGCTCGGGAGACAATCGCGTTGCCATTCAGGTGGATGGATTATTAGGTAGCCGCGAAGTAGTTATTAAACCACTAGGCGGTCAGTTTTCCAGACTACGTGGTATTTCCGGAGCCACCATATTAGGTGATGGTAGTGTGGCGATGATTCTGGATGCAGCCGATCTTGTCCGCCTGTCTGGCACCCGCAAGCTTAAACCGCTGGTTACCGCTGAGGCAGCAAAGCCTGCCGTGCATAAGAGGCCATTGATAATGGTTGTCGATGATTCGATTACTATTCGCAAGGTAACCCAACGAGTACTGGAGCGCAATGGCTATGAGGTAGTTACCGCTCGGGATGGGGTGGATTCCTTGACCCAGCTTGAAGAACGGACCCCTGATCTTGTTTTGACTGATATTGAAATGCCGCGTATGGATGGCTATGAGCTGGCGTCTCATATTCGTAATGTGCCTCACCTGCACGCAATACCCATCGTCATGATCACCTCCCGCACCGGAGAAAAACATCGCAAGCGAGCGCTGGATATGGGCGTTGACCGATATTTGGGTAAACCCTATCAGGAGCAGGATTTGCTAAATAGCATTCAGGAACTTTTAGCCAACCGGTCCCAATCTGAAACGAGCAGACCTTTGATGCAATCACCGGATCAGAGGCTACACTGATGGCCATTCATAAACTTAATATTTTAATTCTGGATTTAGTCAGCGGTATGCAGCTGGCTATTCCGGAAGTGATGCTGGCTGAAATAATAGAACAGGAACCTGTTTCTGGGCGTCTACCCGGGCAGGCGCCCTGGTTTCTTGGTTTTATGGCTTGGCGCGGATTGAAGATTCCCGTTGTGGATCCAGGCGGAAGACGCAGCACGACGATACCTGCTTTGACTACGATGCGACATTTTGTGGTAATTTTTGGCCTGGAACAATGGCCAGACCTAGCCTATTATGCGCTACCCTTGAGTGATGCCCCACATCGCTTGCGGCTGGGATCAGATGATATAAGTATAGATGAGGACTCATCCGTAGCAGATTATAAGGCGCTGGCTATGTATGCCAGTTTTTCTGGATATTCGGTGGGTATTCCCCAAATCTCATATTTTGAGAAACAAATTTATTCACAACTTGATCCAGGATCTAACCCTACGCCCTAATACCCGGTAAACTCAACCCCTACATACACCCCTTTGACTGAGTTAAAAACCCGGTGAGGAGTCCAATAGCCAAGGTACTTTCCCGGGCGATGATTAATCTTTCGTACAGCTTCGGCAAGGGTCTCGTCTGTCACCTTTCTAAAGTCACTCCCCTTGGGGAAATACTGACACAGTAAA
>VAOW01006794.1_pt1 | contig 13144 bp, 12 predicted proteins | sample 3393921 | NCBI WGS metagenome assembly VAOW01 (sample SAMN08290428, study PRJNA428436) | hydrothermal vent metagenome | isolation source: Deep-sea hydrothermal vent chimney | place: Indian Ocean: Southwest Indian Ridge | depth 2742 m m
AGTATTTCCCCAAGGGGAGTGACTTTAGAAAGGTGACAGACGAGACCCTTGCCGAAGCTGTACGAAAGATTAATCATCGCCCGGGAAAGTGCCTTGGCTATTGGACTCCTCACCGGGTCTTTAACTCAGTCAAAGGGGGTGTATGTAGGGGTTGAGTTTATCTATATTCAGGTATGGCTGTGGAGGGTGACGATATGCGGCCCGCCCTGGCGGCGGATCATTACCTTTCAGGCGCTGGATTTCATCTTGGTCATTGTTGCCACGGCATCCCGGTACATGAAAATTGTGCTGTGAGGGTACCGCTGAGCCAGCAGACTGGATAGATATGTGATAAGTGATTGATTTAATGGTGGGCCGTGTTGGGCTCGAACCAACGACCATCGGATTAAAAGTCCGGTGCTCTACCAACTGAGCTAACGGCCCAAGTCGCTAATTATAACGAGAATTCCCAGCGGCGGAAAGTCTACACCCATCTATGATACATGAGTTTGAACAAGAACTCCCTGCCAGCTGGTTTAACCGGCCTGATTTTCCACTTTCCCCTTGTCAGTCACTAAATCCGTTGTCAATCCCTTGATGACCGACTCGTCCAATGTTTCTCGCTTGAGTAATTCCTGGGCGGTACGCTCCAGCACCTTGCGATTTTCTTCGAGGACGTGAGTTGCCCGGTGGAATTGGGCATTGATGATGTTTCTGATTGCATCATCGATCTGTTCCTGAGTAATCTCGGAAACATGAACACCAGTACTCATCTCCGGCATATTCGGAAATTGCTGTTGCTGGCGCTCATAGGCGATGTAGCCCAGTTTTTCATCCATTCCATAACGCATCACCATATCACGAGCTATGTCAGTAGCCTTGGCCAGATCATCGGCCGCACCAGTAGAAATTTTCTTGAACACCAGTTTTTCCGATGCTCTGCCACCAAACAACACCGCAATCTTATTTTCCAGCTCTTCCTTGGTCATCAAATAGCGATCTTCGCTTGGCCGTTGAATGGTATAACCGAGCGCGCCGATACCGCGGGGGATGATGGAAATCTTATACACTGGATCAGCGCCCGGTAGTGCCAAAGCAACCAGAGCATGCCCCGTCTCATGATAAGCAACCGTACGGCGCTCCGTTTCGTTGAGGATGCGGTTTTTCTTTTCCAGTCCAGCCACAGTCCGCTCGACCGCCTCGGTAAAATCCTGCAAATAAACAGCTTCCGCCTTGCGCCGGGTGGCCAGCAGAGCCGCCTCATTGGCTAAGTTAGCCAGATCAGCGCCCGTAAATCCGATGGTCATGGCGGCAATTTGCTCCAAGTCGACATCACCGGCCAGTTTGGTCTTTTTTGCATAAATCTGCAAAATGGCGAGGCGACCAGGCTTATCAGGCCGATCCACCAAGACCTGGCGATCGAAACGGCCTGCACGCAACAATGCCGGATCCAGGATCTCAGGGCGATTGGTAGCGGCCAAAATCATCAGCCCGCTGCTGACGTCAAAGCCATCCATTTCCACCAGTAACTGATTCAGGGTCTGCTCCCGCTCGTCATGCCCTCCGACTGGCCCACCGGCAGCGCGGACACGCCCAAGGGCGTCGATCTCATCGATAAAAATGATTGCCGGAGCTTTCTCCCGCGCTTGTTCGAACAAATCCCTAACCCGGGCAGCACCTACACCAACAAACATTTCAACAAATTCCGAACCGGAGATGGAGAAAAAAGGAACGCCGGCTTCGCCAGAGACGGCCTTCGCCATCAGCGTCTTACCGGTCCCAGGTGGCCCGACCAGTAACACACCCTTGGGAATATGCGCTCCTAACCGGCTGTAGTCCTGTGGATTTTTCAAAAAATCAACAACTTCCTTCAATTCCTCTTTGGCCTCATCCTCACCCGCCACATCATCAAATGTGACGCCGGTGTTCTGCTCAACATAAACCTTGGCACGACTCTTTCCAATGGTCATGAACCCTCCCATTCCGCCCTGCTGATTAGCAAATTTCCGGATAAAAAAGATCCAGACACCCACAAAGATCAAGGCGGGCAATACCCAGGAAAGTAAATCACTGAGCCAACGGCTCTGTATGGTACGCGTATAAGGTATGTGAAATTGTGAAAGCTGCTTGATCAGATCGAGCTTGACACGATTGGTAGTAATAACCATTTTACCGTTGACTGGTTGCTTAAGTTTGCCGATCAATGCTGTATCAGTGATCGTTACCCGCGAGACTTGGCCTTCCTTCAGCGCTTTTTCAAAGGCAGGGTAGGAAATATGCTTGATCGTACTGGCTTTCTGCCACCAACTCTGAAACAAAAACAGCAATAGCAAAGCTACGATCCAGTAAGTAATATGCCATTGGGTTTCCTTCTTCATACCAATACCCCTTTAAACGTAAACAAATTTCTAGGTTGCTTATGAATCAATGCCATAAACCCCAGATATGCCAATGCGGTCGATGTTGAGACCTCTGCACTGGATTTGAATGAACAGACAGAGAAACCGGACTGCCCGCAGTTTTATCTCCCTTATCCTGGAAAGGCGTACTTTCCGCAAGCAGCTGTATCCGGCGAATACGCTCTTCGGTGCTCGGGTGGGTGCGTAACCAGGAAGGCTCAGGGTTACCCCACCCAGGTAAAAGGAAAGTCCGCCATGAACGGTTGACCGATTCGATTTTTCTGAGCGCGAAGATTAACCCCTCTGGATCACCATTTAATTTTATGGACAACATATCGGCAGCATATTCTCGAGTTCTGGATAAACTCAATTGCACAATCAGAGCCAGTTGCGGTGCAAAAACCGGTAATAATATGCCATAAAAATCATGCCTGATTAAACCAAAAAAAGTCGCGGGCATCGCTAGGAAAAGAAATATCACGCCAAAGAGCGACATTAGACTGGTCAGGCGACTGGCATAATCAGCCAGGCCCATAACACGTAAATCATGATGAACGATGTGACTCACTTCGTGCGCCAGCACAGCAGTAAGCTCACGTCCATTCAGACTCCGCAATAGGCCATCCGTCAAAACGATCACCGGTGCCTTATGCGAACCCAGTGTGAAGGCGTTGACAATGGGACTGGGCGCGTGGAACAAACGCGGCGTTGCCGGCAAATGGGCCTTATGTGCCAATTGGTCAATGATTCGCCATAAACCAGGGGACTCTTCGTGATCTATGGGTTGGGCCTTATACAAACGCAACATCCATCGCGTACCCGCGGCCGGTTGGATCAACAGACTGAACAGGCTGGCACCTAATGCCACCCAGGCTCCGAAAGCACCAAATAGCAGATAGCCGACCAAGGATGCAATTCCGAGTAACAGCGATATCAACAGAAATGTCTGCAACCAATTCAGCAAATGGTGTATCCAGGCAGGGCGTCGATTGGGCATGGATTTTCCTGAGAGGAGATCTAGCAAACAAGTATAAAACTAATATGCCATGTTCCGTCACCGCTTAAAACCCCAGGCACCCCTGGTACCAGAAGTAAATAAGCGCTCCAGAGGGGCGCCCGTGATTGATCCATCCAGAGCTTTTACCCTGCAATTAAATCAATTCAAGGGAATGCCCGAGTCAATCCGGAACAGCCTGGCAGAAGGATGGGGGCACCTGCATAACTGCTACCAATCCTCTGACTCGTTTCCGCCCTGATATTAAACCCGGTTTCCAGTTACGGAATTAGTAGTGGCAGCTTCCGCGCAGGTTCAGAACGGGCGTTGCAAAGATACCCGGGGATTCACAGATCCGGCAAAGGCTCCGCGGGGTACTTCAGGGTTTCCAGTGCAGTTGTGGTGGCTATGGGTGGACTTGAACCACCGACCCCAGCGTTATGAGTGCTGTGCTCTAACCAGCTGAGCTACATAGCCAACTTGATAAGCACCATATTTTCTCCAACCATGCAAGGCAAGTCAACCAGAAGAAGTAACTGCTGTCAGGGGAAGATAAACACTAGGGGGTATTCCGTGATTAATCTACCTTACAGAAACCAAGGAGACACCTTATGAGGCAAGTAGAATGATCACCGGAGATTCAGAAAATGTGTTTCAGGAAGGATGCCGGTAACCCCCGCCGATTCAGGTAAAATTCTGCAGCACCCTGTTCCTGGCCGCCAATTGGGTACCGGATGGGGCGTAGCGCCTGAAATAATCTTCGATACCCCGATGCAATGCCTCGGCCATATGCCTACGAAAAGCCGGGGTTCGTAATTGGCGTTCCTCCGCCGGGTTCGATATGAATGCGGTTTCCACCAATGCCGAGGGGAAATCCGGGGATTTAAGAACAACAAATGCGGCACGTTCGATATTGCGTGAATGCAGTCGAATCACCCCACTGATACTTTGAGTCAAATTTTCGCCCAATTTGAAGCTGGACTCAATCGCCGCGGTCTGCGCAAGATCGACCAGAACAGACGCTACCATGCTGTTCTTGGTGGATAGATCAATGCCGGCAATCCGATCCACCGAATTCTGTCGCTTCGCCAACAAGCGAGCCGCCTCTGACGAAGCGCCATGCTCAGACAATACATAGACAGTGGAACCCTTAGGGTAACGATATGGCGATGCATCCGCATGGATGGACACGAATAGATCGGCTCGATGCGCCCGGGCTCTCCGCACACGACCAGACAAAGTAATAAAATAATCTCCTTTTCTGGACATGACCGCCCGCATTCCAGGGGTCTTCTGAACCAGCGCTTCGAATCGACGGGCGATATCGAGGACCACATGTTTTTCATAGGTACCGTGTTTTCCAATAGCGCCGGGGTCTTTGCCACCATGGCCTGGATCGATAAACACCACGACATCTCGCAAACGATCATGGGTTCGAACGGCGGCAGCTGATAGAACCGGCTCCAGTGGCTGTGTTTTGGTATTAGCCAGATCGACAATTAATCGGTACCCTCTTCCACCCTGACCCGGCCCAAGAAGATGGCTTGCGGGATTGACCTCCGCATTCAGATCGAGCACGATCCGTGAGTCTGTAAAATGCCTTTTAGCATAACGGACATCACGAACCAGCGCATTGGGCTTGATGCGCAATCCCCGCGTGAGGTGCGCATTCCTGAAGTCGATCACCAACCTATCCGGGTTTTTCAGGGTGAAAATATTATGCTGTACCGAACCACTCAATTCGAAAATAACTTGTGAATCGCTCCCATTACCCGTCAGTCGCATACCATGAATCCGGATGGAGGTCGCAGCAAAAGCGCGAGGACTGGCCAGCGTAATCGCAGCAACCCCTGAGAGGCCCAGTAATTGACGAAGAAAACGGCGGCGATCAATCTCATTTTGTGGATATCTCATATATCCTCCCGGCAGCCCTACTTATACCCTTTTCTAAAGGATCAACGATACCGGACAAAGAGTCAAGTCTTAACTACCTATTTATTAGGTAGATAGGAGATATACTTTCAGCTTTACCTCACCTTGTGAGTCTGCTCTAACCACTCACTTTCAGCATTGATATTTCGTTGGATCCACTACACCTGCCTCAGAAAAGCCTTGGGTACGCAACCGGCAGGCATCACAGTGCCCACACGCACGCCCCGCTCCGTCCGCCTGATAACAGCTGACGGTCTGCGCATAATCTATGCCCAGTCCAACACCTAGGCGAATAATCTCCGCCTTGCTCAAATGCAGCAGTGGCGCATGAATACTAAATGGAGTCCCCTCCACTCCAGCCCGGGTGGCCAGTTTGGCCAGTTGTTCAAAAGCCTGAATAAACTCAGGCCGACAATCAGGATATCCAGAATAATCCACCGCATTGACACCAATAAAAATATCTCTGGCACCCAGCACTTCAGCCCAACCCAATGCAATAGCGAGAAATACGGTGTTGCGCGCCGGCACGTAGGTTACAGGAATCCCTTCCTGGGGAATTTCTGGGATAGCAATTGATTGATCAGTCAAGGCTGAACCACCAATCTGACCTAAGTCGATAGATATCAGACGATGCTCTATCGCGCCGTAAAGCGATGTGACCCGGCACGCAGCCTCCAATTCGGCTGCGTGCCGCTGTCCGTATTGAAAACTCAATGCATGGCAGGAAAATCCCTGTTTGCGCGCCAACGCCAGCATGGTAGCCGAATCAAGCCCCCCGGAAACCAAAACGACAGCCTCTTTCATCGCCCCCGCTCATTCCCCCATAAATATTTATGTAATTGGATTTGAAGACGTACCGATAATCGGTCTTCCAGGATCCAATCGGCCAAATGGTGCGAAGATAATTCTCCATGCACGGCTGAAAACAGGATTTCAGCCTGCGTATTCATTAAATACTGACTCATAATTCCCTTAGCCCACTCGTAATCTGCACGGTTCAAGAGCACAAATTTGAGCTGATCCTTTGGGTTCAAATATTGAATATTTTCAAATCGATTGCGGTTTACCTCGCCTGAACCAGGTGGCTTGATATCTAACACTTTGATCACCCTGGGATCGACCTGCTCCACGGACAATGAACCACCGGTTTCAAGAGAGACAACCAATCCTTGATCACACAGCCTGCGCAGTAATTCATGAACTGATTTCTGTGCCAGGGGTTCGCCGCCCGTTATCGTGACCTGCTTAACACCATACTCACGAATCCGGTCATAAATCTGATCTTGTTCAATCCATTCACCCCCCTTGAAAGCATAGGCTGTATCACACCAGGTACAGCGCAATGGACAACCGGTCAGCCGCACAAACACCGTCGGCATTCCGACCAGGGTTGATTCCCCCTGCAGGGACAGAAAGATCTCTGTAACACGTAAGGACGTGGGGGCGATATTTCCCCTAATTTTGCCAATAGCCTGCATCAGCCTCAAAAGTCTCAATCTGGATTGGTCTAACCTGATCTGTTGGCATAAAATCCAACCGACATCGAGTCAATCAATGTCCCTGGGTTTTCATCAGATTCAGGTGATCCGATGCCAGCATAGCTTCCGTGGAACCAGGGTACTGACTGATAACTTCCTGAAGGGTTTTCCGTGCCATCGACCATTGATGTAAGGCATATTGGCAATAGCCAATTTTCAGCAGCGCACCCGAAACCTTATTGCTTTGTGGATAGCGGTTGACTACGGATTGAAAATGTTTTAAAGCCTTGGCGTAATCCTTTTCTATATACAAAGCCTCACCCGTCCAATATTCTGCATTGGGGATATAGGAACTTTGGGAATAATTTTTTTCAAAATTGGTAAAGGCTGCAATCGCAGCCTGATAATGACTGTTCATTAGCAAGTTAAAAGCTTTTTGATAGGCCGCTAATTCTGTAGCGGAGCGACTATTCCCCGAGCTGCCGCCATTTACAGAGTGGATAGTTTGAGGAGCGCTGGTGATAACGGAGGTTGATGTAGCAATATTCGTTGGGGTCAAACCAGTAGCTATTCCGGTTTTGGTCGAGGGAATACGGGTATCAGCCGGTCCACCAGTCGCGGTTGCCCCGCCTCGTGGCGTGGCGGACCGGAGAGTCTGTAATCGCTGATCAAGGTTCACATACAACTCGCGTTGATGCTTTTTCAACGCCTGAATTTCATGTGCCAAAATCTGATTTTTACCATACAAATCCCGTACCTCCTGCTTGAGAGTGCTTATTTGCTGATAAAGCAACACGAGCGCGGGCGATTCGGCTGCATGTGCAGAAAATACGGGGCCAAGCAGGCCTAAGCAGACGTATAAAACCAGTTTTCTTGGTCTACTCATCATTTTACCCATTTATATTTCTTGATCAGGGTCGGTGATTGTTCGGATAAACCATATTAACCCGACGATTTTGACTCCAGCAGGCAGGCGTCTGCTGCAAACAAACCGGATTATTCTTGCCATAACTGATAAGCGTCATCTGATTGGGATTGACACCCTGCAATTTGAGTAAATTGGCAACCGCCTGTACGCGACGTTGACCCAGCGCCATATTGTAAGCTTGAGTTCCCCGATCATCGGTGTTCCCCTCCATTTTGATGCGGAAATTGGGATGGGCTGTGAGATAGGCGGCATTCTGACTAATAATAGGTAAATATTTGGGAGCTATCTGGCTACTATTAAAAGCAAAATAGACCGTGCGCTGGGAAATCGGACTATTCGGCGAGTTCAGTGGAATCATTGTCAGCCCACTTTGCTTCTGTAAAGCTGATCCTTGCCCACTTTTCATGGGGGCTGGAGCGCGCGGCGTTACTCCCGTTACTGGCTGCACAGTTTGGGAAGTTGGTGCGCAGGCTGAAAGAAGTATTCCCAACACCGGGACTGCCAAATAATAAGTTAATCTGATCATCTGTATTCCTCCAGTTAAAAGCATGAATACCAATTCTTATTGCACTGATTGCTGACTAAAAAGGCCCCACGTAGGCTGCCCGATATTTTCCACACCACTCATTCGCTCCTTGACGCGGCCACCGACGCTAACGGTCGCCAGAATGCTCTTGCCTTGATAATAGGTACTATACAGAATTATAGTTCCGTTCGGCGCAAAACTGGGAGATCCGTCCAAAGGGCCATCCGTCAGAATCCGGGGCTGACCTGTTTGCAAATTCAACAAACCGATACGAAACCCGGATTGTCCACCATGCACAAAAGCAATCAGATTTCCATTAGGTGATACCGTCGGCCCCGCGTTGTAATGACCGTCGAAAGTCAATCGCTGAGCCGTACCACCAGACAGATATTTGATATAAATCTGCGGAGATCCGCCTCGATCAGAAGTGAAAACAATAGCCTTTCCATTGGGTATCCAAACCGCGCCCGTGTTAATGGCGGAAGCAAAAGTAAATTGCGTGAGTCGATGTGTTTTTAAGTCGAGGATAAAAATCTCCGCAGACCCGTCCCGGGTCAGCGTCATCGCCAAATTCTGGCCATCCGGAGAGAATGCCGGCGCACTGTTCAAACCGGGTTGGTCAGACACCATTTCACGCTGCCCGGTCTTTAAGTTCTGAATATAGATGGCTGGCGTTCCGGTACGATAACCCACATAGGCAATATAGCGTCCATCAGGTGACCAAGCCGGCATCGCCAACGGTCTGCTGGAAGCAAAAATCACTTGAGGGTTGTGACCATCGTAATCCGCCACCACTAGCTGGTATTTAATAATCCGCCCACCTTTGACCTGAGTCTGAACATAGGCAATATGGGTTGTGAAAACACCTCGCTGGCCCGTCAATTGTTGATAAACCAAATCACTGATTCGATGTGCCGACTGGCGTAGTTGCTGAGTTTTCACCTGAAATGTATAGCCCAGAATCTGCTCACCTTGAAGCGTGTCAAACAACTGTAATCTGATATTGAATTGCCCCGGCGAGATCCCTCGCAAACTACCGATAACCAAGTCACTGACTCCGATGCTTGTCCATTGATTGAATTGGATATTCCCAGGCCGGGTTGGTTTTTGGGGCAACCTGCCAACCGGCAACGGAGCAAAAAGACCAGTCCTCAATAAATCATTGGCAACGATACCTGCAATCTCGACAGGGGGCTGGCCCCGCCCATGCCAGGCAAACGGTATGATGGCTATAGGTGTCGCGCCTACCGCTCCACGGGTTATGGTGATATGCAAATCTGCCTGTGCCAGACTACTGAGTCCAGCGGTAGTCATTAGAATAAGAATAAAAGCAAGAAAACGGCTAATGTTCATCATTATCACTCAGGCTTAAAAATAAACGTCAGAGTTGAATGGAATACGGCAGGAGATGGTGCCAGGGGCAAGGGACTGGACTGGACTATCGCCGTCTCCACGGATCGGCGAAACAGTTCATCTCCAGTACACCGACCCACATGAAAACTCAAAATATACCCTGCCGGGTCCTGTTTCACTGTGACCTCGCAACTCTGCCCTGTTTTGTAACCAATGGGAATTTTCCAGATATTCTGAATTTTGCTGGTTAACGCCTGAACCCACCGGGCCAACAAGCGACGGTTTCTAGCCACCAGTAGCGCTTGTTGTCGGCGCTCCAGTACTTGAGCCTCCACTCGCAATTGTCGTTCCATCAATTTTTTCTGGATAGCGGCTGTCCTGGCCCGGGCTTCTTCCGCTGCTTTCGCCTTCACCGCTGCCACGGCCCTTGCTTTAGCTGCTGCCACAGCTTTTACCTTCTTTGCCTTCGCTGCTGCCTTTGCCTTCGCTGCTGTTCTGGCCCGGGCTTCTGCCACAGCCCTTGCTTTAGCTGCCGCCACAGCCTTTGCCTTCTTTGCCTTCGCCGCTCTGGCCTGAGCTTCCCTAACCGCCTTTACTTTAGCTGCTGCCGCAGCTTTTGCCTTCTCCGCTGCCGCAGCCACCCTGGCCCGGGTTACTATCGCTGCCTTTGCTTTAGCTGCTGCCGCCTTCGCTTCCGCCCTGCCTGCTTTTGCCTTCGCTGCTGCCGCAGCCTTCATCCTCTCCGCAGCATTGGGCTGTGGAGGCAAAATCAACCGTGCCTGGATGGGCTGCCCGGTCGGCACGGCAGTTTGTGAGGAATCCAGCTCTATTCCCAATCCAAGCATCACTATGAGCGCGATATTCAAAAGAATTGCCGCCAGCAAAGCGCCGGGATGTCTGATTAGTTCTCGCCACATAGTCAATAGGCTGTATTTTTTCGGGGCGGCTGAGTAATCAGCCCCACTTTTTGGGCGCCGGCCTGCTGCAATATCGACATGACCAAAATAACCCGACCATAATCGACCCGGCGATCACCCTGCACATAAACTAGCAAACCCGGATATTTCTTCAATTCCGCTGTCGCGATATATCTTAAAGCAGCCACATCCAGTGCCTGAGTGGGTGCGGCCCCTCTATTGACAAAGAAACTTCCCCGATTATTGATGGTAACCACCAAAGGCTTTTGATACTTAACACTTTTAGCAATCGGTTTTGCAGGGGCCCTGGGTAAATCAACCTGAACACCCTGTTTAAGCACCGGTGCGGTCACTAGAAAAATTACCAACAACACCAGCATGACATCAATATATGGAACAACGTTCATGTTGGCCATTAGTCTGCGTTTGCGCTGGCGGCGGGACATCAATCAGTCCTCTCCAGATTGGTTGACCGCCAATTGACGCTGCAATAAAGCAAGGAACTCATCCTGAAAATTCTCATAACGAATCATCAAACGATCTGCTTCATCAACAAACCGATTGTAGGCCACGACAGCCGGGATTGCCGCAAACAATCCCATCGCGGTTGCGATGAGAGCCTCAGCGATGCCAGGAGCCACCATAGCAAGCGACGCTTGTTGTACGTTACCCAGCGCCATGAATGCGCGCATAATCCCCCAAACCGTCCCAAACAAACCAACGTAGGGACTGACCGAGCCCACCGTTGCCAGAAAAGAAAACCATCGCTCCAGACCCTCTTCCTCACGCGCCAAAGCTACCCGAGTCGAGCGTTGAGCCGTTTCCAGAATTGATCTAACAGCTATTTTTTGGGAGATTTTCTGTAGACGCAGATATTCCCTGAAACCAGCTGAAAAAATATTTTCCAGGCCATAACTCAAGGATTTTGCGTGTATGCTTTCATACAGCTGAGTTAAATTGGCTCCCGCCCAAAATCGATCCTCGAAATGATTGGCCTGGATTTTGGCAGATCGCAACTGCCCCCATTTAATGAAAATCATGGCCCAAGACATCACTGACGCCAGCAACAACAAAAAAATTACCAACTGCACCAATAGACTGGCATGCAAAACAATTTCAAATATGGACGATTCAACAGACACCCTTTACTGCCTCCATTATCGATTGGGGAATATGCATCGGGCGCCAATGGCAAACATCCAGACAAGCCAATTTGACTTGTCCACGAGCCAATAATTCCTGCCCATCGCCCTGTATTCGAAAGATGCTTTGAATAAAATGCATACTGACGTGACCTAGATTAACCAGGTTAGTTTCCACGATCAGCTGATCATCAAACCGCGCCGGCATGAGGTAATCCAGAGTCACAGAACGGACTGCGAAAACCAGATCATGATCCTGACGCAACCGGTCTTGCCCAAAACCCAACCACCGCAACCACTCCGTTCGAGCCCGCTCCATGTATTTAATATAATTGGTATGGTAAACCACACCAAAAAGATCAGTATCCTCATAATATACGCGAATCGGCCAGCTAAATTCTGCGTCCATCCCAACCTCATACCGCTAAATTATGGTAAACAGAGAAAGATATGCGCAACCACCTCCGCTTAAAGCCTATGTTATCAGTGTCCATGCTGGAAAGATCACCTTTTATAACCCTTCTGTATTCACCAATCCGAGATCATTCAAAGAAATCTTGTCACATGGGCTTGGGGAGCCTTATGCCAAGCCTATCCAGAGCAGTGTTTGCCAGAGCTCCCACCGTTACCCAGCGCGGGAACCATCGTAATGATGTATTCTCCAGAAATAAGGTGACAAGCATATTGCAGGAAATATAATACTGACATTAAAGCAAGGTTAGCATAGAATCCCTGGGTCGATGCTCAGCCCAATGACCGCCCTTTTAAGCTCATCTGTCATTGGGCAAGGCCCGCATTTCACAATTGAATCCGCTCTCCCCCGATGCTGCCCGGCTTAGCAAGGAGAAACCTGACCGAGATGGCCGAGAATAAACACCCTGTAGCACCGACTACCCCGGCATTGCCCGATCCCCGGGCGCTGGTTCCCTACTACCAAGACCCCAATGATGAGATTGATCTGGTCGATCTCGGAGTCAGTCTGTGGCGGCGCTGGAAACTGATGCTCAGCATCTTTCTGCTCTGCACTGGTCTGGGCTTGGCGCTCGCCATCGCCACACCACATACCTACCGCTATACCGCCGTGGTAGAGCTGGGATCCCACACCACGGCGAATGGCAAAGTTGTTTTTGTGGTGACTCCCGCTTCTGCCTCAGGGGCCCTGAACTCTGGCTTGATCCAGATAGCTTTGTTGCGTTACGCGAGTGAACATCGTATCGATCCACTCAAGGTTAAGATTAAGGCTAACGTACCGAATAAAAGCAATGCCATTGTTCTTGTAGGTAAAGGTCCAAAGAAATTACAGGATGCATTCGAAACGGTTGAAAGGGGCGCCGTAACGCTTTTGGCGCAAAGTACTGCCGCGCAGGTCAATGTGTTGCGGTCCAACCTGAAGCAGTCGTTGACGATGGCGCAAATCACCCTGTCACGAATCAATGACCCACAACGAATTAAGGCCGGGCGAGCAGGGCGCCAGCAAAAACTAGCCAGTGCTCAAG
>VAOW01034903.1_pt1 | contig 13135 bp, 13 predicted proteins | sample 3393921 | NCBI WGS metagenome assembly VAOW01 (sample SAMN08290428, study PRJNA428436) | hydrothermal vent metagenome | isolation source: Deep-sea hydrothermal vent chimney | place: Indian Ocean: Southwest Indian Ridge | depth 2742 m m
AAGCCATCCTGGATTTCCCACCGGAAATGCTTTTGTGCAACCTTCTCACCGTCCTATACCTTTCTGTTACGATTATAGCACCAGTAAGCTGAGTAAAGGATCGATAACTCGGTTTGGTGAATTCATCTCTGAATTCTCCGAACACGGAATTAAGTTTTGCTGGTACTCCTACAACTTTGAACATTAATAATTAAAGATTTAATGGTGGTTATATGAAGGTTCGCCAAGAGCGTGGGAAAAGTGAAAATAGACCACCGGAAAAAAGTTGTCAACTAGAGTTAGTTATATTATCGCATTCATCCAACGACTAAAGTTGTTGGTTTTCTGCTATGTCTGTCATAAAACTTTTTTTTGTCCCACACCCCTTTCCCTCAATAATTATTTATTCTATGAGGTAATATTAATACTTATGAGGGAGGCAATGTTTTATTCCCCTATAAATGGTGATGTAAAGTGTCATCTCTGTAGGCATGAATGTAGAATTGCAGGGAATAAGCGTGGCATATGCGGTGTCAGGGAAAATAGAGATGGAAAGCTCTACTCTCTAGTATATGGCAAAGCTATTTCCTACCATGTTGACCCTATTGAAAAGAAGCCACTCTTTCACTTCCTTCCTGGAAGCACCTCCTTCTCCTTTGCAACTGCTGGCTGTAATTTCAGCTGTCTGCACTGCCAGAACTGGGAGATATCCCAGCTACCACATGAAAAAAAAGAAATTCTTGGTATGGACCTTAGCCCAGAAGAAATTGTTGAGCTTGCCAGAAAATACAGGTGCGAGAGTATATCATATACCTACACGGAGCCAACAATATTCTATGAGTATGCCTATGACACAGCAAAGCTTGCAAATAAGGAGGGGATAAAGAATATCTTTGTAACCAATGGCTATACCGGTGAAGATGCATTGAGAGAAATCTCACCCTATCTAGATGCAGCAAATATAGACCTCAAGGGTTTTACAGAGGGATTTTACAAAAAGGTATGTGGTGCAAAACTCAAACCTGTGTTGGATAACATCAAACTCTACATTGAACTTGGAATCTGGATTGAGGTTACCACACTTTTAATCCCAGGCTATAATGATAAAGATGTGAAACCAATAGCCAGATTTCTAAAAGATGTAGGTGAAAATATCCCATGGCATGTAACTGGGTCTCATCCTGAATACAAGCTTTTAAATGTTGAGCCAACCGCTCCTGAAAGTCTGGTAACCGCAAGAAAGATTGGTCTTGCAGAAGGGTTAAAGTATGTGTATACAGGTAATGTACCAGGGCTTGAAGGTGAAAATACTTACTGCCCAGGCTGCGGTACCCTTCTCATTAAGAGAATCGGTTTTAATGTTGAAACCAAAGACTTTGAGGCTGGAAAATGCAAAAAATGTGGTACCAGAATTGCGGGTGTATTCTAAAACTTCATTGCCTCTTTGAAATCTATCTTTCCGGTGTATAGAGCCGAGCCTATCACAACACCTTTTGCTCCCAGAGTCTTTACTTTCCTGATATCTTCAATGGTTGATACACCTCCTGAGATAATAACCGTTCCGTCTGTAGCTTTCACAACCTTTTTAATTATCTCCTCGTCTATGCCTCCAAGCCTTCCCTCAACATCCACATTGGTGAAAAAAAATTCTGAAGCAAATTCTTTAAAATTCTCTGCCATTTCCTCCGCCTTCACACCTGTTCTCTCCTTCCAGCCCTTTATAACCACACAACCATCTCTCGAATCAAGAGCAACTATAATCCTTTCCCTGCCATACATCTCCTCAAGACTTCTTAACACCTCAGGCTTCTTCATGGCAATAGTGCCCAGAATCACCTTCTCTGCCCCTAAATTTAGAAACTTTGAAGCATCCTCAAAGCATCTCATACCTCCTCCATACTGAACAGGAATTCTTAGTTCTTCAATTATTTTTATCACAATATCTTCATTAACCCTGTTTTCTTCAATAGCTCCATCGAGGTCTATGAGATGTAACCTCTTGGCCCCAAGCCTTTCCCATCTCTTTGCTATCTCTAGAGGTTCGTCAAGTTCCACAAGCTTTTTTTCAGGGTCTCCACCACAAAGCTGGACACACTTCCTATCTTTCATATCAAGAGCAGGAATCACAAGAAAAGCCATAAAATCACTCAATAATTCTCTCAATATCTATAACAAGAATATCCCTTGCTCCGATACTTTTAACTCTTGAAATCATCTTATAAACATGTTCCTCATCCACAACAACATTAACAGCTACCATGGGTTTATCCGAGATAACCTCAGAAATGGTAGGTCCCGCCATCCCTGGCATGACTTTTCTCAACTCTTCAAGAGATTCCCTAGGAACATTCATCATAAGAAGTTTCTTCTTCTTTGCCTTGAGAACACTCTCAAAGGCAAGAACCACCTCATCAATTTTCTCCCTGTTCTTCTCAATAGATTCTCTATTCCCAATTAAATGAGCAGAGGTCTCAAGTACAACATCAAGAACTTCAAGATTATTCATCCTCAGAGTTGTACCTGTACCAACAAGGTCGACAATAAATTCTGCCACGCCAATCTGGGGAGCAATTTCTGTTGCTCCCGAAACCTTTAAAATCTCTATCTTCTTCCCCATGGAAGCAAAAAATTTCTCTGTCAGATTTGAAAACTCAGTTGCTACCCTTGCCCCTTCTCCGATATCTTTAATACTCCTGTATTTGCCATGAGGCGCGGCCACAGCAAGTTTTGCTTTACCGAAATTTAAATCAATAAGTACTTCCACATCATAATTGTTCTCCATGATAATATCATAACCAGTAACACCAAGGTCTGCGGCACCGGTATTGACAAATTCAGGAATATCCCTTGCACGAAGAAATAAAATCATGATTTCGGGATCAAGAGTGCTTGCAAAGAGCTTTCGCTCACCAGTGTTTATAGGTTTAAATCCAGCCTGAGCGAGAAGCTGCATTGCTGGCTCATGGAGTCTTCCTTTATTGGGAACTGCTAACTTAATCATAAGAAAACCTCGAGGTGTGTTTATGGATATTATTATCAGAAATGCAATCCTTGTAACAATGGATGATAGACATAGGATATTAAAAAACTTTTCCATGGGAATAGAAGGAGGGAGGATTGTTGAAATCTCTGAGAAGATAAAGGGTGAGGCTGATTTTGAGATTTCTGCAGAGGGCAAGGTTGTACTCCCTGGTCTTATAAATGCTCATACTCATCTTGCCATGACACTATTCAGAGGAAGTGCTGATGACCTTCCCCTGATGGAATGGCTAACCCAGGAAATATGGCCTGTAGAGGCACAGCTGGAAGCAAAAGATGTGTATGCAGGCTCCCTTCTCGGCTGCCTGGAGATGATACGTTCAGGCACTACAACCTTCAATGACATGTACTATTACCTTGACGAAGTCGCCAAGAGTGTAGGAGAAGCAGGAATAAGGGGAGTGCTATCATTTCCATTGCTTGATGTAGCTGGAGAAGAGCAGGGCGAAAAGCTTCTGGGAAAGGCTAAAGAAGGACTCAAAAGATATAATGGTATTGAGAGGGACTCAAAGATTATAGTTTTTGTTGGGCCACATTCTCCCTACACATGTTCAGAGAGGCTTCTTATTCAGGCAAAAGTTCTTGCAGAAGAGCATAATACAGGACTTCATATACATGTCTCAGAAACCATGACGGAGGTAAAAAATTCCCTTGATACCCATGGTCTGAGACCATTTGAATATCTCGAAAAAATTGGCTTTCTTGGCGAGAATGTTCTTGCCGCCCATGGAGTGCATGTAAACAAAGCTGAGATGGATTTAATAAAAATGCGGGGAGTGAGCATTGCCCATAGCCCGGTAAGTAATATGAAACTTGCATCTGGCATAGCACCTGTACCCGAGTATATCAAAAAAGGTATAAATGTGGCTCTGGGAACTGATGGCTGCGCCAGCAATAACAACCTGGATATGTTTGAAGAGATCAAGATATCCGCCCTCCTTCACAAGATTGCCAGTGGTGACCCTTCTGCTCTCAAAGCCTACAGCGCTCTGGAGATGGCAACCATAAATGCTGCCAGAGCTCTTGGTCTAGAGAAGGAAACTGGGTCCCTTGAAATAGGCAAGAGAGCTGATATAATTATTGTGGACTTTCAGAACCCAAATCTGAAGCCTCTCAGCAACCCAGTTTCTCATCTGGTTTACTCTGCAAGAGGGTGTGATGTTTCCACCACAATAGTGAACGGGGATATTCTCATGCTTGATGGAGAGCTCAGAACTCTGGATGAGAATAGAGTAATGAAGTTTGCCGAGGAGCAGGCAGGAGACCTTTTTGCCAGAGCAGGAAAAAAGGATAAGCTATTCAGTTAAACGAAAAGATTAAATAATCTTCTACCAGCATTTACCTTCTATAAGTGAAAAAGGAGAGTTTTATATTAGAAATTAATGAGGTGGTTAAATGATATTTGAGGCTATTTCAACAATAAAAAAAGCAGAGAAAGAAGCTGAAGTCAGAATAAAGGAGGCAGAGAAAGAGGCTGAGCAACTCTTGGGAGATGCCCAAAAGGAAGCTGAGATAATCAAGAGAGATGCAGAACTCAAAGCAAAAAAAGATGGTTCAGCTCTTGTCCTCAAGGCAATTAAAGAAGGAGAAAAAGTAGCAAGAATGATGGAAGTGGAAGGAGAAGAAAAAGTGAAGAAGCTCAGAGAAGATGCTGAGAAGGAAATTAATAAGGCAGCTAAACTTATTGTTGCCAGGGTAATGGATGCCTGATTTATATTTTATCAGAGGAGAGGGCTTACTTTATTGCTATAGGGATTCTAGCCAGTAAATCCCATTTATAGAGGTGATAAGAACGGAAACTTCACTGCTCTTTGTAATTGTGGTGGCTGCTGTTTCGTATGTCCTGATAATTACAGAAAAGGTACATAGAACTGTAGCTGCTCTTGGTGGAGCTTCTATTTTACTGCTCTTTGGCAGATACTTCGGGCTTATTCCAAAAGAAAAATTCCCCAGCGAAATACACTTTATGGCCGAAGCTGTGGATTGGAATACTATAGGTCTTCTCTTCGGAATGATGGTTATAGTTGGGATACTGAAGGAAACAGGTGTCTTTGAGTTTCTTGCAATAAAAGCTGCAAAAGTTTCCAACGGCGACCCTTGGAAGATAATGCTACTCTTCTCAATTATAACAGCTATCCTCTCTGCATTTCTGGATAATGTAACAACTGTTCTGCTCATAGCTCCTATAACTATAAGTATAACCAAAAGTCTGAAGCTAAAGCCTGTTCCCTTTCTTATAGCAGAAGTTATCACATCTAATATTGGAGGAGCATCAACTCTCATTGGAGACCCTCCGAATATAATTATCAGCAGCGGCGCAGGTCTGAGCTTTAATGAATTTATTATAAATATGGGTCCTCCAATATTTGTAGCATTACTGGTTACTCTTGTCTTTATAAAATTTGCATTCAGAAAAGACCTTTCACAAAAACCCAAAAACATAGAAAAGATTTTGCAGATAAATGAATGGGATGAAATTAAAGATTATACTCTCCTGAAAAAATCTCTATTTGTTCTCTTCCTTGTAATCGTGCTGTTTTTCCTTCACTCAAAGTTAAACTTGGAGCCCGCAACAGTAGCTATTTCTGGAGCAGTCCTTCTCCTCCTTTTGAGTGCAAAACATATAGATAATATACTCAATCAGGTTGAGTGGAGTGTTCTTCTATTCTTTGTTGGCCTCTTTGTAATAGTAAAGGGGCTTGATGTGGCAGGTCTGCTGGATATGGGTGCCAAAGCTGCAGTTGGTATAACAGGGGGTAATCTTGCTGTTGCAATGTTTGTTATTCTCTTCACTTCAGCTATAGCAAGTTCTATAGTGGATAATATACCATTCACTGCAACTATGGTTCCAGTAGTTCACAGTATTAGTGCTAACCCTATGATAGCTGCTCAGATAACCCAGGTAGGGAGCAATCCTCTCTGGTGGGCACTTGGTCTTGGTGCATGTCTTGGAGGAAATGGAACACTGATTGGCGCTTCAGCAAATGTAGTTGTAGCTGGAATAAGCGAAAAGATGGGATATCCAATTTCCTTCAAAGAGTTTTTAAAATATGGAATACCAGTAACATTTATTACAGTGATAACAGCTGGAGTTATTCTATATGCTAGAACATTCATAATTTAGGTGATTTGTATGAAGATAATTGTACCCCTTAAACTGGCTCACAGAAACCCGGTTATACCAACAAGCCTGTATTTTGCCTGTCACACTTCCTCTGACCTTGTCTTTCTTCATATAGTAGACACAACACCTATTAAAAGAAGCTTTTTAACTGAGCCCGAAAGTATGAGGGAATATCTTAAGGAGAGGGGAGAGGAGATTCTTGAGGAAGCACAGAAGGTAGCAGGAAGATGCGGGATTTCAGTCAAAACAGAACTCCTTGAAGGTATACCCGATGAGGTTATAGGTAGGGAATCCAGAAATTATGACCTTACTGTAATGCGTTCAAGAGTATTCAGCCCTAAGGAAAAGCTGGGCAGTGTTGTGGAAAAAGTTTTGAGCAGAATAGAAAAACCTGTTATGCTTGTTAACAGAGAGAAGAAGAAATTTGAAACCTGCCTTGTTCCAGTTGACGGCTCTGCAGAATCCCTTAAATCACTTTATGAGATAAAAAAGAGAAGAGATATCTACAAGTTTAAAAAGATAATAATAATTTATGTGAATAAAACTTCCGATGAGGAAATTGAAAAAAAAGAGATTTATGAACATCATGTAATTCTCGAATCTGCAGAGAATATTGTTAAAAATGTCTCAGAGGATATAAAGGCAGAGGTAATTGATATACACCATAGGAATATTGCCGAAACAATAATCGAATTTAGTAGAAAAAATAAAGTAGACATTATATTTATGGGTACAAAAGGGAAATCTGGACTTTCCAGGCTTATTCTTGGTTCTGTTTCAAGAGACGTGGCTTCATATTCCACCATCCCTGTGATACTTTTCTCTGAGGGTTATATCCCATAATGTGAAAATATAAGAGATAAAATCATTCTTTAATAATACTTTCGTATATTTTCACAAACTCATCCCAGTGTTCAACCATTATGTCACATGGAAAATACATAACAATATATGTGTGTTCAGATGCCTCAACTATTCCATGTTTGAGAAGAATGTTAAGATGATATCTAACTGTAGTATAATCAAGTTTGAGCTTTTTAGCCAGCTGATTTGCGTTTCTCGGTCTATCATGAAGTAACCTAACTATCTTTGCTCTTACAACGCCACCTTTTGTAACTCCGAAAATCCACCATAGAAGTTTTTTATCCATATTCAACTACCTGTAACAACCAGATTTATAAATATCAATAAAAGAGTTTTATTGTTCATCTCTAATAAATGTTATTTGAAAGAACATTGAAAATATAATTCTCACTACAAGGTTTATATTTGGTGTAATTAACCTGACTATTCAATGCGTCATCGGTTAAGCTGTTTTGAAGAGGGAATATTTCACAACTACAGGCTTTTTGCCTGATTACCGTGGCATTTGATCAGACTACAATATAGTCATAGAGCTTATCGCCGCCTTGTAAGAACCTTCATGCAAACAGAATCCGTCTTCAGGACCATAGGAAAGCCTTAACCGACGACCAATGGATACACCTATGACTCAGGAAGCCCACGACTTTAGTCGTGGATAGTTCACGATTGTTCAATCTAGAGAGTAGCTATCCACTATTTTTCAAGCAAGCTTTTTAATACTTCTAAGAGCAACCTAATATTATGCTCCTGCTCATACTTCTATCCATGTCAGCTCTGAACAGTGCAAACATGTTCAGCCACAGCTTGGCTTCTCCTGTTTATGAAGTTGCTATGAGCAGTCAGGGAAAAAGCTTTGCTGTCAGAACACTGGATGACAGAGTTTACTTCTTCAATTCAGGGGGTGCATCCATACTTGAAAAATCCTATCCTAGAAATGTAAAGGTTATAGCTGTGTCAGATGGCGGCTCCTATCTTGGTGTGGGTGGTATAGATGGAAATCTCAGGATTTATAAGGAATCTGAAGATGTATTTAACTTAAAGGCTGATAATGCAATATCTGGTCTCGCTATTTCAAATAATGGAGAGATTATTGCGTATTCCTCTAACACAAAACTCGGAATTATTTCCTTTCTAAAGCCTTTCACTCAAATAAACCTTGGAGATTATATATACTCTGTGGGAATATCCAGAGATGGTTCGGAGATTGCTGCAGGGCTGAGCAATGGAAGTTTGATTATACTGAATCAGAAGGGAAAAATTGTTAAGAATATTGACCTGGGCAATCTAATATATGAGGTTGAGGTATCAGAAGATGGAAGCACTATTCTTGCAAGAACAACGAAGAGAATTGTTATTTTGACATCTTCAGGAGATATTATCTTCCAAAAAGAGCTTAAGACTGGAGATGCATCTCTAGCAGGAAAAGCAGATAGGTTTGATGTGGTATCAGATAATGCAGTTGAAATTTACGATTTCTATGGACATCTCCTATATAAAATAAAAGCAGAAGGTGTACAGAGCATCGATACAAATGAAGATTCAAATCTGTTACTTGTGGGAACATGGGGGGGTGATGTAAAGCTTCTAAATCTCTCAGCTTTAATACTGAATAAGAATGAAAATATAAACACCAGTGCCCATCAACCAGAAATAAATGCTTCCCAAAAAATAGGTGGGATAAAAAACGAAACGCCTGTAAAAGTAATAAAAGAAATAGAAGGAATAAAAGAGTATAAGATGGGGCATTTTACATTTGAAGATATATTACTCGCCTTCCTAGCTGGTGTTATCATTTCTTCTATGACCCTTATTTATTTTAATACAAAGAAATGAAATGCATGGGACATCCTAATTTTCTTACAGGGATAATATTCCTGCCAATAACACATATCACCATTCTATATGTTGGTGTATATTCTCTGTACAATCTTTAGTAAGTATATATTACCTAATCTAAATAGGTAAAATATATAACTCGTGTGGGTGTAGGCATAGAGGAGGTTATGATATGACAGATGATACAGGGATTAAACTACCGAGGAGGAAATTTCTGATTGCTGCTGGAGGAGCAGTCGTCGCCTTTGCAGTAGGAGATATAATTCTCAAAGCCGGAAACTCTGGGCAGCCTGCAGTTGTAAATCCTGAAAAACTAGTCATGGTTGGGCGGTCATCATATCACGAGCAAATAAACGATTTTCTCATAAAAGGTTTCATGCAGAATAATCCTGATGTAAAGATTGAGTATATACCGAAAGGTTACACTGATGAATATCAGTCTATTGTTTTATCTATGCGAAACCATTCAAGTGAATATGACATCATGTATATGGACGAGCCTTGGGTTCCCCTTGCTATAAATGAAGGATGGCTGGCGCCAATAAAGGGGGCAAATCTCTCAGGCTATCCAAAATATCTTGCAGAATGGGGCAGTAGAAATGGGCAGGTTTATGCACTACCTATATTGGGAAATTCAAATTTCATGTTCTACAGGAAGGATATACTCGATAGCATAGGTATGGGCAGACCTAAAACATGGAATGATGTTCTGACAGCTGCAAAGAAGATTAAAAGTAAATACACTGATAAAGGAGAAAGAATATATGGCTTTAGCACTGAGATGACAACAGGTAGACGCATAGCTAATGATGCGTTTCCATCCTTTCTGTACCCTTTTGGAGGAAGATATTTTGCAAAGGATGAAGGGACTAAACCTGTACTGAATAGTCAAGAGGCTGTTGATGCACTGAAATTCATGAAAGGTCTTCTTCCATATTCCCATCCCCAGACTACAACATGGGTAAATCTTACAGAATTTATAGATTCTATACTAAGAGGTGAGATAGCGATGGGCATTGGGTGGAATGGAAATATTAAGGATGTAGACAACCCTGAGAAATCAAAGGTTGTAGGCAAGATAGACGTTATGCCCTACCCAACACAAAAGATAAATTTTGGAGCAGTGTCTGGAACATGGTTTTATGCCGTTTCTAAGTTTTCTAAAAATAATAGACTTGCAGATAAATTTACCGATTCTGCAACATCGTTTGAGGCACAGAAAAGTGCTGCTCTTAATGTAGGGTTACCACCTACGAGACTTCCTGTATACCTTGACCCTGAAGTAAAGAAAAAAGACAGGCTTGCTGAAGAGTACTATAATATTCTGAGTGTTGCCAAGACAGTTAGAACAAATCCAAAGTGGATGAGTATGTGGACACCGGTTGGTACATATCTATATATGGGGGTAACAGGTGAAATAAGCCCTGAAGATGCTATAAAACAGGCCTATGAGGAAATGCTCAAGGTCGAATAGTATGAGGACGAATACTACTGAAAGAAGCCAGATACTATTCATGTCGCCTGGCTATATAACTATTTTATTGCTGATAGCTGGCTTAGTATACACTGTCTATATGTCATTCTATCAATATCAGCTTGGAACAGGAGTAGCCAAGTGGATAGGAGACACAAACTATCTAAATTTAATGCATGACCAGATATTCAGAAGAGCTGTTCTAAACACAGTTATATTTGTTGCGGCTGCTGCTTCACTTGAAATAGGATATGGTACAATATTGGCTCTTGCCCTTTACTGGAGCAGTTTCGGGAAGGTACTTATTCCTCTCCTGATTGTGCCAATGCTGCTTCCGGGAGTAAATCTTGTTGTCCTCTGGCGTTTTCTCTTCACACCAAATATGGGACTTCTCAGTCAGGCTACAACAGCCCTTGGTTTACCCATATTTGACCCTCTGCATAATACCAGCCTTGCACTGTGGATGATAATTCTCATGGGTATGTGGCAAAACTCCCCACTTGTCATGCTGATATTTTACAGTGCATTCTCTTCAATCCCACCTGAGATTATTAAAGCTGCAAAAATAGATGGAGCAGGTAAGCTGGAACTTGCAAGACATATAATGTTACCGGCAATAAGAAATGTAATTCTCGTTATACTGTTAGTGAAGTTGATAGATGCCTTCAGGATATTCGAAAAGGTATACCTTCTTACACAAGGAGGACCAGGGATAGCCACGCAAACTATACAACTCCAGATTTACACAAGAGGAGTTTTCCCACTTGCAATCGGCTTTGGTTCTGCTATGTCAGTGATACTTGTTCTGCTTTCGATGGTTGTTATAATACCTTACATCTACTTTACGGTGAGAATATGGCGTCGTCCAAGTTAGCTAATTGGATCCTAGTGTTCTCTGCTATATCGGTTGTTATACCTCTCTTAAGCCTTCTTATGGCAAGTTTTCTAGGCCCGAGTGAATATGCAATTCCTCCATTAAATCCTACTCTTGGGAACTATATAACTCTGATACATAACCATTTTCTGACAAACATCCTCAATACATTTATAGTTATAAGCATGGCCATACTCATAACACTTATACTTGCTGTACCCAGTGCCTATACCATCGGAAGGCATGGTATACCATATAACCTGTGGCTTGGTGCTCTTGTACTGCTTTTGATTGCCAAATCAGTTCCTCCAGCATCTCTGCTTATCCCAGTTTATGAATCACTATGGAAACTTGGACTGACAAACTCATACATAGGTCTTGCTCTTGCGTATCAAATTTATGTGCTACCCTTTACCATATGGATACTCATAGGATTTTTTATGGATATACCTGACGAACTGGATATAGCTGCAAGGATAGACGGGGCAAATGCCTTAAGCAGATTTATCAGGATAGGTCTTCCAATGGCAATACCTGGGCTCATCTCAGCCATAATACTGGATTTCATTGTGCTATGGAATGAATATATGTATGCCTCAATTCTTATATCCAACACAGCTTCATATACAGCAGCTGTTGTTATAGGACAGATGGTAACAAGCGAATATGGACTCAGCTGGGGTGTTCTAGCTGCATCAAATATACTAACTGTAATTCCCATACTGTTTTTTGTAGGTATTGTCCAGAAGAACCTAGCCAAAGCTTTTACTGGAGGAATTAAGAAGTAGAACAGAAATGATTCATAAATTCTCCATTTTCAGTATAAACGTGGAAAGAGCTAACCTCAAAACGTATATTTTCACCTATATCTGGTTCACTACTAGAAATAGCTTTAATCTGTCCAGCTTCAGTATCTATAAAGGTGGTCCACACACCTCCCATATATTCAGAATCAACCACCTTCCCCATCAGTGGTCCATTACCTAGGACTACATGCTCTGGCCTGAATCCAAGAAGGACCTGTTTATCAACACCATTGCCATTACCATTATTACTCTCCAACTTTAGATTTAGTTTGCCCAGTTTTATATTACCGTTCTCTACAGCAACTTTAAGAGTATTTATGCCACCCAAGAAATTGGCAACAAAGAGGCTCCTGGGTTGTTCATATATTCTGCTTGGAATTCCCACCTGCTCAAGCCTACCCTTCCGTAGAATAGCTACCCTATCTGCGAGAGACATAGCTTCTTCTGTGTCATGGGTTGCCATTATTGTGGTTATTCCCAGCTTTTTTATCAACCTTCTTATTTCTGTGCGCACAGTGTTCCTCAAATTTGGTTCCAGATTACTGAATGGTTCATCCATTAGCAGAACTTCAGGCTCCTTAACAATCGCCCTTGCTATAGCTACTCTCTGCTGCTGCCCACCAGACAATTGTGCAGGCCTCCGCTCGAGTAAGTGGTCTATTTCAAACATACCAGCAACACGCCTCACTCTGCTATCTATTTCATCCTTCTGAAGTTTCTTCATTTTTAGGGGAAAGGCAATGTTTTTGTAAACATTCATATGTGGATATAACGCATAATTCTGAAATACATAACCTATACCCCTTGTTTCTGGAGGAACGTAAGAATCTGTGGAGTTATCTACAATCTCTCCATCTATCTCTACAATTCCGCTATTAAGCCTGATTATTCCTGCAGCAATATTAAGTATGGTTGTTTTTCCCTCACCGCTCGGGCCAAGAACTACGAAAAATTCTCCTGGTTCAACTGATATTGATAATGAGTTTAGGACAGATAATGACCCGAAAGATTTGCAGACTTTTTTGAATATTACTCCTTTCATGATAATCTGGGCAAGGAAACCAACCATTTCAATGGTTGGAGGAATTGCCCTACCTCACAAATTTTAAAATTGTATTCCTTTTTCATATTTTACCAAC
>VAOW01029048.1_pt1 | contig 13123 bp, 12 predicted proteins | sample 3393921 | NCBI WGS metagenome assembly VAOW01 (sample SAMN08290428, study PRJNA428436) | hydrothermal vent metagenome | isolation source: Deep-sea hydrothermal vent chimney | place: Indian Ocean: Southwest Indian Ridge | depth 2742 m m
CGAAGGCTGAAGCCCACAGCATTTAAACAGGATATGACCAGCGCCCTGATAGCTAGATACAGGCAAGGACATGAGGGAATCTCCTGATGGTGACGTTGTCTCGTAACTGCACACTATCATAACTCCTTCCGTGTCCTTATTTCTCCATGCCCTTATTTCTCAGCTTTCTCAGCTACTGGTGGGCTTGGAAGGTGGGTTTACTAATAAAATGTTCATTATCAGTAGGATTATCAACGATCTATCCTACCTCACCAGAATAAGGTGGATAAGTATTCTCAGGTTAAAATAACTGGTCAAATCTCAAAAGCTACTCCATCGTTGGACCCGCAAATTCGGACTGACTCAAGAAATTATCAGGTATGAGGTAAAGTTACCCCTGTTTGCCCCTGATATTTTCCGCCGCGATCCTTATAGGAAACTTCACAGACTTCGTCCGATTCTAAAAATAACATTTGTGCAATGCCTTCATTGGCATAAATTTTTGCCGGCAAGGGGGTGGTATTGGAGAATTCCAGAGTCACATGCCCCTCCCACTCCGGTTCCAATGGCGTTACATTAACGATGATTCCGCAACGCGCATAGGTCGACTTGCCCAGGCAAATAGTCAGCACGTTGCGGGGAATCCGGAAATATTCTACCGTACGTGCCAGGACAAACGAATTGGGTGGAATGATGCATATATCGGAGCGCACATCGACAAAGCTATTCTCATCGAATCCCTTGGGATCGACGATAGCGGAATTGATATTGGTGAAAATTTTGAATTCATCAGCACATCGCACATCATACCCATAGCTCGAGGTGCCATAGGACACGATACTCCGGTCACCTTGTACCCGGACCTGATTCGACTCGAAGGGCTCAATCATCTTTTGATCGAACGCCATGCGCCGTATCCACTTATCGGATTTGATCGTCATCGGTCAATCGTTCTGGATAACGATGTCCGGAAACCTGGAACTGTAATCACGAGCCTTGGTGGCCAATCTTGCCGCCATATGCCGGGCAATGTTCCGATAGATCTGCGCCACCCGGCTCTCGGGCTCCGCCGCTACCGTGGGCTTGCCGCTGTCGGCCTGCTCACGAATATGGAGATCAAGTGGCAAGGCACCCAAAAAAGGCACATGATAATCATCAGCCATCCGTTGGCCGCCTCCAGTACCAAAAATGTGTTCTTCGTGTCCACAATTCGAGCAGATGTGAATGCTCATGTTTTCCACGATACCCAGCACGGATACCTCGACTTTTTCAAACATTCTTAGCCCCTTGCGGGCATCCAGGAGCGCAATATCCTGTGGTGTGGTCACAATTATTGCGCCACTCACCGGAATTTTTTGTGCCAGAGTTAACTGTATGTCGCCTGTTCCGGGCGGTAAATCAACAACCAAGTAGTCTAGCTCACCCCAGCGAGTTTGGGTGAGCAATTGCTCCAGCGCCTGGGTTACCATGGGACCACGCCAGATCATGGGTGTTTCCTCATCGATCAGGAAACCAATCGACATAACCTTGATGCCATAGTTTTCCAGAGGTTCCAGCATCTTGCCGTCCTTGGTTTCTGGCTTACCGGATACTCCCAGCATGCGCGGTTGGCTGGGGCCGTAGATATCGGCATCAAGAATACCAACCCTAGCGCCTTCCACGGCCAATGCCAAAGCCAGATTTACTGCAATCGTCGATTTGCCCACCCCGCCTTTTCCGGAAGCCACCGCGATGATATTCTTGATACCAGTTAGAAGCTTGATATTTTTCTGTACAGTATGGGGCGTGATGCGGGTTTCCGTCTTAAGCTCAACGCTCCGAACGCCAGGCAGGCTTTCCAGGCGCTCCCGTATCTGCCGTTCGAGTTCTGGCAAATACCCTGCGGCGGGGTAGCCTAAAATCAAGTCCACACCCACTCGACCCTCCTCTATCCGAATATCTGCGATCTCACCAGCGGAAACAATATCTTGTTCCAGATATTGATCCTTGATTTCCTTGAGTGCGGTTTCAATCTGTAAATGAGACAATCCGGTCATCAGTAAAGCTCCAAATAAAATTAATGGGCAAGAATCTCAAGTAGTTTATCCGGTGTATGCAGCATGGACTACTCATGAAACAAGGTGTCACCGCGTATTCGGTCCTATAGCTATCCAGTATCATCTCTATCATGGGAATGAATGCGTTGATAGATCTCATCCCGGTGGACGCTGATACTCTGCGGAGCCTCAATACCCAAACGAACCTGGTTACCCTTCACGCTCAATACTGTCAGGGTAATATCATTGCCAATCCTCAAAACCTCACCTACCCTACGCGTTAGAATCAACACCGTAAGCCTCCTGCTTTTTTATCCGCTCAGTTATTTTGTAATTAAAAATATCAATCCTTTCCGTGACTGCTACCCGGGATATACCACTACCGAATAGGTAACTCTGTTTATAGTCTGGTTTTCCCCAGCTTGAACACATCGTGCAGGGCGCGCACTGCAAGCTCCAGGTACTTCTCCTCTATCACTACAGAAATCTTGACCTCAGAAGTAGAAATCATCTGGATATTGATACCTTCCTGACCCAGAGCTTTGAACATCTTGCCAGCAATTCCTGCATGAGAACGCATACCCACGCCAACAAGCGACACCTTGGCAATACACGGATTTCCCAGCACTTCACGCGCGCCCAATTCAGCGGCTGCTACGCGCACGCTTTCAAGCGTCCGGTCATATTCAGCTCTCTGAACGGTAAAGGTAAAATCAGTCGTTCCATCTGCCCCGATATTTTGCACGATCATATCGACCTCTATATTCAGGCCGGATACCGCGCCGATCAGGCCATAAGCCACGCCAGGGTGATCTGGAACACCGGATACTGTAATCTGCGCCTCATCGTGACTGAAGGCGATCCCGGAAATCAGGGCATCTTCCATTCTCTCACCCTCAAAGGTAATCAGCGTACCTGGCCCTTCTTCAAATGTGGACAGTACGCGCAAGGGAACATTGTATTTACCGGCAAATTCAACGGCACGGATCTGCAACACCCGGGAACCCAAGCTGGACATTTCCAGCATCTCCTCGAACGTGATTCGGTCTAGCCGGCGTGCATCACTGACAACCCGGGGATCCGTGGTGTAAACACCATCTACATCCGTATAAATCTGACATTCATCCGCCTTTAGCGCTGCCGCCAAAGCAACTGTCGTAGTATCCGAGCCGCCACGACCAAGCGTCGTGATATTACCATTTCCATCAACGCCCTGGAAACCGGCGACAACTACAATTATCCCTTGAGACAAATCATTGCGAATTCTCTCCTGGTCAATGGATCGAATTCTGGCCTTATTGTAAGCCTCGTCGGTGACAATGGCTACTTGCGAACCCGTATAGGAGCGTGCATCGCATCCCAACCGGCGCAACGCCATGACCAGCAAGGCGATAGTCACCTGTTCACCGGTGGCCAGCAGGACATCGAGCTCCCGACCACGGGGGCGAGGATCAATCGAGCGGGCCAACTCCAGCAAACGATTAGTTTCCCCAGCCATCGCAGACACCACGATCACAAGTTGGCCGCCTTGGCTATGAAACTTCCGGATCTTGTGGGCGACCTGCTGGATTCGATTGGTATTACCAACCGATGTGCCTCCATATTTCTGCACAATCAGAGCCATAATCTAGTCACACCACGTTGTGCAAACGAGATTGATCCGAGTTTACCACGCTGATTCATCCCGCTCCTTCCTTCAGGCACCCCTCCACCCACAGATAAACCGCTTTGAGCGCCTGGTCGATCTTTTCCGGGCTACCCCCACCGGCCTGAGCCATATCGGGCCGCCCACCCCCTTTGCCGCCCACCTGTCGCGCTGCCTGACTGACCAGATCACTCGCTCGGATCAGCCGGGTCTCCGGTTTGGTCACTCCGGCTATCAGAGTCACCTTACCCCCAGTCGTCACGCCACCCAGCACTATTGCGGCCTTCCCCAGTCGATCCTTGAGTCTATCTATGGTTTCACGCATCGCCTTAGCATCCATCCCGTCGATACGGGCAGTAAGAACCTTGATCCCGGCTATGCTTGTGGCCTGTTGCGCCAATTGATCCCCTGTACTGGAAAGTAGCCGATCTTGTACCTGCTCCAGGCTGCGTTCAAGCCGGCGGCATTCTTCCAACAGCTGGACCAATCTGTTTTCGATTTCCTTAGGGCTGGTTTTCAGCAGCTCCGCCACAGCATGGAGCTGATCCTCCTGCGTCTCGATCCATTCAAGGGCCACTGCACCCGTGATCGCCTCGATTCGTCGGATGCCGGCAGCAACGCCACTTTCACCGATTACTTTGAATAAACTGATATCTCCGGTGCGCTGCACATGAGTCCCTCCGCAAAGTTCAGTCGAAAAGCCAATATCGAGAACTCTGACCTGATCGCCGTACTTCTCCCCGAACAGGGCGCGAGCACCGCTTTGGTGAGCCTCTTCAATGGACATCATCCGCGTTCGAACCGGCGTGTTGGTGCGAATCTGGGTATTGACGAGGTGTTCGATTCCACGTATTTCGGTGCGTGTGACCGGCTGGGGATGTGAAAAATCGAATCGCAGACGATCTGCCGATACACGTGATCCCTTCTGCTCCACATGCTCACCCAAAATCCGGCGCAATGCCTCATGCAGCAGATGAGTGGCTGAATGGTTGCGCGTGACCGCCTGCCGGCGCTCGACATCCACCCGGGCTTTCGCCTGGTCACCGCACGTCAGCCTCCCTTGGCTCATCCGACCAATATGCCCAGATGTGGAACCATACTTGCGGGTATCCATGACCTGAAAACTCCCCACAGACGTGGTCAACTCTCCCGCATCGCCGACCTGGCCGCCCGCTTCGGCATAGAATGGTGTTCGATTTAAAACCACCAATCCTTCTTCACCGGCTTCAAGTCGGGATACGGATTGGTTCTCACGGTAAAGTCCGATCACCTCAACCTCCTCTTCCAGGTAATCGTATCCGGTAAATTCGCTGCCTTGTTCAAGTTTGAGATTATGACCATAACCAGCATCGAAGCGACTGGCCGCACGCGCCCTGGCGCGTTGCTCGGCCATGGCTCGCTCAAATCCATCCATGTCGACCTGTAGCCCCTGTTCACGGGCAATATCAACAGTCAAATCAATAGGGAAGCCATAGGTATCATACAGGCGAAATAATAAGTCTCCAGATAGAATCCTACCCGATAATTCTTCCACGGCCTGCTCCAGCAAGCGCAACCCATGCTCGAGAGTTTCCGCAAAACGTTCTTCTTCCTGACGGAGTACCATCTCAACATGTTTCTGCGTGGTGGCCAATTCCGGGTAAGCGGCGCCCATTTCTGCTATCAGCGGCCCCACCAGCCGATAAAAAAAGGGTTCTCGCAAACCGATCCGATGCCCATGCCGAGCGGCTCGCCGAATAATTCGGCGTAATACGTACCCGCGCCCCTCATTGGAGGGCACTACCCCGTCAATGATAAGAAAACTGCAGGAGCGGATATGATCGGCGATGACGCGCAGCGACGGATTCCCCATATCCTCGACACCGGCGATGTCGGCAATCGACCGCATCAGGTTCTGAAAGAGATCAATCTCGTAATTGCTATGTACACCCTGCAGAACTGCCGCCAACCTTTCCAGACCCATGCCGGTATCTACCGAGGGGCGAGGCAGGGGTGCAAGGCGACCTTCCCGATCTCGCTCGTATTGCATGAAAACCAGATTCCAAATCTCGATATAACGATCGCTATCCTCGTCAGGAGAACCGGGTGGTCCGCCAGGGATAGATGGGCCATGATCATAGAAAATCTCGGTGCAGGGCCCGCAGGGCCCGACATCTCCCATGGTCCAGAAGTTATCGCTTTCATAACGCCTGCCACCAGGCTTATCACCGATCCGGCTAAATCGCATAGGATCCACGCCAATTTCTTTCAGCCAAATCCTCGTAGCCTCATCATCCCCGGCATACACCGTCACCCACAATCGTTCCGGCGGGAGCTGCAATTCCCCGGTCAGGAATTCCCAGGCAAAGGCAATCGCCTCACGCTTGAAATAGTCGCCGAAGCTGAAGTTGCCCAGCATTTCAAAAAATGTGTGGTGACGTGCAGTATAACCGACGTTTTCCAGATCATTGTGCTTGCCGCCGGCGCGTACACAGCGCTGGGAGGAAGCAGCACGGGAATAATCACGCCGCTCCCGCCCCAGAAAAATATCCTTGAACTGAACCATTCCCGCGTTAGTAAACAACAGCGTGGGATCATTGGCCGGAACGAGCGAACTCGATGGTACGATTTCATGTCCGTATTCCCGGAAAAAATTCAAAAATCGGCTGCGCAATTCTGCACTTTTCATAAATAACAATCATCATCAGCTAAGCGCGGCATCTGGCCTCTCATCCGAGAGTGGCAAGCCACGCAAGATTTCCATATCGAAGCCTCGTTGCTGCATATGCCGCAAGCGCTTCATATGTTCGTTGAAATCAGCCGCAGGTTTCTCCCCGAAACGTCGTCGATAATAGGTGTGGGCGGCATCTTCCCAGTGATCAGCATATTCTGCAAGTACCCGCTGAATCTCCTTTTCATCAACCTTGCGCTGACGCAGCTCCAGATGAATTCGCCTGGGTCCATAGCCCCGTTCAATTCGGCTATGCACGTAAGCTTTCACATAACGGATCTCACTGAGCAATCCTTCAGCTTCGAGCTCATCTAGCGCCCCCTCGATAGCCACAGTGGAAAACCCACGTAAATGAAGTTTCGCTTTCAGTTCGCGTCGGGCATGTTCGCGTCTGGCTAATAAGGCAATAGCAACTCCCTTAGCCGTTATTTCCTGCCGCACCATCCAGTTAGCTCCGTTTAAATCAGGATCTTAAATCTGCCCGGACTATTCTTCAGTTTTCTCGTTGCGATCAGGTAATAGCTTGTCCCGTAATTGGCGCTCGATTTCCGCAGCCATTTCCGGATGTTCTTTCAGATAAGCGCGAACATTATCCTTACCCTGGCCAATACGCTCGCCTTGATAGCTATACCAGGCACCTGCCTTGTCAACGAATCCTTCCCGAACACCCAACTCAATCAGTTCACCCTCACGAGATATTCCCTCACCATAAAGAATTTCGAATTCGGCCTTACGAAACGGGGGTGCTAGTTTGTTCTTGACCACTTTGACCCGGGTCTCATTACCTATAATTTCATCACCTTTCTTAACCGCCCCAATACGGCGGATATCCAGCCGCACGGAGGCATAAAATTTCAAAGCATTCCCACCCGTAGTCGTTTCAGGATTCCCGAACATCACTCCGATCTTCATGCGGATCTGATTGATGAAAATTACCAGTGTATTGGAACGCTTGATATTTGCGGTCAACTTGCGCAAGGCCTGCGACATCAGTCGTGCCTGCAGGCCGACATGAGAATCTCCCATGTCACCTTCGATCTCAGCCTTGGGTGTCAAGGCGGCAACTGAATCCACGGCCACTATATCTACCGCCCCGGAACGTACCAGCATATCGGCGATCTCGAGGGCCTGTTCGCCAGTATCCGGTTGCGAAACCAGCAGATCATCGACTCGTACCCCCAATTTCTCGGTGTAAATCGAATCCAGGGCATGCTCTGCGTCGATAAACGCGCAAGTACCGCCAAGCTTCTGGCATTCCGCAATGACTTCCAGGGTCAGCGTGGTCTTGCCGGAGGATTCCGGCCCATAAATCTCGACTACGCGGCCACGCGGCAAACCACCAATACCCAAAGCCACATCGAGCGCCAGTGAGCCTGTTGAAATAACCGGTATGTCCCACATGGTTGATGTATCACCCATACGCATGACTGAACCCTTGCCGAATTGCTTCTCGATCTGCCCCAATGCCGCAGCCAGCGCCTTTTTACGATTATCATCCACGATGGATGCCTCCGAAAATTATTCGATTGAATAAATTTATTATTTCACACTTCATGGCTCGGCAAAACAAAACAACATGTTTCCCCATAGGTTTGCAAAGTGCAATATTGAATCCCGACCCGAGAATTCAGCGATTCCAACAAGAAAAACCCGCATGATCGCCACTGTAGGTTAGGTAATCCCGCATCCACAGGCAGCCCACGCACCTTGTGAGCCAGAGTGATGTGTGGCTTAAAACCAAATTTTGGTACCCGTAATTGGCAATCCGGAAACAGCTCAGCCAACTCAAAAGCCATCCGAATCAAGGCTGGGGGAGATTTTTTCGATCCTACCCACAATACGCGCGAGCGTTCGAACACGCCCACTTGGTTCAAGCACATCTGGACAGGGTTGGCCTCAACTTGGCCAGCGGCCAATGCCAGGCAATTCATGGCCTCTTCGGTTGCATTACCGATGAACACCAAAGTGAGGTGCAAATTCTCCGGTGGGACTAGACGCCCTGTATTGAGGGGTAAATCATGCTGGTAGGCACGCAATTCGACCCGGCTCTGAAAATCGGGAAGTGCGGCGAAGAATAATCGCCTGACAGGCTCATGCTTGTACACGGCGTACCCGGTCGAGCAAACCGGTCAAGGCAACAGCCATCGCAGCCCTACGCACAGCATTCCGATCACCAGGGAACCCGTGTCGGATGACCGTGGTTTCCTGACCAGACCAGGCAAACCCAAACCATACGGTGCCAACCGGTTTCTCAAGGCTCCCACCGCCCGGTCCGGCAATACCGCTAACTGCGGCGGCAAGATCAGCGCAGCTGGCCTGTAATGCGCCTTCGGCCATGGCACGAACACATTCCGCACTAACCGCGCCATAGCGCGTAAGGATCTCTTCCGACACCCCTAATAAATTGCGTTTAGCCCTATTGCTATAGGCCACGAATCCGCATTGAAACCAGCCCGAACTGCCAGGTGCATCAGTCAGCATCTTGGCAATCCAACCACCCGTGCAAGATTCCGCCATACTAACCACCAGATTCCGATCCAGCAATGCCCGCCCCAACTGACGGGCTATTTTTTTTCGCTTACCCAAGACGATGCCCTCTATATTGCTTTCCGGGTCCTTTACCCCATATTAGATATAATCTATCTATTTAGCATCATCAACTCTGAGAGTCTTATGCCAAACCCCAGTAAAGGCCAAACATCCCATGCTTACCAGCCCCGCTGGACCCTGGAAGACATTCCCTTCGCCGATATCCAGCGGAATTTGATTGTTGATCAGGATTTTTATTTTTATATCCTGACATCAGCCTCTTTTGTAGAAATCACCTCCGATTTGTACGCTCGGAATCTGATTGATCTCTTTACTGGCGAACCGGAAATTCAGCAATGGCTGGAGACCCGCTGGCAGCATGAAGAATTACAACACGGCGCGGCTTTGCGTCAGTATGTGGCGGCAGTTTGGCCGGAATTCGACTGGGACCATAGCTATCAGAATTTTTTCTCAGATTACAGCCGGTTTTGCAAGGTCGAATTATTGAACCCAACCCGGACCCTGGAAATGGTGGCCCGCTGCATTGTCGAAACCGGCACATGTACCCTGTATACCATGCTGAACCAGGCGAGCCCGGAGCCAGTGCTAAAGGATCTGACCGGAAATATCCGGACTGATGAAGCCTACCATTACAAGCATTTTTATAACTACTTCCGCCGCCTCAGCGCACACGACCATCCTCCGCGCCGGCGTATTCTGAGCACACTGATCAGCCGTATACGGGAAATCAATGGCGAAGATGCATTTTTCGCCTTCAAACACGCCTATCTGTCTCGTTATCCGGGCCGGGAATTCAGCCACTCCACCTACCGCAACTTCACCCATGAACTACGCACATTCGCCAAGCAATACTATCCCTACCGGATGGCCACCAACATGGGCACCAAACCGCTTAATCTAGCCCCACGCGTCCAACGGCTGATTGAGCCCATGGTACGCGAAGGCATGCGTTGGCTAACCTGACTCAATAGCCATCAACTTGCCGTTGTAGCCACAACTCCAGCAAGGCCAGGTGCCAGAGCTTGTTGCCTTGGATAGCCGTAAAAGCACGCTCCGATTCCGGATGTGCCAACAGATCATCTACATATTCACGGCGATACAATCCGCGTTCACGACACACTCGTGAATTCAGTACATCGGCCATAAAAGCATAAGCATCGCCGCGGACGTATTTCAAGGCGGGTACCGGAAAATATCCCTTGGGACGATCGATCACACTATCCGGAATCAACCCACGCGCAATTTTCTTGAGCATATACTTACCGCCGCCCGCCAATTTGAATTCCGACGGCATAGCTGCGGCTATCTCGACTAGTTCATGATCTAGAAAAGGAACCCGTGCCTCCAGACCCCAAGCCATGGTCATATTATCAATCCGCTTGACCGGGTCATCCACGACCAAGGTCGTCACATCCAAACGCAATACCGCATCGATGAAGGTATTCGCGCCTGGCTCTGACAAATGCGCCTCGACAAATACTGAGGTAACGTCACCTGTCACATATTCCGGCATGAGGATGTGCCGATTTTCGGCTTGATCATGATCGAAATAGAAGCGGCGGAAGCGGTCAATTGGTCGGCCACTGGCTGCGGCCATCTGTGGATACCAAAAATAACCTCCAAACACTTCATCAGCCCCCTGACCGGATTGCACCGCCTTGACATAATGGGAAACTTGTTCGGATAGCAGGAAGAAGGCGACCGCATCCTGCGCCACCATGGGTTCTGACATTTGTTCAATCGCTTCCGGCAAACGTGCGAGTACCTGCCTATTGGGAATCTTAAACTTATGATGATTCGTCGCATAACGTTCGGCCACCGGATCCGAGAATTCAAACTCGCTTCCCTTTTCCTCCGGCTGATCTTCGAAACCGATAGTAAACGTCTGTAGATCTTGTGCTCCTGACTGGGCCAGCAAGGCCACCAGCAAACTTGAATCGAGACCCCCGGATAACAACACACCCACAGAAACATCAGCTATTTCCAAACGACGTTTCACCGCAGCGCGCAGGGCAGCGTGAATCCTTTCCTGCCATTCCCGTTCATTCAGGGCCCTAACAGGACGACGAGCTTCAAGTGTCCAATAACGCTGGGAATGCAGCCGCCCATCTATGTCTACAGTCAACGTATGAGCTGGTGGCAACTTGCGCAAACCACGGATAATGGTGCGTGGCGCCGGGACGACGGCATGCATCATCATATGATGATGCAGCCCAATAGGATCGAATTGCGTATCCACACCACCGGCGGCCAGTAGGGCCTGAGTATTGGAAGCAAAGCGAAAATGTGTGTGTGTCTGAGTGTAATAAAGGGGCTTGATTCCCAGGCGATCGCGCGCCAGAAAGAGGATTCGATGCCGGGTATCCCAAATGGCAAAAGCAAACATGCCGACAAAGCGCCCGACACAGTCTTCACCCCATTGTGCATAAGCCCTCAAGACGACCTCAGTATCACCATGAGAATGGAATTGATGCCCCAATTGCTGTAATTCCAGACGCAGCTCGGGATAATTGTAAATCGCGCCGTTAAATACCAGGGTCAATCCAGTTTGTGCATCATGCATGGGCTGGTTGGCGGCTGGAGAGGGATCAATGATGGCCAGGCGTCGATGTCCCAAGGCCGCGGGGCCATCAAAAAAAGACCCTTCATGATCTGGGCCCCGGCGCTGCAATCGCGCCAGCATAGCCTTGATCACTGATCGCTCTGCCGGGCGACCGTCTCGCCTCACTTCACCTGCTATTCCGCACATTGCGCCCCCTCAATTTCTATCATCAACCAGCCTATCAGGCAATACCATGAAACGTTCGATGCCCAATTCAATAGCAATCCGAATTCTTTTGCTGTAAATTATTGCATGTCAACAACAACTGGCCTAGGTTATTCAACCTAAAGTAGGTTATGAATTACGGCCCCAATCATTCTTCACTTCCAAACAAATGGAGAAAGAAACCATGGCTTTTGAACTCCCCCCGTTACCCTATGAAAAAAACGCACTGGAACCCCATATTTCTGCTGAAACTCTGGGATATCATCATGACAAGCACCATGCAGCCTATGTAACCAACATCAATAAGCTGATTCCAGGCACCGAGTTCGAATCGGCTACGCTGGAGGATATCATCCGCAAGGCACCGGCCGGCGGCCTCTTCAATAACGGCGCACAAATCTGGAATCATACTTTCTATTTTGATTGCCTGAGCCCCACTAGCGACGGCCAGCCTGATGGCGCATTGGCGGCTGCCATCGGCAATACTTTTGGTGACTTTGAGCGGTTCAAGGAGAAGTTTTCTGCTTCGGCGATTGGTAATTTCGGTTGTGGCTGGACTTGGCTGGTCAGGAAGCCTTCCGGTGATCTGGAGATCATCAATACTGTAGGTGCCAACAATCCCTTGCGCGATGGCTTGACCCCGATCCTCACGATCGACATCTGGGAACATGCCTACTATATCGATTACCGTAACGCGCGCCCTAAATATGTTGAAGCCTTCTGGAATATTGTCAACTGGGAATTTGTCGCCCGGAACTTTGCAGCATAACGGATTGACTGATCCAATCCGTTAGATTTTCTGCTATGCCACCCTATCAAACTCCGTACTCGACACGCTCTGGCGGCAGATGGTGGAAATATCGTATAAACTGGCTGAGGGGTGGCATTTGAATACATGTGGATTTTCACTCCGCACGTATTCTATAGGTAAATTCAACGTAATCACTCAGCACCCTTGATCCTGGCGATTATGCTGAGGGGATAATAGGCGTGCTTTGATAGGTGTTGGTAATGGCGCCAAGCAGACCGTGATTGTTTTTTCGAGCCGGCATGAAATCGCGTATGTCCAGCAACCATACCATCATCTCGCCCACTTATGGCTGTTTTTCCTCTTCGAGGATGAGCAATAGTTCACATAAGAGAACCTGCCGTGCGTATGCCACTTTCATCTACATGCAGGATGCCAACCTGTTGTAATATCTTTTAGATCCACGCGGAAGGGTGGGTTGATATTGGCATTTCCAGGTAATTACGGAAGGAATGCTGCAATAATTTTGAGCTTGAGATACTCCTCATCACGATAGCCATAGGCCCGTCGTTGTAGCACCCGGATTTTATTGTTGACCCCTTCGACCAATCCAGGACTGACTTTGTTCTCTGAATGACAGTAAGAGGTAATGCCATCCCAATGGGATTCAATCAGCCTGGCAAACTTC
>VAOW01022722.1_pt1 | contig 13114 bp, 14 predicted proteins | sample 3393921 | NCBI WGS metagenome assembly VAOW01 (sample SAMN08290428, study PRJNA428436) | hydrothermal vent metagenome | isolation source: Deep-sea hydrothermal vent chimney | place: Indian Ocean: Southwest Indian Ridge | depth 2742 m m
GCCGCACAGCTACGGAAGTGGAAATCATGTTGCGAACTTCTACATGACTTTGTTCCTTGTGTCCCGCTTTTTTTAATAACTCCGAAGATCGTGTCTATCTGGTAAATGGCCTAGCCGAATATTTACATTTTATGGAAATAAGTTCGGTCTGGAGGGGGGTCAATTTTACACGCTGTTTAACACAGGACTAGGTGTTGCTCTAAACTATCAATGCCTCGTAGTATCAATGCCATGGGTCGGTCGCTCCTTTTTGTCGTTTGCTGTTATTGCCTGCAACAATAGTCAAGAATAACCTTGCCATGCTCCGGCTATCCCTGTTTGGCAATACGCCATGAACCATGTTCTGATGCTTGCCCGGCCATGGCTGGATACCTATGGCTACGCGGGTCTCTTCGGCGTGGTGTTCGTGGAGAGCTTCGGCATTCCCGCACCCGGTCAGTCCAGTCTGATGGCGTCCGCAATGCTGTCCAGAACCGGCGATATGAACATCGTCTGGGTATTGATGACGGCATGGGCCGCCGCATTTTCCGGCGACGCGTTGGGTTACGCGATCGGGCGCCGTTGGGGTCGAAGGGTTTTGATTCGCCTGCCGGTATCGCAAACCATCCTCGCCCGGGCTGAATCAGCCTATCGAAGGTACGGCGGCGTCGTGGTTGTTTTCGCCCGCTTTGTCGACGGCTTCCGCCAGATCAACGGCGTTGCCGCCGGCAGCTTTGGCATGCCATGGCGAACGTTTCTGGCATTTAACGCCATCGGTGCATTTCTCTGGTGCGGCGTCTGGGGAATCGGCGTCTATTTTGCGTCGGATACCATTATGGCGATCTGGCGGAAAATGGCGCCATTGCATCGGTATGGCCGGTTTTTTGTAGCGGGGCTGATTGTCCTGGCCTGCGTGCTGATATGTTGGCAGTTCGTCAGACGCCGGAAAAGGCATGGGAAGGAGGGATGAAGGAAAGTTGATCCGTAAATTCAGAGGAAGAAATACCGATGAGGAAGCCGTCATCCGAGAGTATAATTCTCTTGCTCCGGAATATGATGAACGGTGGTTCCGTTATGTACGGTTGTCTGTCCGGGAAACCATCCGACGGCTTGACTTCAGGGCTTCGGAACGGTTGCTGGATATCGGCTGTGGAACGGGAACATTGCTCAGAGCCGTTGCTAAATCATTCCCGGATGCCATGTTGAACGGCATTGATCCATCGCCTGAAATGCTGGCCGCCGCAAGGGAAAAGCTGGGGTACCGTACTGAACTCAGGGTGGGCATTGCGGAATCTCTGCCTTTTGACGACGATAGTTTTGATGTAGTGGTTTCAAGCAGCTCGCTTCATTACTGGAGACATCCTGAAACGGCGCTTGCGGAAATCGTCCGTATTCTCAAGCCCAATGGCAGAATTGTGATTACGGACTGGTGCGGTGATTATTTGCCATGCCGCGTATGCGACATGTATTTGCGGCTGGTGAACCGTGCACATCACCGAACTTTCGGAACAAAGAAATTCGCCCGGCTTCTCGAGTCGGCGGGATTCGGGAATACCAGAATAGATCGATACAGGATAAGCTGGTTGTGGGGACTAATGACCGCCACCGGCATGATCGGGAAGAAAGATACGGAACAATCATGAGCACTGTATCGCTCGGTCAGTTGTTAACCTGGACTATTACGGTTTCTGCGTCTTATGAACAGGGAAGGTGTTAAGGCCCAGAATCGTATAGAGTGGGCACATTCCGACCAGTCCCGTCACCAATGGAACCAGACCAACCCATCCCCATAGCGTTCGCGGACCTACAAACACAATACTGATTAGCGCCAACCCGAAAATGATACGTAAAGCCCGGTCGATTGTTCCTTCATTCGCTTTCATAGCCAGCCTCCTGAGCCACTTTGACGGTGAATTCTAATATAATGGCTTATGAACTTCAGTGACTATGTCACACAACGATTTCAGACTATTCCTGCTTTGTAGCCGGATGCATCCTCGACCCAGCGAAATCCAGCCCCGTCGCTCAAAGCTTTTCAACACACGGCTGACGACCTCGCGCGCTGTCCCCAGTTCCACGGAAATCTCCTGGTGCGTTGCATGAAACGAATCCGAACTTGAACTGCGCGAAAGGAGCAATCGTGCGATACGCACATCCATGCGCCCGAAAGCCACATCCTCAATCAGCGCCATCAAATCGGCGATACGCTGACCGATACCACGCATGACAAAGCTTCGGAATTCTCCGGATTCAGCCAACGCTGTTTGAAATGCTTCCGCAGGCAGAATTACCAGTGTTACATCCGTTTCGGCGATACCCTCGGCGGGATAATCCTGATGTCCGATCAGACAGGTAGTGGTCAGCATGCAGCTTTGATGATCCTCCACGCGATAAAGCACGATTTCACGCCCGTCAGGATCCATCTTCCCCACCCGGACAGAACCGGAAACGACCAGAACATAGACTTTGCAGGCGCTGCCGTCGCGAAACAGAACATAACCGGCCTTTACGCGCATTATCCGTGCGCGTTTCGCCTCCCGCCGCCATACAGGATCCGTAATTGCGTCCAGTTCGGGAAAACAGGAGAGCCAGTCCGATGCCGTCATCTGTCTGCGTCCCTGCCGGCAAGCATATTCATGCCATCGCCGGCATTCATGATTTGATCAGGTTTCAACAGGATAACCGGCCTTCATCCAGGCCATGACGCCGCCGGACACATTAGCCAGGCGGGCGAATCCGTACCGGTCGCGCAAGCGTTCAAGCGCTATGGATGAACGCGCTCCGGAGCGGCAGATGAGATATGTATCCACATCCTTCGGTATTTCATGCACATGCGCATCCAGCGTATTCAGGCTGATGAGGGATGATCCCGGCACGTGGCCTTGTGCATATTCTTCGGGTGTTCGCACATCAATCAGGCGAACGTGCCCGCAATTCTTTGCCTGCCGCCAACATTGGTGGAAATCTTTAATCGAGATTTGTTGCATCGTTCTTTACCTCCTGTTGAATGGGGTAACCGGTTTGCCGGCAGTTGCGTATGCTTGCGGGCGCGGTGGTCTTTATCCTGAACTATTCATGAATAGCTCTAATGGTAACTACTCAGCACCCCTTGGATTTTGTTCTCTGGCAAGGCGCGAGAAGCGCAGAATCCGTAGCATATGGGTCATATGTGAGGATTTGAGCATCGCAGGGACGCCGCCAGAGGGCAAAAGACGGGGGGTGCTGAGTAGTTACCTCTAATGTTTGTAAAACCATGTGCGCGCCGCGCCCATCAGCATGAAACCGCCGATGAGGGCGAGCAGAAGACTGAACGCGCCCTGCAAGCGTTCGGATGACCACCGCTGGAGCAGGAAACTGCCTGCCAGGCTCCCCGCCATCGCCAATACGACGATGGCGAGAAGCGGCGCTACATGGATATGCACCGCACCGGCATATCCCAAACCGGCCACAGTGGCATTCAGCGTAATCAGCAGTAGCGAATGCGCCACGGCCAGTTTGTATTCGGAAATACCCAGCCAGATTAAGACCGGCACCATTAAAAACCCGCCGCCCACGCCCAGAATACCGGTTACAATTCCCAGCAGGATCCCGGCGATGAACGTCCGGGCGCAATGGCAGACGCCCACCGGAACACGGGCTACCTGCGGCTTCGGCTTTCGCATCCACCACGCGACAAACCATGTCAGCAAACCGAATATCGCGCCCTGCAGCGCATCCGATATAGCCAGCCCGATTCTCGATCCCAGCCAGCTCCCGGCTATGCCGCCGACGGCAAGCCATATCAGCAGGCGGATATTCATGCGCCCCCAGGCCCGTTGACGCAATAAGGATGTCAGGCTGACCGCCGCGACGATCCACAGGCTGGACGCGATAGCCGATTTGAGTGGCATATGCAGACCATAGGCGAGCAGCGGTACGGTCGTCATGCCTCCACCCGCACCGAACAGCGACAGCGCCAGACCGATGAACGGCGCTGCCAGCCATACCCAGATGCTCATCCGTCGTGCGGCTCGCCGCATGCGAGATTGGCGGGCACGGATTCGCGGATACGTTGAGGCAGCGGCAGCGACATTTCCGCCATCAGGCGGATAAAGTCATCGCGATTCAGGCGCAGACGCGGATTGTTTCGCTTTTGCTCGCCGATGCTCGTGTCGGTGCGGCCATGATAGTCATGGGCCGGGAACACACGCGTTTCATCGGGCAGGGCGAACAGTTTTTGCGTCACGGAGTCATACAGCAGGCCTGCGTCCCCGTCCTGAAAGTCCGTACGCCCACACCCGTCAATGAGCAACGCATCACCGGTAAAGACCATGTCTTCACATAGATAACTCACACAGGTGCGCGTGTGCCCCGGCGTTTCCAGGACGCGGATGACATGGGGACCGAAATGAAGGATGGCGCCTTCGCGCAACAGCAGATCGGCGCAGGCAATGTTCGCTTTCGCTGAAATGCCGGTGTTGCAGCCTGTCTTTTTCCGCAGGGCGCCCGCGGCAGTGATATGGTCGGCATGAATATGCGTATCCAGCACATACCCGAGTTTGAGATTCAGTTCACTCAGGAGCTTTAGATATCGGTCCGTCTGTTCCAGAACCGGATCAATCAACACCGTTTCGCCGCTATCCGTATCGGCCAGAAGATAAGTAAATGTGCTGGTGGACTCATCGAGCAGTTGATAGAAGATCATGTTTCCCTGTTTCGCGGATGCCGGGTATGACGACGATCCCGAACGATCTCCGCGGGAAAGGGGAAGGATGCGTTCGCCCGTCACTGGTTCAAGCCGCATGATTCTGATTTCATGCCCAGTTTCTTCAGAATCGTTTCCATCAGACACCAGCGCGTGATACCCGACTGGAACAGATTGACGCCGACGAACAATGTGAACCACAGCCATGTTGGCCGGGATAAATCCACGCCGTTGTAGATAGCGGCCAGGGCTACTGACAGCACGATAAAACCACCGGCGATAATGCGTATGGCATGATTGATATTCATGATAAGACTCCTTGTTTTTGTGAAGAATTCCACGGCTTGTTCCGTTGCCACAGGTAGTAGATCATCGGGACGACAAACAGTGTCAGAACCGTTGAAGCCAGCGTGCCGAAGGCCATGGAAACGCCGAGGCCTCCGAATACCGGATCGGAAATCATGATGGAGGATCCGCCAATGACCGCCAGCGCGGTCAGCAGAATGGGCCGGGCGCGCACGGCGCCGGCCTCCAGCACGGATTCCCTTAGCGAATAGCCCCGCCGACGGTAATCGAGAATAAAATCAATCAGCAAGGTGGAATTACGCACTACGATACCAGCCAGCGCGATCATACCGATCATGGATGTCGCGGTGAACGATTGCCCGGTAATCCAGTGACCGGGGAAGACGCCGATTACAGTAAGCGGAATCGGCGCCATGATTAGTAAGGGAAGGGTAAACTCGCCGTAGTAGGCGGCCATCAGCAGGTAAATCAGCAGCAGCGCAACCATGAATGCCGCACCCAGATCGCGGAATACATTCAACGTCAGGCGCATTTCGCCGTTCCACAGCAACTGGTAGCCGAAGATGTCGTCCGGTTGTGTTTTGGTGAGATGCAAGCCGCCGGTTTTCAGGCGGATGCCCGGCAGTATTTCCTTGCCATCCATGCGTTGGTCCATGTCCAGTAGCGGATAAACCTGTGAATACCGTTTCGGTTCACCATAAACGTAGGCTACCTGATGCTCATCCCTGGTGAAGATCGTTTTATTGGCCAGGGACTTGTGGAGCGTGGCGATAGCGGAGATCGGCACTGGTCCGTGAGTACCGGAAACATAGATATGCTCGAGATCGGAGGCGTGCACGCGCAGGGCGCGTGGCAGACGCAGGCGGATGCGTACGGGATGGCGTTCCGTGCTTACATGGATGACGCCAACATTATACCCGTGCAAAAAATCGGTCAGGGCGCTTCGTACCTGATTTTCGGTGACGCCCAGGCGGGCGGCCTTTCCCCTGTTGATATCCACGCGCCATTGCGTCTGGTCGCCCGTGACGGAATCATCCACATCCACCACGTCCCATGTGTGCGCGAAGATGTCGCGCACCTTTTTGGCGATGGCGCGTAATGTTGGATAATCCGGCCCGTAGATCTGAGCCAGCAGTGTTGCGCGTACCGGCGGTCCGGGTGGATCTTCCACCAGCTTGATGTTTGCTTCCGGGTGTCGTTTGCGCACGGGTTTCAGCCAGTCACGTAATTCCAGGACAATAGCGGCGGATTCGATATTCCGATCCTCCTTGCGTACCAGGTTGACGCGAATTTCAGCAAATCTCGATCCTTTACGAAAGACGGCGCCACGGAGCATGCCATTGAAGTCGATGGGGCCCGCCTGCCCGACGAATGTTTCATAATTCGTTACCATGGGCTGGCGGCGAACCGAGTTGGCTACGTCGCGGGCGACGGCGTCGGTTGCTTCCAGCGGCGTGCCTTCGGGCATGTTGATGGTAATGTTGAAGGTGTCCTTGTTACCCTTGGGCAGCATTTTGAGTTCCACAGTGCCGGGTGTCGGCGGGCCGTTGATGCCCGAGGGCCGCATGAATTGCCAGGCAGGTTCCCACAAGGCAAACGCGAACAGGATGACGACCGCCAGCCAGAACAGGTGGCGATAGCGGGGGTTGTCAATCAACGGTGCGGCCAGCCGCATATAGATGCGGTGAATTCGATCACTGGCCGATGCTTCTGTTGCTTGCGTGACGGGCGGGGGCGTTGCGCACGGCATCCAGCGTTGAGCAATCCACGGCGTGAACATATAGGCGATGATGAGGGATGCGATCATGGCAACCGGTGCATTGAACGGAATGGGTCCCATGTAGGGCCCCATCATACCGGTGACGAAATGCATCGGGAGGAAGGCCAGGATGACGGCGATTGTGGCGATAATGGTTGGTTTTCCCGTTTCGTTGGTGGCCGCGATAATCAGACGGGCCTTCTCGCCGACCGTCGTCGCACCGAGGCGCAAATGGCGGTGGATGTTCTCGACGACCACGATGGCGTCGTCCACCAGGAGGCCAAGCGACAGGATCATGGCAAACAGCGTGATGCGATTGATGGTCTGCCCCGCCAGCAGGCCGACGGCCAGCACGGTGAACAAAATCAGGGGGATGTTGAGGGTGACAATCGCCGCTTCGCGCCAGCCCAGGAACAGCAGCAGAATCGTCACCACCGTGACAATCGCTACGCCCAGGTGCTCAAGCAGCATATTGACCGCATCGTTGGCGCGCCGGCCCGAATCGCGGGTAATGGTGACGCGGACATTATCCGGTATCAAGTCACCCCTGAGTTCACTCAGTTTTTTCCGGATACGGTCAGTGACGTTTACGGCGTTGGCTCCGTGTTTCTTGGCCAGGGTAATGGAGATGGCCGGTGTTTCAAGCATACTTCCGGAGGCTGTCTTCATGGCGGCCGGGCCGAAGCCGATACGTTGCAGCGTCGTCACTCCGGAAGATCCATCGGAAATGCTTGCGATATCGCGCAGATAAATGGGTTTGCCGTTCGACTCGCCCACGATCAGGCGTCTCATCTCAGCCGCCGTTTTCAGATAGCCGCCAAGCCAGACTCGCATCACATGGTTTCCGCCTGCGAGGCCTCCCATCGGCCCCCCGGCGTTGGCGCCGGTAAGCGCGCGGCGAAGTTTCTCCAGCGGAATATGATAGGCTGCAAGGCGAGCAGGATTAAGTGCAATACGCACTTCATGATCGCGGCCGCCGATAATACCGGTTACGGATACGCCGGGCAGAGACGCCAGTTTATCGCGCACCCGTTCGGCCAACCGCTTGAAGGAGAGGCCATCCATACCGGGAGAAGAAAGCGTGATAACCGACACAGGCACGTCGTCCACGTCCAGTGGCTTGACCAGCGGTTGCGATGCGCCGGGGGGAATGCGATTCAAATTGTGCATGATGTGGTCGTAGAGTCTGACAAGGCTGGCTTCCTTGTTTTCGCCGACCTTGAACATGACGGTGACCACACCGAGCGAGTCCGTCGCCATGCCGAAGGTGTGATTCACTCCCTTCATCCCGTGCAGAACCATCTCAAGGGGCCGCACCACCAGATTGAGCGTTTCAGCGGAGCTTGCGCCCTGCATATGCACGAACACGTTGGCCGCGGGCGCGTTGATCTGCGGGTTCTCCTCGCGCGGAGTGATGAACAGCGCAATCACCCCGGCAAGGAAGATCAGCAAGCTGATAACGGGCGTCATCTTCGTCTTCATGGCCGCCGCGCCCAGACGTCCGGCAATATTGAGGCGCTCTTGTTTTTCCACGTCGCCGGACACTAGAGATCGTTCGCCGGAGCCGCTGCGCTGCGAATGCGCATGCCGGTGCGCAATGCGCCGTTCCTGTTCCACGCGATGCGCTCCCCCGCGGACAAACCGGCAGTCGCTTCAATGCCACTTTTCAGTCTTCGCCCGAGGCGGATTTGCCGATAATGAACGATGCCATGCCGGTCCACGATGTAGATACCGGTCAGCCCGGCGCGATGCACCACCGCGCTTACGGGAACCGTAATCGCACGATGTGCGCCGGTGCGGAATTTCACCTCGGCAAACATGCCCGCGCGGATACCGTCCGTGGAATCGAGCGCGATCTTGATATGAAACTGATGCGACGCGGGATCGGCGGCATCCACCAGTTGACGGATATGTCCGGAGCGTGTTTCCTGCAACGTTGGAATGGAAACATCCACCGGGCCGCCGGTGTGCAGCGCATCAATCGCGTTGGCGGGAACATCGGTTTCGACCAGCAACCGGCCGACATCTTCCACGGTCAGAATGGGAGCGCCCGGCCTGCTCAGATCGCCGACATTCATGGATTTCCGGACGACGAGCCCATTGACCGGCGATCGTATTTCGGCGTAGATCAACTGATTTTTCGCTTGTGCGGCGCGTGAACGGGCCACCTTGAATCGCAGACGCACCTTGTCAAATTGCTGTTTGTTCACCGCTTGCTCAGCCTGTAGTTTCCGGTACCGTTTAAAATCTGTTTCAGCATCGGCAAAATTGGCGCGCGCCTGTGCCAGCGCCTGCTTCGCATTCACCGGATCCACGCGCACCAGAAGCTGGCCTTTTTTGACCCGGTCTCCTTCACGCACCGGCAGCACACGAATATAACCGGAAATCCGGGAGGTGATGGTCACCCTGTGTTCGCTGCTGATTACGCCACTGGTAATATAATATTCAGGCACATTCGAGGATTGCAATATCAATGTCCGGGCATCCATGGCCGGATGCTGTTCCTTCACGGCTTCCGTTTCGCTTTCAGGAACAGAGCAGGCTGTCAGGAATACAAGTAGTAGCGTCACCACCATACTTTTCGGTTTCATTGAATGACCCCCGGTGTCAGCCGACCTGCTGATACCAGCAGACGCGCCTTGGCGACGATGATCCCGTAGCGGGCGCGAATGGCTTTCGTACGTGCATGATCAGTGCGGGATTGCGCATCCAGAACATCACTGCTCCGTTCCAGGCCCTGTTGTTCCCTTAATTTCCGGATACGCAGCGACTCCATGCTTTGCCGGAGTACCTGCTTGCTGGCCACAAGCCTGTTTTTTGCTTCCTGAAGGCCGCGCCACGAGTTCAGAACTTCGTTGTGAATGGCTTGCGTGATATCTTCCAGTTCCAGTTCCCGCGCCGCGGTCGCCGCACGGGCGGCGTGCAGGCGAGCCCGATCCGATCCGCCGGAAAACAGGTTAAGCCGGACCTCCGCGACGATGGTGGCATTAGCGTTTCTCGGTGTGGGCGTGGTACTGTTCCATTGCTCAGTGGCTTGCAGATTAACAGCGGGGCGGAACGGTGCTCTGGCCGCATCGGCATGAGCCCGCGCGACATTCAGGCGATGTTTCGCCGCCTGCAACTCCGGGTGGCTCCGGATTGCGGCTTCCAGCCATTCGTCACGGCTGTGCCTGGGAAGCGCCAGTTTGATTTTACCACGGATAGAAAGCGGCGCACCGGATGGAAATCCCAGCAGGCGCTGTAATTGATCCCGCGCCGATGCCACGGCATGGGAAGCCGATTCCAGGGCGACCCCGGCCTCCAGCGTATATGATTCGGCATCCATAACGTCACTGACAATGGCCAGCCCGCGGCGCTTCAGCGCCCGCGTGTCCATCAGATGGTCACGCGCGGCGACAAGCGCCTGTTTCGCCGCTCCGTGCTCCGCCTGCAATTCCCTGAGCCGGGAGAATGTTGCAATCACGCGCAGGATGGTCGTCTGCCGTTGCGCCCGGTACCGCCATTCAGCACTTTCGATGCTTGCGTCTCCAGCGCGTTTTCCAGCCCATAACGCACCCCCCTGATAGACAGGAACGGTGATGGAAACACCCGTTTGATAATTGTTGATGGCATTGGGATGATTTAGATTGGACAAGGAAAAATCCGGAGCCGCAAAGCGCCTCTGCAACAACCTATAACCAAACACATTGACAGGATTGTCGGTGCGCGATACGGCATAGGATGCATCAATTTTGGGTAGTAGTTTACCGGTGGCGGCCTTCGCGTCCGCCCGGACCTCATCACGGTGTTTTTCCGCAATCCGTAAACCGCGGTTCCATTCCAGCGCCATGATCACTGTATCCTTGATCGAAAGGGATCCGGAAGGAATGAGAGGACCGGCATGGACGGCACTTGCCGTGGACAGCAGAAATATAATTACATAAACATAAGATAATTTACAAGGCCAAAAAAAGGTGCCGGCATTCATGAATGGTCTTCCGTGCTGCACATTTCGGGGCAATAGATATTTTTCAGGACTTTGACCAGATCCCCGAAGGCAGGGTTAGCGATACGGTAATAGACCTGTTGTCCGCGTTTCTCATTGGTCACGATACCCATCAGACGCATTTTTGCCAGGTGTTGGGAAAGATTCGATTGTGCGGCGCCCGTTGCTTCCATCAGTTCCTGTACGCACATCGGGCCAGTCAGCAGGTAGCACAGTACGGAAAGGCGTATTTCATGGGAGATTGCTCGCAGCCCTTCGCTCGCAGCGTGGATCTTTTCCCTGGGTATCGCTTGCATGGGCACATTATATTGGTATATCAATATATTGTAAAGTAAAGATTTACAGGTCGGGGCTGGCGATCTGTCTGCCGGGAGGGTGGACGGTTACGCATGCGTGGATTTTTTTTGCTACATGCTTCGGAATGCTGTTTCAGTTAGCATGCCACGTATGATAAAATCAGGGGAGAGCGATACGTTGCAAGCACATTTTCAGGGCCGGAAACCGGTCTTACTTATTATTATGGACGGCTGGGGCGTGGGCTCCGGCAGTCCGGAGGACGCCATCGCACAGGCCAATACGCTGACGCTGGATCGCCTGTGGGAAGAGTACCCGCACACGCAGCTTCTGACCCACGGACCTTATGTCGGATTATCATCGGCCAGGGATCTGGGAGGCTCGGAAGTTGGGCATTTAACCATGGGAGCAGGCAACATTCTCGCTCAGGGGCCGACTCGTATCAATCGGGCTATCGCCGATGGCAGTTTCTACCGGTCGCCCGCATTGCAGAAGGTGATCCTGCACTGTCTGCAGCAGCACGGCACGTTGCATCTTCTGGGATTGCTTTCCGATGGCAACGTGCATTCGCATATCGATCATTTCCTGGCGGTGATCCGGCACGCGCACGATCATGACATTACACGCCTTCGCTTACATGTATTATTTGATGGCCGTGATGTCGGCATCCGGACGGCGCAGAATTATGTGGTCCGCATTGAAGAGGTCTTTGGCGACATCAATCAGAATCCGGGGCGGGATTACCGGATCGCTTCGGCTGGCGGACGTGAGATGATTACCATGGATCGTGATCACGACTGGCGCAAGGTTGAAGCAGGCTGGCAGGCGCATGTACATGGCCAGTCAGAATATCAGTTCCGGTCCGTATCCGAAGCCATTGAGTTTTTCCGTAAAAAAATACCGGGGCTGGTGGATCAGGATATGCCGGGATTCGTGATTGTGGATGAAGACAACCACCCTGTGGGGACAATGGACGATCATGATGCGGTCATCATGATGAACTTTCGCGGCGATCGCGCCATTGAGATCACGGAAGCCTTCTGTCTGAATGATTTCGATGGATTTGATCGTGGGAAGCGCCCCGATGTATTGTTTGTGGGCATGATGGCGTATGACGAAGATCGCAACCTGCCTGCATTGCAAATTATGGAACCAACCCGGGTAGATAACCCGTTTGGCAAACGGATTTTCGATTTGGGAATCAGACAGTTCCGCCTGACGGAAACCCAGAAGTTCCCGCACATTACGTTCTTTTTCAACGGCGGGCGGCGTAAACCGCTTGATCCGGTCATGGAAAAATACATCCTGATTCCTTCGGACAAGGGTCTCTCGTTTGCCGATGCGCCCGCCATGAAGGCCCGTGAAATCGCGGACAGGGCCATAGATCTGATTGGCTCCGGCGAATATGGCTTCGGGATGATTAATTTCGCCAATGCCGATATGGTGGGCCACTGCGGCCGGATTGGCCCGGCCATAACCGCGGTGGAGGCGGTGGACACAGCGGTTGGACGGATCGTTGATGCGCTCGAGGCGTCCGGCGGATGCGCCCTGATTACCGCCGATCATGGCAATGCCGATGAGATGATTGTGCATACAAGTCATGGTGATGAAGCATGCACACGGCACTCCATCAACCCCGTGCCATGCATTCTCTTTGATCCCCGATACGACGGATCCTATCATTTAAGGCAAGCCCGGGCCGGCGATGATATCCATACGACTCCCGGGCTTTCGCATCTGGCGGCAACATTGTTTGTGATGCTCGGCCTGAATCCTCCCGAAGACATGAATTCGTCATTGATTGAGGTCAATCAGAAGAAACAGAGTGAATGAAGAGAAGACGCGCATCCTTGAATAACTATTGTGGTTTTGAGCATAAGCTACAAATCTCCCCCTATAAAAAACAACAAATACTGCTCGTTTTCAAGGCATATATTGGCTCTTCAACGCTTTTATACGGTAAAAAAGAGGGTGGTAATGCCCAGACACATCTTGTAGAACGAATGGTTGGACGAAGCCGCTATCGCGGAGAAAAAAAGCATCTTCATTGAATCACCCCTCGTCACATCCTATGGCAAGAATGTAACCTCGCACGCTTCATCCCTCA
>VAOW01033093.1_pt1 | contig 13098 bp, 11 predicted proteins | sample 3393921 | NCBI WGS metagenome assembly VAOW01 (sample SAMN08290428, study PRJNA428436) | hydrothermal vent metagenome | isolation source: Deep-sea hydrothermal vent chimney | place: Indian Ocean: Southwest Indian Ridge | depth 2742 m m
ACTGCTTACAAGGCTATGCCGACCGCACGGTGGGCGGCAGCTGCAAAACGAAATGGCGCAATTTCAGAACTCCTAAGCAATGTAGGCTTAAAAAGAATTGGGGAGATAAAAGAAAGCTACAAATTTGATGATGAAGTGTTAAGAATAGCAACATTAAAAGAGGCGGGACTTCTGATAAAGAATAAAAAATTTGCGAAAGCTCTTGATACCCTTTATAAATATGCAAATCATCATGGGGGCAATTCAATTTGGAGTACAGAAGCCGGTAAGCTTGCAGGCAAGTCCGTTGATGGTTTAATGACAAAATACAGGGCAGAACCAAAGTTAATCAGTCTTGAACAACTGATTCAATTTGCCGACAACCTTAATAATCCAAATGAAATCGTCGATCTGCTGATAAAATCAGGACGATTAAGTGATGCTGGAGATCTGCTTGATAAGATTAGGAATGAAAAAAAATACAAGGATAGTTCAATAGTAAGACTCAGCTATATAGCCTTTAAAAAAAATGACTTTGCCCGGGCAGGGAAACTGATAAATTCCGTTAAGCATAAATCGGTAGAGCATATGCGGATGTATTGGAGTATGATGGGAAATATGGCTTACAGACAAAAACGTTTTGATACGGCTATTACTTATTATAAAAAGGCACTGAGGATTAAAAATTCAGATGAAGATAAAACAATGCTCGCTGATTCATACTACAGAAAAGGAAATTACGATAAAGTATTTAGAATATTAAAATCAAAAAAGCTACTGCCTGCCGATTATAAAGTTCTTGGGAGCTCCGAGTTTAAACTCTCGCAATACAAAAAGGCAGTCGGTTATTTATCAAAAGCAAAAAATGACAATGAATCTAACTTGTATTTTGCGGAATCGCTTTATAAGATAGGTAAGATCAATAAAGCGGTATCCATTTTGAAAAAACTCCAATCAGATGGCGGAATCATTAAGGTGATTGCCGAAAGCCGGCTATCTGCCATAGAGTTACAAAAGGTTATCAAAACTTCGGAGAATCTCAAATAGCCTTCGATATAATTGCTCACTCTAAATGCCGAATCGTAGATTGTGAATAGTTGACGGTTTATGATCTTTATTGACTATCACTTACTTTGTGTTGGGTGAAATAAAAATTGGGGCTTATGTATTGACAAATTTTAAAAGAAGTGACTTTAGCTTGATGGGAATATGAATTTACCGTTTGAAGTTCAGATCGCATTTAGATATCTGACTAAAAAAAAGGGGCATTTTGTAACGATAAGCTCCATCCTGGCAATCATAGGAATTTCCATAGGTGTAAGCTCTCTTATTTTGGCAACAGGCTTGACAAACGGTTTTAATGACGCTGTTCAATCTAAAATCCTCGGCATAGAAACAGCCGTCAGCATGACAAGAAGCGGCGGCGGCCTTATGACTGCCAATAATAAATTGATGGATAAGATCAGAGCTGTAAGCGGAGTTAAAGCTGCGTACGTGACGTTGACATCAGGAGGAATTCTATCATCTCCGACACAGTTTGGTTCAGTCGTGTTTGAAGGCGTTAAGCGGAATTTTGTAAATAGCAGACTAAAAAAACATATGCAAAAAGGTGATTTTGAAAAAAATGCTATTCTTATAGGAGCGCCTCTCTTGAAATTATTTAAGCTGCATATTGGAGATATTGTAAAATTGATAATTCCATTCGGCCAGTCCAGCCCTTTCGGATTGCTGCCTAAAACGGTTAATCTAAAGATATCAGGCGTTTTTCAAACAGGACTTTATCAATACGATCATGTTTTCATTTTTATGCCGTTGTCAACTGCCAGAAATATTATGGGTGTCTCCAATATGTTGAGCAGCATAGATATTGCAATTTCAGACCCTTATAAGGCAGAACTTTTTGCTAAAAATCTTGCTACCCTTTTCCCGTCAAAACATATTGTTTCATGGATAAGCCAAAATGCCAATCTGTTCTACGCAATGAAGCTTCAAAAAATTATTGTTTCAATCGTCCTGTCATTGATTCTCCTTGTGAGCAGCTTTGCCATAAGCTCATCGCTTATAATGCTGGTTACCGAGAAAAAGAGCGATATAGCCATACTTAGATCTATGGGTGCCAAAAAATCTCAGATTAAAGCTATATTTGTTTCCGAAGGCTTAATGATCTCATCTATCGGCATCATAGTCGGCATTATCTTGTCCCTTATAATGGCTTACCTGATGGGTCATTATCAATTCATCAAACTTCCAAGAGGTATTTTTTATCTCAATACTATTCCGCTTAAATTATCGATATCCGATGTGACTGTAGTGTCTGCCATAGCTGTGGCAATATCACTCTTTTCAACCCTTTATCCTGCCGGTAAAGCGGCCGGTTACGGTATTGATAGCGAGATAAGACAATGATACTTGAAGCTCATAACATAACAAAAAGATTCAGCAGAAATGTGCTTAACGGCGTTGATCTTCAAATCGAAGCAGGAGGCATAACCGCTTTAATAGGAGTATCAGGCTCGGGCAAAAGTACACTTCTGAAGATTTTAGGACTTTTGCTGAAATACGACTCGGGGCAGATTAAAATTCTAGGAAATAATATTGATAAGTTAAGTGACAGGCGACTTTCCGACTTCAGGGGAAAGCATATCGGGTTTCTTTTTCAATTCCACTATCTTATGAATGGGTTTAATGTTTTGGAAAATATTATTATGCCTGCTATGATAGGCAAAATGAACAGAAATAGATCAATAAATCAAGCAAAACAGCTTTTGTCTATGCTTGATTTATCAGATTGCGCTAATAGGCCTGTTGAAACTTTATCTGGCGGTGAATCTCAAAAGGTTAGTCTGCTTCGCGCTATGATTATGAATCCGGAGTTGATTTTAGCAGATGAACCTACAGGTAACCTTGATTCTGCAAGTTGCAATCAGCTGCTCTCTATTATAGAATGGTCACGCCAAAGAGGTGCATCATTTTTGATTGCAACACATGACAAGAAGGTTGCATCTATTGCGGACCATGTATTAACACTAAAAGATGGGAGATTAATGTGAATTATTTGAGGTCTATTGTGATTTCGTTATCTATTTTGCTTTTTGCGAATGCAGGTTTCTCTGCAATTATTAGAAACATCGCAATTACAGGCAATCAACGGATTGATAGCGAGACAATAATGGGAAGGATAGGTTCTAAAGTCGGCAGCAAACTAGAATTGGCAACAGTAGATAAAGACATAAAAAATATCTTTAAACTTGGATATTTTAAAAGAATCATTGTCAGTGAAAAAGCCGAAAAAAACGGTGTCAAATTAACATATAAGATTTTTGAAAAACCGTCAATAAGAAATATTCTGTTTAATGGCAACGATCATATCAAAGATAAGAAATTGCTTACAGTTATAGATGTGAAACCATATCAAATCGTGAGCAGGGAGAAAATTAAAAGCTCCGTGAACCGAATAATTGCACTTTACGCTACAAAACAGCGATTTTTAACACATGTTGAATCGAAATTAAAACCGGTTAAGAATAACCGGGTGGACATTATTTTCAATATAATTGAAGGAAGAAAAACATATATCAAAGCTGTTAAAATCTTTGGGAATAAACACATCAGCTCTTCAAGCATAATAAATGTTATGAAAAATCACCCTAAGTATGGAACTTATCTTCTAACATGGCTGCCTTGGTTTTACACAGGGCACTTTTACCCTAACGCTCTATCATCCGACAGGAGCTCTATTACAGACCTTTATCTCTCAAAAGGATATGCGAAAGTTAAGGTTAAGCCCATCAAAATAGAGATTGACCCTATTGATGGCAAAATTGTGCTCCAAATAATTATTTATGAGGGTGAACAATATAGAATTGGTAAAGTCGGCTTTTCCGATCTCACTACTCTTGATAAAACTGTTTTGAAATCATTGACAAGCAGAAAGGGCAAACTGTTTAACGGCGTGGCATTACGAGACGATGTATCAAAGCTTGTTGATTTATACGGCCAAAAAGGATACGCATACGCAGATGTGAATCCTGAAATTAGCTTTAATGATGCCAAAAGACTTGTGAACATCTATTTTGTAACAGATAAGGGCAGTAAGGTTAAAATCAATAGGGTAACTATAGAAGGAAACAGTAAAACTGAAGATAAAGTTATAAGACGAGAAATGAAAATTGTTGAAGGCAATCTTTACAATCCCAAGAAGATAAGAGAAAGTCGCAGAGACATTATAAATACAAACTTTTTTGAAAATGTGAAAATAAGACAGGTGCCCGGAATAAAGCGAAATGAAATAAAACTTGTCGTAAAAACAAAGGAGAAGAGCACCGGAGCGGCGAGTATAGGAGCAGGCTACAGCACATACGACAAAGCTCTTGTAAGAGCTTCCCTCAGCGAAGCTAACTTTATGGGAACGGGTATTCACGTATCTGTATCAGGATCGCTGTCATCTAAAACTAAACAGTTTAACATCGACATTGTACAGCCTTGGTGGCATAATATGCCTATATCAGTTGAACTGCATCTTTTTAATCTGAGAAGCACGCTGATTGACTATAATAATAAGCGCTATGGAGCTTCAATAACTGCGATTAGGCGATATGGCGATTATTATAAACTGGGAGCAAGCTATACGTTCAATGTGGACAAAATAAACATTACTACAGATAATCCATCTGTAACGCTTCTTGATAATGCAGGCAAATTCGTAAAAAGCGCCATAACTCCGTTTGCAGGACATGATTCAAGAAACATCTACCTATATCCTACAAAAGGAAACAAAGAAGATCTATCGGTTGAATTTGCCGGTATTGGCGGAAACATGAAATTTATTAAACCTGCTTTAGATGCAAGATTTTATCAGAAGCTAAGCGGAACATTCGTACTAATGGAAAAGATCAAGGGAACTGTGATAAGTTCAATCGGTAAAAAGCCCCCATTGTCAGAGATGCTCTATATGGGAGGCATAGATGACTTCAGGGGAGCAACATTCTCGCAAATATCTCCGCGTGATAAAAATGGCGACCTTATAGGCGGTACCAGAAAGGCTGTAGGGAGTATAGAACTGCATTTTCCAATTATCAGTGCTCTTAAATTATATGGAAAGCTTTTTTACGATGTTGGTGATGTATGGGGCAACGGTGCAAAGCTATCTCTTAAGCAGGCAGTTGGACCCGGTATCACGTGGTTTTCTCCCATCGGCCCTATAGATATAGCAATAGGTAAAGATATTTCGCCAAAAAAGAACCAGCCGTCAAGTGCCTTTAATTTCTCACTTGGAACCACCTTTTAACAGATCGTAAAAAAATGAAGCCCTGTTTTAATGAAAATTACGGAAGGTAAGAAATTTTTGAATTTTAAAGGGGTTTAAAACTGTGAGCAAGAACATGGCAGTCTCTTTTTTATATTTTTACTTCACGTGTACTTTTTAAAGATTTTTGAATTAAGCACTTTATATTCTCGGAATCTTGTAGAAATTTACGCTTTATTAGAAGCTTTCCAATAATTTTAGCACCGCCTGTTTTCAGCATATTACATATTTTATTATAAAATCGTTCATAATCCCATCCCCCATAGGTCATAAACGGCAGCAAAGAAACATTGCCGAGATCATATTTGGACATAAAGGAACTGATGGGGGGCGTCATAAAGCCCCACTTTGGAAACCCTAACGCAATTATATCATATTGACGAATATCAAGAAACGGTTCCACGCTAATGGGAACATTTATGAACTTCCACACAAAAGGCGGCAAAAGTGATAAAACCAGCCATATCAACTTTGGGAGGTTGAGAGATTTTATCTTATACAACTTTGCGTTTTCAATTTCCGACATTACCTTTGCAAGTTTTTGTGTATTTCCTGTTTTGGTAAAATAGATTACAGCGTATTGCATTAGATTACTACATTCATACTCTTGAATTTTACATCAACTTTGTTATCATTCAAGTATGTAAAAATTTAAGGGTGACCTTAAGGAGGATCATATGAAAAAAATAGCTTTTATAATAATGTTTCTGTTGTTGATAATGGGCATTCCGGCCTATTCTAATGCTTCAGGTTACAAAATTGCGGTTGTCAATCTTCAAAAAGCCCTGAACAACACGGTAGAAGGAAAACAGGCCAAGGCCATTTTAGAAAGAATAGCAAAGGAAAAACAGGAAATAATAAAGAAGGCAAAAGCCAAGTTAGCAAAACAAAAGTCTGCACTCGGCAAGCTTTCGGCATCGGATATGAATTCAACAAAATTAGACAGCTACAAAAAAAATGTTATCAAATTTCGGGCATTAATCCAAAACGTAAGAATAAATTTAGCACAAAAAGAAGCGGCATACAGCAAAAATATATTGAATAGCCTTACTTCTATTGTGAAGAAGATACGAAAAAAGGATGGATATGCAATTGTCTTTGAAGTCCATTCAGGTATTGTTGATTACAATCCTTCCATTGATATTACAAATGAAGTGATCAAAAGTTACAACAACTTGACAGCCACAAAGGGTAAATAGTGCTTCTTTCTTATCTATCAAAAATTACATCATGCCATTTTACGGGTAATGATTGCGATATAATTGGAGTCGGCACTCTTGAAGATGCTTATAAGGGAGACATTAGTTTTCTTACAAATCAGCATTATGCTCATCTGCTTAAAACAACAAATGCATCAGCTATTATTGTAAACAAAGCTCCTGAAGGAATAAATAAGAGCTTTCTTATATCTGATAACCCATATCTGATAATGGCTAATATTGTTTCACTGTTTCATCAAATAAAAAGGCCTACTTTTGGAAACAAGGCCACATATATCGGCATCGATTGCAATATATCAAATAATGCAAATATATATCCTACATCGTACATAGGAAACAGGGTAAAAATAGGTGAAAACAGCGTTATTTATCCAGGTACAGTCTTAGACGATGATGTAAAGGTAGGTAGTGACTGCGTAATTTTTCCGAATGTATCTATTATGAGAGGCTCTCTTATCGGCAACAGAGTACGCATACACGCCGGAACTGTGATAGGATCAGACGGATATGGATATGCAGATGATGGAAACGGGAAACACATTAAAATTCAGCAGATTGGCATTGTAAAAATAGAAGATGATGTTGAAATAGGTTCCAATGTTTCAATAGATAGAGCCGCATTTGGCAAAACTGTCATTGGCAAAGGAACTAAGATCGATAATCTTGTTCAAATTGCTCACAATGTACAAATAGGGGCCAACTGTTTACTAATTTCTCAAGTTGGAATAGCCGGATCAAGCTCACTTGGTAACAATGTTGTTATCGCCGGTCAGGTTGGCATATCAGGTCATATAAAAATAGATTCGGGTGTGCAAGTTGGCGCTAAATCCGGTATTCATAAATCACTAAGACCTGGCCGATACAGCGGTATACCTGCAATGGATCATAAAAAATGGCTAAAAGTTCAGGCATTGAATAAACATTTGCCTGAGATTGCACAGAAGATTGACCGACTTGAGAAGGAAATTAACTATATTAAGGGGCACAGCTAATCAATTCGTAAATGTCCAGCAGTTCCAAAATTAGCCTGCTTGCAATTTTGACAATATGTAGCAATGAGGTAACACCCTGTCTCTACAATAAATATCTACAATTTGCTTGCGTATGACAGATTTGGGATATTTGGTCAGTTCTCAAAATTGATTAACCGCCCTAAAAAGAGGTGAATAACAATGTTGATTGATGCAATAAGAAATATATTACCGCATGATTATCCATTTTTGCTTGTTGACAGGGTGCTTGAAATTGAAAAAGGAAAACATATCGTTGCTCTTAAGAACCTGACATACAACGAGGCGTTTTTCCAGGGACATTTTCCCGATCATCCTGTATTGCCAGGCGTTTTACTAATAGAAGCGCTGGCACAGGCTTCAGGTATCCTCGTGTTAGATATGCTGGGCAAGCGGCCTGATAAAGAAAAAAATGCTCTTATCTATTTTATGGGTGTTGATAAGTTTCGTTTTAGAGCCCCCGCCGTGCCTGGAGATTCCGTACGTTTAGAGGCTTCAATAATTCAACGGCACAACGATGTGTGGAAACTCGCCGTAATGGCAAGTGTTGATGGCAAAAAAATTGGAGATGGAGAAATTATGGCTAAACTGGTACTAAATGCATAAGATCCACAAAACTGCTATAGTTGACCCATCTGCCCAAATCGGTGATAATGTGGTTATCGGTCCGTATGCCATAATTGAAAGCGATACCATTATTGAAGATAATTGCCGGATTGCCGGATTTGCAACAATTGCGCAATATACTCACTTGGCAGCAGGATGCATACTTTTCCCTCACGCTGTTGTAGGAACTGTACCTCAGGACCTAAAATTCAAAGGTGAGAAGACTTTTTTAAATATTGGCAAGAACACTACTTTTAGAGAGTTCTGCATGATTAACAGGGGCACAGTAGGCGGTGGTGGAGTAACAACAATAGGGAATAACTGCTTGATTATGGCTTATGCGCATATTGCGCATGACTGTATATTGGGCAATAACATTATACTTGCCAATGGTGCCACGCTTGCCGGTCATATCACTATAGAAGATAATGCTATTATTGGCGGGCTGGTTGCAGTTCATCAGTTCGTAAGAATTGGGAAATACGCAATGGTAGGAGGTTCGAGCGGAGTACCGCAGGATATTTTACCATTTTGCCTTTCCGGCGATCCAAGAGCAACTCTTCACGGAATAAACAGAATCGGGCTGGCAAGACATAACTTTACCAAATTACAAATAGATAACCTTACCAAAGCCTATAGAATTCTCTTCTTGGAAAAAAATATGCTTAGCGATGCTTTATATGAACTTAAAAATCTGTATGCCGCCGATCTGAATATAGCTTATCTTGTAAAATTTATTGAAACCACTAAACGAGGTTTTTGCAGACCTGCGAGAAGATAATGAGACCATTGCGCAAGGTTAAAAAAGAGCAGAAAAACTTTCTGCTTTCGAGAAAAAGACACAGGAGCAATTGAAATAATAGGCAGGCAATCGCATTAAGTGGACAAAAATGACCTTTACCAAAATAAGTTTATAACAGATTGAAGCCATCGCTTATAGTATGCGGAGAGAGTTCAGCCGATCGGTATCTGTCACTTATTGTAAAGTCGGTTTGGAAAAAAGAAAAAGTGCCATTTATCGCAGTTGGGGGATCGTACTTAGAGTCAGCTGGAGTTGAACTATTGGAGGAACTGTCTTCAGTAAGCGTTATAGGAGTATTGGAAATTCTACCTAAGTTAAAAAAACTTTTTTCTCTTTACAAAAAACTTACGAATATAATAAAATCAGGCAAGGCAGAATCTGTTATTCTTGCAGATTTTCCTGATTTTAATTTGAGAATTGCAAGAGTGGCGAAAAAAGCCGGCATACCCGTTTTCTACTACATAAGTCCTCAAGTATGGGCGTGGCGAAAAGGCAGGATTAGCCTGATAGCAAAAATTGTAGATGAGCTTGTTGTCATACTGCCATTTGAGAAACAGTTGTATGAAAAGTTTCTTACTAATAATTTTTGTGTTGATTACTTCGGCCACCCTCTTATTGACATAATCAAAGTTAAAAACAGGGTGGATTACAACAAACCAACACTTGGTATTTTTCCTGGAAGCAGAGATAATGAGATAAAACGGCATCTCACTCTTTTTATGGATTCGGCCGAAATAGTAAAAAAACAAATCGGAAATCTAAAAATAATGATCGCCAGAGCACCTGAAATCGACATTAAGAGATATGGCATATACAAAGATTTTCTTTACAAACCGGAAGAAATATTTAAAAATGCAACAGCAGCACTGCTTAAATCAGGTACGGTCACTCTCGAAACGGCAATAGCCGGAATTCCGGGAGTCATCTGTTATAAACTATCCCACGTCTCATATATGATCGGAAAGCTGCTCATAAAAGGCATCGGCAGCATGGGACTGCCGAACATTATTATGGGTAGAAATATATACCCCGAGTTTGTACAGCACCTCGATCCGCAAACGATCGCAAATTCCCTTATGGTCTATTTTGACAACGACAAAAGAGAAGCATCGTTAAACGATATTAGAAAGATCGGAAATCTTCTTGGCGAGGAAGGCGTAATTGACAGAACTGCAGCCAGATTGTATGAATTTATCAAAGATGCCTCGAATAGTTCTCTGCATTTATAACTGCGGTATGCACAAAAAACTAATAAAAATAATTCCTGGTGTATTTGCTTTAAGTTTACTATGGTTTTTTGCCGTACGAACAGATGCCAAAACTCTATCTAATTCCTGTTTATCTTTGAAAATGATTTACAAGAATGTTGATATGTGCGATGGACAAAATGTAACTTTGAGCGGTAAGGTAAAAAAACCTTCGTTCCGTATATCTAAAAATGGCAACCATTATACCATATTTACACTTCAGGATGTTTCTAATATAAATATTAGGGTATTTAGCCTTAATTATTTGCCGATACATACTGGAGATATGGTGAAAGTAAGCGGTAGATTTCATAAAAGATTATTTAAAAAAAATTATCCGGCAGAAATTAATACAAGTATTAAAAACGTAATAGTATTGGCAAGGAATCATTATCTGCGGAATATACGATTATCATTGATAATCTTGTTTGTCCTCATCGTAGTATTTTTGATATACCGATTGCGTAAAAAAAATAAAAATAAGGTTTATCAGAATACCAGTGTAATATCGGGAACGATCTCAACCTCTTCAACATCTTTGAGACCACGAAGGACTTCGACCGTGACGGGACACTTTCCAAAAACAAACACTTCATCAATCTGGAAGAGTACCGCAATGGATGAGATGCATTACGAAATGGGTATTGCGTTTGAAAGGTATACCATGTCACTTTTTAATAAAGATGATTGGAGCATCGTAGATTATTCCAAGGATCTGTCCAAAAAATTTAACAGAAGAGTTGAATCGGATTCAAATCCTGACTTTACAATGAGGCATAAGATTACAAATAATATAGTTTCTATTGAATGCAAGTATCGATCCGAAATAGTATATATCGGCAACTATTATGGTGTTCAGTGGGCAAAATCATATCAAATAAGAAATTATAGTGAATTTAGCAAAAGGACCAAGTATCCGGTATTTATAGCTATAGGTATCGGAGGGTTACCCTCAGATCCGGAAAAAGTTTTTATGTTGCCGTTGCGTTGCTTAAAGAATTCATTTGTCGGTATCAAATATTTGGAAAAATTTAAAAGAAATTCTAAAAATATATTCACGTTGAAGAGTTTAAAAAGTTGAATCAATTAATATGAACCGTGTACAATCTAGAATACTATGTTTAAGAATATTGCGACATTAGTTCATTCAAAGTTTTTTATAATAAGGTTATTTCTAATTGCAGCATCAACCATATACAGCGCAGCAGTAAAAGCAAGAAACTATCTTTATGATAAGAAAATTCTCAAATCTCACAATCTGTCTCGTTTTTGCATAGGTGTGGGCAATATAGTAGCCGGCGGAACAGGTAAAACTCCGTTTGTGATATGGCTGGCAGGAAAGCTTAAAGCAGATGGTATAACTGCAGGCGTAATCACAAACGGCTACGGAGGCAGAAAACGCGGAGAATATCTGGTATCGGATGGAAAAAGAATATTTATGGAACCGCCCGAAGCTCAGGATGAAGCATATTTGATAGCAACTCATAAAATTCCGGTTGCCTGCGGAAGCAACAGACTAAAAGCTGTCGAGCTTCTTGGCAATGTGGACTGTATTATTATGGATGATGGTTTTCAATACAGAAAGGCACGAAAAGAGATTGAGCTCCTTATTCTTGGTGAAAAGCCATTTGACAACAATCGTCTTCTGCCAGCAGGACTTATGCGAGAGCCTCAGGCTTCTATAAAACGAGCAAACTTTATACTCTCCGGGAAACCTATCATTTATAATGAAATTCCAATTTTTTCTTATGAACTCAGACCGTCGGCCATCGTTGATAAGCAGCATAAAAAAATCATGATGAGTAAACTCCAAAAGCCAATTGCCGCTTTCTGCGGAATTGGCAATCCAGATCAATTCTTCAAAGACCTTGCCATTTTAGGTGTAAACCCTGAAAAAAAGATTATATTTAATGATCATCATGTTTATAATAAAAGTGATGTTAAAAGACTGCAAAGCTTGGGAGGAACACTTATAACTACAGAGAAAGACAGCGTTAAGCTGGAGGGATTAAAAAATTTATATATTTTGATAAGAGAAATTATAATCAAGCCCGATATTTCGGCAATAATTATTTCTGAGATAAGAAAAAATGAGCAAAGCTGCCGTAAATAGATATAAAAACATTGCCTCAGGTGAGCTAAAATTCTTTTTAAGCTGAAGAGTGACTTTGAATCTACAGGCGACCAGCCTCAAGCGGTTAAAACACTAACCGACGGAATACATAACGGCAAAAAATACCAGACGCTTCTTGGAGTTACAGGTTCAGGCAAAACATTTACCATGGCTAATGTAATCGCAAATGTACAAAAACCCGTCCTTGTCATGTCGCACAATAAAACACTTGCCGCCCAGCTGTATAACGAATTCAAACGGTTTTTTCCTGAGAACGGTGTAGGCTATTTTGTCAGTTATTACGATTATTATCAACCTGAAAGCTATATACCGAGAAACGATACATATATCGACAAAGAAACGAGCAGAAATAGCGAAATTGAACGATTAAGACATCATGCTACAAAATTGCTTCTCGAGAGAAGAGATGTGATTATCGTTGCTTCCGTCTCAGCCATATACGGAATAGGCAACAAAGCCTCGTACAACGAGATGAGAGTTGAGGTCATAACAGGCGATAAAATAGACCCGAACAACTTATACAAGTCGCTTGCGGATATGCAGTACAAGAGAAATCAGGTTGAGTTTATAAGAGGAACATTCAGAAGCAACGGCGATGTAACTGATATATTTCCTCCTGATGAAACCGAACATGCAATCCGAATAATTGTCGATGAAGAAGGCGTTGTGGAGTCTATCTACTTGTTTGATCCCCTGACAGGGAAAAAATATACCGATCTAACTGTTGCGTCGATCTGGCCGGCAAGCCATTATGTTACGTCAAAGATTATGATTAAGAATGCAATTGTTAACATA
>VAOW01004790.1_pt1 | contig 13050 bp, 10 predicted proteins | sample 3393921 | NCBI WGS metagenome assembly VAOW01 (sample SAMN08290428, study PRJNA428436) | hydrothermal vent metagenome | isolation source: Deep-sea hydrothermal vent chimney | place: Indian Ocean: Southwest Indian Ridge | depth 2742 m m
GGGCATGGTAATCAGCTATCAAGGATTGGCTGAGTTTATATCAAGGCCGAAGGCCGTTCGAGCGACGGCAAGTGCCGTTGCCAATAATCCGATTGGCTATATCGTTCCCTGCCATAGAGTAATTAGAAAAAACGGAGAGATAGGCCGATATGGCATGGGAACTGCTATGAAAAAAGCCATTCTAAAATGGGAGGCGATGAACTTACCGTTTACGGTATCAAAAACAGAGCCGACCATGTTTTCTTCCAACTTTCCTGCATTTACAAGCTCACCTTATGCTGTAGGTTGAGAAAATCTAAAAGTATGAGATTGCTCTATTGTGTCTCCTTGCAATGACCGCTTCGGTATCTGCTGTCGTGAAAATATTTTTCCATTTAAAATCTTAAATCTAGCGCTGAAATTGCTTCGCTTGCGAAAATTAGTTTTGTGATAAGTACCGGTAGGTGTGCGTAAGGTGAGTTGAGGAATAGTTGCTGTTTGCCCTTTAAAGGTACAAAAATGATGATAGCAAGGACATTATTTTTAGACTAACAAGAGACGCATATTGGTTTGACAGCTTCAATAGTAGCAGACAGCACATAGTCTTCCACCGAGCGGCCTGGAGCCCAGTCTTTAATAAATGTTTTTGATTCATCCTTGGGATTGATGCTGATTTGCTCAAAACCAACAGCTTTAAGGACGGTTTGCAGCTCGGATACCTCAGAAGCACCTGCGATACAACCTGAATATAGAGTTTTGTCATTTTTAATTTCTTCAGGCAACCTTGCGCCGGCTACTACATCAGAAATAGCTAAGCGTCCACCTGGTTTAAGTACGCGAAAAGCTTCAGCAAAAACTTGCTTTTTTTCAGGTGATAGATTGATTACGCAGTTGGAAATGATGATATCAATAGTATCATTTGCCACAGGCATGTGTTCAATTTCACCGAGACGAAATTCAACATTTGTATAGTTGCCTTTTACGGCATTGATACGTGCTTTGGAGATCATACTTGGAGTCATATCAATGCCAATCACATGCCCTTCTTCACCTGTCTCTGTAGCGGCAAGAAAACAGTCAAGGCCGCCTCCGCTGCCCAGGTCAAGTATAGTTTCACCTTTTGCAATACTCGCAATTGCGCATGGATTGCCGCAGCCTAATCCCATATCAGCACCATCCGGTATGGTATCAAGATCGGCTTGACTATAACCTAACCGTGTTGAGATTAGTGTGTTGATTGCACTATCATCGGATACACCGCAGCAGCTGCTTTCATTGCCGCAACATGCGTTGTCATTGTTGGCTTCAGCAACTTGTGCATAACTTTTTTGAACTTGTTGACGGATTTCATCCGCTTGTTTTTGATCCATTCTTTTCCTCCTGTTCTAATTTCTGCATTTGTCGGACTTGACCGTACAGTATAAAAAAATAACTAAAAAACCCACCATTCTATTTTACATTGGTTGTAAAGAAAAGGCAACCATGCCAAGCTAAGTATATTTAGAAGCCGTTTAAGGCTATGTATTTGCTAACTGATGTTACGCACTAAACGCAGCGGCAGTGGCAATAGTAGCGTATAAGTGCAAGGCAGTGGAACGGAAGGGGCAGCCGGCTGCTTCAAGTTATGCCAACGCTTTCTCTTTTCGCTGAAACTGTGTTTAGTGCGTAACATCAGTTATAATCTAACCTTAAGAAGAGATAGGAAAAAGAACATTTTTCATTCAAACGATGGCAATAAAGCGTTGACCTGCTCTAAACTTTCTGCATTGCATTTAGTCCGGCGAGATGATAAGATGAAGATCAAATGATTCATCTATTGATTTATTCCTTTTTAGCTTCATTGATGCTAAATGTCTTTATTGTATTGTTTCATAATAAACTGCATTTTTTAGATGACTATTCTGATGGACCTCAAAAGTTTCACACTAAACCAACGCCGAGGGTGGGCGGATTTGCTATATACATTGTTGCTGTAGCGGTGAGCATATATCTTTATCTTGTTTATCGACAGAATTTTTTTTCCAGGCTATCGGTGGCCGCTTTTCCTATCTTTTTTGGTGGATTTATCGATGATATTACAAACAAGGTTGCGCCTCAGATTCGCCTTGCGCTATCGATGATTTCTGCGGTTTTGGCTATATGGCTTTTGGGCGGATATCTGCATCGGCTTGATCTGCCTTTTATCGATGTTTTGATGAATAATAAATGGATAGCTTATGGCATAACTGTTATCGCAGTTGCGGGTTTATCAAATGCATTCAACATTATAGATGGATACAACGGACTTGTGTCTGCTGTTTCTATAATGGCATATCTGGCAATTGGATATGTGGCTTACGAGGTTCATGACAATACTATTCTTACTGTGAGCCTTGTTATGGCCGGTTCTATGGCCGGTTTTTTTGTGTTGAACTACCCTTTCGGCATGATCTTTTTGGGTGACGGCGGTGCATATCTGATAGGTTTTATTATAGCTGTGCTCTCAATTATGCTTATCAACAGGCATCATCAGGTTTCAGTGTGGTTTCCGTTTCTGGTTGTAATATATCCGGTGTTTGAAGTGCTCTTTTCAATCTATAGAAGAAAGGTTGTTATGAAAACATCACCCACAAAGCCGGATGGATATCACCTGCATACACTAATTTACAAGCGTGTGGTTCCATTTGTTTTTCACATAGATTGCAGCAATAAATTAGAGAGAAATTCCGCCACATCCCCATTTTTGTGGCTTTTATGCAGTATGGGTGTCATTCCAGCCGTTATTTTCTGGAATAATACAGCAGTTTTACAAGGTTTTACAGCATTGTTTTGCATAGTATATATATTGATTTACAGAAGTATAATCAAACTTAAAATAGGGAAATTGTTTTACCATAAAAATTAGTAATCTTTAGCCTTAAGTTGCAAAAACAGCCTTTTCTTAATTCTTATTTTCTTCTCGATTCATTATTCCTGCGCCGTAAATGATTCCTTTGCAACTTATTTGCATTCTATTCATCCTTTTTCATTACGGCATTTTGGAGTAAGAATTACATTTTTATTGAATGGATTTCCCATGGCAAGTATATTCTGCACAATCTATCTCCTCAAAGATAAATATAGTGAAAATAACACCATAATTCCGCCTATTACCTGTCTGATAGTTAGAATTTCCGAAAGAAATATAACAGCCCATATTATTGAGAGCACCGGTTCAAAAAGGATCGACATAGAAACGATAAAAGCACGAACTCTTTTGAGGGCATAGTTGAATCCTGTGTGTCCTATAACTTGCGGAATTGCTCCTAATGCAAGAAGGTATAAATAAGATTTATTGGAGAATCCTGTCATTGGGCTTTTTGTAAAAATTACAGGGAAAATGAGAAAGAATGCTGTGGCCGGATAAAGAATTGCAATATAGCTTACGGTATTCATAGTTTTACGAACCTTTTGTCCGGCCATGAGATACCCTGCAATACTTGCTGCAGCTAACATTGCAAGAATATCACCAAACAGCATTTTCCCCTTAATTTCTAAACTAATATCAGATGAAGCTATAGCTGCTATACCAATTATTGCTATTGCGGCGGATGTGATTTCTTTAAATGTCGGCTTTTTGTTCATGAATAAGAAATAAAAGAGAATAATATAAAGAGGTCCTGTGGAAACAAGCACGATGGAACTTGCAACCGAAGTATATTTTAGTGATAGTGTCCAAAATGAGAAATCACCGGCAAGAAAAAGAGCTGAAAGAATTGTCATTTTCAGCTCCTGTTTATTGGGTTTTCGCAGTTCTTTACTAAAATAGACGGGTATTATGATTAAACTTCCGATAATCATTCTGTAGAGAGCGATTGTTGGGCTTGGCACATCGCTTGCCAGCTTTATCCAAATAGCTGCAGTCGATACGCTGATTACAGATACAAGCAGAACAAAATACTCTTTTCCATTCTTGTTTTTCATAAAGTCTCAATTTTTATTTGACTATACACGGAAACATAGTAAAGTAAACGAATGATTACCGGCACTATTGTTAATGCATTCGCTGTTATTGCAGGTTCTGCTGTCGGACTTGCAATGAAAAGAAGTTTGCCAAATTATATAAAGGATCGTTTTTTTGAAATTATTGGGCTTTTTACGATCGTATTGGGATTGAAGATGGCGATTGCCATGAAAAATCCGATTGCACTTATAATAGGATTGCTTATAGGCTGGATGATAGGCAGGCTGCTGAATTTAGACAAAAATTTTAGTAAAATTGGGCTTATCTTTGGGAAATTTTCTAAGGACGGTAATCTTTTTGCTGAAGGATTTACCGTAGCATTTGTACTTTTCTGCGCAGGTTCATTGACGATTGTGGGTGCACTGGATGAAGGATTGAGGAACGACCCAACATTGCTTTTTACAAAATCTGTTATGGATGGAGTTTCATCTGTTATTCTATCTTCGGTATATGGAATAGGCGTAATGTTTGCGGCTATTCCGCTTTTTCTGTTTCAAAGTGCTATCACTTTTTCGGCATCATTCTCTAAACTGTTTTTATCACCATCTATTATTAATAATATAAGTTCAACAGGTGGAGTTTTGATACTTGCTATAGGCATAGAACTTTTGCTTAAAAAGAAACTCTTGGTTGTTGAGCTCTTACCCTCTATTATTGTTGTGCCTATCATATCTGCCCTTATGTGATGGAATATTAGGATTTGGCGAGAGGCAAACCCTAATTTTATGCGAATAACCGTCGACTATAATTAAAAAAAAGGCATATAAAAGGTTTTTTATCTCTAAAGCTACTGTTAAAAAAAGAAGCAAATGTCCTATGTCGACAGGCTGGTCCCCTTGCTACTCTTGATATCTGACTATTTCTTGATATACTTAATGCGAAAAGTTTTATAAAGGGAGTTTTTAATGTCGTTTCCAAACACACGTCTAAGAAGATTAAGAAAAAACGATTTTATACGCCGAATGGTCAGACAAACCCATTTATGCTTGTCTGATTTTATCTATCCGATATTTATAAAACCGGGTACACACGTAAAAAACCCTATACAAACTATGCCTGGTATCTATCAGTTTTCAACAGATACCGTGATTGATGAGATTGATGAGATATATGAGCTTGGAATACATTCGGTGCTTTTGTTTGGAATACCTGTAAAAAAAGATTCTGTAGGAAGCGAAGCATGGAGTAAAGATGGATGTGTGCAAAAAGTAATAACTGCGATCAAAAGTAAATATCCCGATTTTATTGTCGCTGCAGATGCATGTTTTTGTGAATATACCACTCATGGCCATTGCGGTGTATTGTCGGGCGGCGAACTTCTAAACGATCCTACACTTGCCAATTTGCAGAAAGAGGCTGTAAGTTATGCTTCAGCAGGTGCCGATATAGTGGCTCCATCAGGCATGATAGATGGAATGGTTGGAGCTGTCAGGAGCGGCTTAGATGATGCGGGCTATCAAAATACTATAATTCTTTCGTATTCTGCAAAGTATGCGTCGGCGTTTTACGGGCCTTTTAGGGATGCTGCAGAATCTGCACCTCAATCAGGTGACAGAAAGAGTTATCAGATGGATCCTGCCAATTCCGATGAAGCATTGCGTGAGACTGCTCTTGACATAGAAGAAGGCGCTGATATAATTATGGTCAAACCGGCACTTAGTTACCTTGATGTATTGTGTAAAGTGAAAGAGAGTTTTAATATGCCGGTGGCTGCTTATAATGTATCGGGGGAATATTCAATGGTGAAAGCAGCTGCCGAACTGGGATATATAGATGAAAAAAGCGTGCGAGATGAATCCCTTATTTCTATAAAGAGAGCAGGTGCCGATATAATAATTACATATTTTGCTAAAGAGATCGCCAAAGAGGGAGTATTACGACTATAAGAGGTATCAAATTGGAGAGCAATAGTTGCAGCGTTAAACTGATATTCCGGTAAAGTAGAAGAGTAACGGTTATGAATTATATAAAATTTTCATAGAAAGATATGTAAATAATATTGTATTTGCCAAGAATTGTTATAACCGGTTTATCAATTCTTGCAACTGACAAGATGATCCAAATGCACTGAAAAAGTGCAAATCACAAATAGTATGAAAGTAGTGCCGATTTACTTGCGTAACATCGGTTAATAGATATAACCTTTATGTATATAGAGACTAAAAGGAGGGTAATTGGTATATGAATATTCTTGTGTTCATTAAACAAGTTCCTGACGCTTCACAGGTCAGAATTAATTACGAAACGGGAACTCTTATAAGAGAGGGTGTGCCTGCTATCATCAATCCCTTTGAAGAGCATGCGGTAGAAGAAGCAGTGAAGCTGAAAAAGGAATACGGCGGCAAGGTTGTAATACTTACAATGGGTCCGCCGCAGGCGGAAGAGGCGCTAAAACAATGTCTTGCAAGGGGCGCCGATAAAGCATATCTGCTGAGTGATCGTATTTTTGCAGGATCAGATACGCTTGCAACATCATACGCTCTTTATGAAGGTGCAAGAAAAGTGATAGAACTGGAGGGTGATTTTGATCTTTTCTTTGCAGGTAAGCAGGCTATAGATGGTGATACGGCTCAGACGGGCCCTGGCATTGCAACGCGTTTTGATCTTCCGCTTGTTACGTACCTTATTAAACTCAATGAGGTAAATTTGGATGATAAATATGTTATTGCAACACGATTGACTGAATTCGGACAAGAAACAGTTAAGGTTCCCATACCTGTTTTCTTTACCGTAGAAGAAAGTCTTAATGTCCTTTCACATTCACCGTTGTCATATCTCATAAAGGCAGAAAAGGCCGAAACTATTGCTTTATCAGGTAAGAATGTTAATCTTGATAAGGAACAGTGTGGTTTAAAGCATTCTCCAACTATGGTAAAAAAAGCTTTTACACCCGAGAAAAGGCAGCGCGGTGCAACTTTGTCGGGCATATTGGATGATGTTGTTGAACAAACAGCTCAAAAAATATCACCATTTTTTAAAAAGGTATCATAGGGGTATTAGATGATTGATTTATCAAAAAAAGATACTGATATTAGTCACTATAAAGATATATGGGTTTTTGTGGAACAGACTAATGGGAAAGCTGCACCTGTGTCGTTTGAGCTTTTAACGAAAGCGCGAGAGCTTGCATCTCAAAGAGGATGCGGTGTTGCTGCAGTTGCAGTTGGAAAATCAGTGTCTCATCTGGCTAAAGATGTATTCAAATATGGCGCTGAGAAATTTTACATTGTTGAAGACGAGATATTTGCAGATTACAGAACCGAACCTTATCGGGATGCTTTATCTGAGCTTATTATCAAGCATAAACCGGAAGTCTTTCTTGTGGGTGCAACTACTCAGGGAAGAGATCTTTCCGGAACGGTTGCAACTGCTCTAAGAACCGGTCTGACTGCCGACACTACCGGACAGGAAATTGATCCTAAAACAGGGTTTTTGTGGATGACGAGGCCTACATTTGGCGGAAGTTTAATGGCTACTATATACTGCCCAAAACATAGACCTCAAATGTCAACAGTACGGTCGGGTGTTTTTAAAGCCGTTCCACTTGATAATCCAAAGAATGGCGAAATTATTAAAGAATCAGTTGATTTTGTCGAAAATCAGATTGTAAAGAAGATTATAGAGAAGGTAGTTTCTACTGAAGGAAGTGTAAACCTCAGCTTCTATAATGTGATTGTTTCCGGCGGAAAAGGTATGGGAAATAAAGAAAATTTTGGGATGATAAAAGAACTTGCCGATCTTCTTGGCGGAACATGGGCCGGATCTCGCATGGCAGTTCAGCTCGGCTATGTTCCTCAATCAAGGCAGGTAGGTCAAACCGGCCAAACAGTGCACCCCAAACTTTATATTGCTTGCGGTATTTCAGGCGCAATTCAACATCTTGTTGGAATGCAGACAGCAGACACGATAATTTCCATAAATGTTGACCAAGATGCGCCTATATTTGATGTATCAACTTACTGTGTGATTGAAGATGCAGTGAAGTTTCTTCCTAAATTGATCAATAAACTTAAAAATATGAGGACTTTTGGAGGGCAAGTATGAGCGATATTAAATATGATGTTGTTATCGTTGGAGCAGGACCTGCCGGACTTGCGGCAGCTATCGTTCTTGCCAAAGCAGGAGTTAAGGTAATTGTCGTAGAAAGAGGACGGTTTCCCGGATCGAAAAATGTTATGGGCGGCGTATTCTACACAGATTGTATGAAAGGTGTTTTGGATGATTTTCCTGTCGGAGCACCAATTGAAAGACATATAATTGATCAGAGAATGTGGCTTATTGATGATGAATCTTATGTAGGATTTAGCCATAGGAATGCCAGGTTCAATAATGAGCCTCATAATTGTCATACCATACTGAGAGCTCATTTTGATAAATGGCTTGCAGGACAAGCTTCTAAGGCAGGAGCTTTAATTATAAATCAGACAGTTGTGACTGAACCCATTGTCAAAAATAATAATATTATAGGTGTAAAAACAGGAAGGCCTGATGGTGATATTCTATCTAATTGTGTAATTGCGGCAGATGGCGTTAATTCACTTTTTGCTAAATCGCTTGGATTCAGGAAAAAGATTAAAAGAGAATCTGTTGCCTTGGCTGTAAAAGAGATAATTGGTTTGGATACAAATGTTATAAATGATAGATTTAATGTGAGAGGCACAGAGGGAGTTACTATTGAAATGACCGGAAGCCTTTTTAAGGGAGCTGAAACGATGGCATTTTTATACACAAATAAAAAATCAGTTTCCCTCGGTGTAGGTATGATAATTAGCGATATGATTCAACATAAGATTAATCCGAATGAGTTAATAGAATCACTGAAAACGCATCCTTCAATAGCTCCACTTATTGAAGGCGGTACAACGAAAGAATATCTTGCCCATTTGATTCCCGAAGGAGGTTACGATGAAATGCCCCAACTGGTTGGAAACGGCGTAATGATCGTAGGAGATGCTGCATCAATGGTAGACGCTGTTCATCGCGAAGGATCGAATCTCGCTATAACTTCAGGGAAACTTGCTGCACAAACTTATATTGAAGCAGCAAAAGAAGGAGATTTTTCAACTAATGCACTCTCTTTGTACGTTGATAAGCTTAAAGAAAGTTTTGTTATGGATGATTTGAAGAAATATAGAAAATTGCCTAAACTCCTTCAGTCCAATGATAGACGACTTTTGAATACCTATCCAAGGCTACTAAATGAGGCAGCCTATGAGATACTTAATGTAAATGGTGTTTCTAAACAGAATAAACAGAAGCTAATTTGGAAGAATATGAAGCAGCAGATAGGTTTTGTTAATATGCTGAAAGATGCTTATAGTATGTGGAGGAGCGTAGGATGAGAATCGAGGACAAGCTTTACTTAGTTGGTTTTAAGGTCGATGAGATAGGCGGTTCTCATCTGGTTATTCCAGATCAATCTAAATGTGCCGAATGCGCTGATAGACAATGTTTATTTATTTGTCCCACAGGTGTATATGAATTTGATGAAGCAACTGAAAAAGTTATAATAAACTATGATGCTTGTGTCGAATGCGGAGCCTGTCGAATTGCTTGTGATTATATAGAATGGCGCTATCCAAGAGGCGGCTTCGGAGTTTCTTATAAATTTGGTTAATTAACCTGCAAAGCAACTCTCATATCATGAATGGGGGTTGCTTCGTTTTTAGTAGCAAGGTGCCGGACCTCTATATAAAATATCAGCTAACAAGAATCAAGAAATTCAAAAGATTGAGGAAGAAACAGAATTTACTAAAATTCAACTTCAATATGTTGAAAATGATAAACCCGCTTATTTTAAACTTAAGATGGGTCTAAGTATCATTTTTCCGATACAAACCCCTAAATCCAATAATGTACGGATAGCCGCTATATTTTCATGCGCTTAAAAACGGAAGAAGCCTCATTATAAAACAAGTTATATAGCTGGCAGTGGTAAAATTTACCACATAGTCAGTTTTATGTTACTTGTTGAATTATTTATTCTTTGTGTTGCAATCCCCTGCAGTGGTAAAATTGCAGCTGTCTTTGCTTTGTGAATTTAAGATATTTAACAGTGTATCATTATTTACATTTCCAAAAAGCTCTTTATCTATACCATTCTCACCTTTAATTATCTTAATATTTTTCCCCTTAATGATAAGAACAGGTATGTTTTTGATGCCTATATTAAATAAAAACGCCTTTGCTTTTTTTAAGTTTATAAGGTGAATTTTTTTATATAGGGGTTTATCCTTTTCTATTTTTTTTATGATATTTTCGCAGTGAGAACAATTATTGCTGTATATAAGATTCATGCCTGTTTCAGGCTGCCAGATAGGAGTATAAAGTATAAAACTAAGCATAAATAGTGCAGCAAAACCGGCCAATCCCATCGCAAGAATAGGTTTGCTGCTATTTTTTTTAAATAATCTTAGAGCAAACATCAGAACAATAATAATGAAGATGCCGACGCATATTGTGCAGAAACTTTGTAGATGAAACTCCTGAAAACCGATAAGAGTGCCCTCTGATATAAGAGATAGGGAAACTGTAATATCCAATAATATCAATAAATTTTTGTAGAAAGACACAATTAGAAGAAAAGAAAATATTGCAATACCTACAGCGGCAAATGGTGTTCCTCCAAAAGGAGTTATCTGATTTACAATAGTGCAGCCGCTGCTGACACAAATCGGTGATAATGCTTCAATACCATAAAGATCTACTGCCGAAACTACGATTCCTGCCACTGCAAGCAGTCTAAAAATATGTTTGCCCATCATAATGTTAAAGTATTATATAGTCGAAAACTGATTTGTCCACTACACTAATAAGATACTTTCATTAGTTTTTGGTAATGTTAAAACCCTTGTCTTGTATCATTATCCACGTCGCTCCATTTGGGCACCTGTGTCGTTTCTACTTGGGACTGGACCTGTTATACTTTTATAGATAAACAGTTAAGGTTAATGCTAAAAATATATGCAAAGAGAGTTGAAAAGTATGGAAAAAAGAAAAATTTATTCTAAAATTCAAGCTTGTCTGCGTGCAACGCGCAGGTAGACCTGTCTGCCTATTACGCACAGGCAGATGTGCTAACTATTCGTAGATAAAAGGTTGCAAGTTCACCTTTCAAAACCGGCCGGGATTATGGAATGATGAATTACAGCACTGCAAGCAATGCGCTTGAAAAAGTAAGAAGAAGATCGTTATAAGGATAGCAGATTAAAGGAAGAAGCTGTCGGAATTAAAAAAAAGACTCAGCAAAGGTCGAAAATAGACCTCTAGTTGCTAATTTTTGCATGCACATTCTCAATACAAAAACACATTACAGCTTGACACATTATATAAATGTTTTAAGCTTCTTATCATAGTAAGACTTCAAAGTTGGAGGTATAAATGTCGGAAGAAGCAAAAACGATTAATATTGATGATCTATTCAAAAATCTGAAAACATCGAAGGACGGATTGTTGAGCGAAGAATGTGAAAAACGCATTCAGCAATACGGATATAATCAACTTGAAGAAAAAAGAATAAGCCCGTTAATGAAATTTTTAAGTTACTTTTGGGGACCTATAGGATGGATGATAGAAGCTGCCGCTATTCTATCTTTAGTTGTTCAACATTGGGTGGATTTCATAATTATTACAGGTATGCTTTTAACAAACGCATTAATAGGATTTTGGGAAGAACATAAAGCCGATAATGCTTTAGATGCACTAAAAAGTCAACTTGCTTTGAAAGCAAGAACCTTAAGAGATAGAAAATGGCAAGAAATAGAAGCAAAACTGCTTGTACCCGGGGATATCATTAGATTGAGATTAGGTGATATCATTCCTGCTGATGTAGCTTTAATTGAAGGGGACTATTTAAGTGTAGATCAATCTGCTTTAACCGGAGAATCTTTACCTGTCATAAAAAGATCTCGAGAAGAGGCGTACTCAGGCTCAATTATAAAACAAGGAGAAATGTTAGCTTTAGTCGAAACCACGGGGGCAAACACATACTTCGGAAAAACTGCCAAATTGGTAGAATCTGCAGGAGCTGTGTCTCATTTTCAAAAGGCTGTTATGCAGATCGGAGATTTCTTAATATTTATATCGTTATTTTTGAGTATCATATTAATAGTATTTGAGGTTTCAAGAGGAATCCCTGTTGTTACACTTTTAGAATTTGTATTAATTTTAGTTGTAGCCTCGATTCCCGTAGCCATGCCTGCTGTGTTATCCATAACAATGGCTATGGGCGCTTTAGCGTTATCAAAAAAGAAGGCCATTGTATCACATTTGCAATCTATAGAAGAAATGGCCGGTATTTCCATATTATGTTCAGATAAAACAGGAACGCTTACACAAAACAAAATTACATTGGGGAAACCTGTCCTTTTTGATGCACCGGATGAAAATGAAATCATATTATCAGGATCTCTGGCTTCAAGAGAAGAAGATCGGGATGCTATAGATTCTGCGATTATATCATCCTTGAAAGATAAATCCGTATTAAACAAATTTACTCAGCAAAAATTTATTCCATTTGATCCAACATCAAAAAGGACGGAAGCAACAGTTAAAAATATTCAAACCGGTAAAGAATTTTCAGTATCAAAAGGTGCTCCACAAGTGATTATAAAGCTATGTAATATAGACAGCGCAACAAAAGAAAAGACTGATGGTATCATAAATAATTTTGCGTCCAAAGGCTACAGAACATTAGGAGTGGCTAAAAAAGAAAATGGAAACTGGAAATTTTTGGGTATCTTACCGCTGTTTGATCCGCTTAATGAAGATTCGAAAGAAACAATACAAAAAGCTAAGGAACATGGCATATCTGTTAAGATGGTTACAGGAGATAACATCGCCATTGCAAGAGAAGTATCCTCGCAATTGGGCCTTGGGAAAAAGATATTAGCTGCCGATAGCATATTTAAAGACGTTGACATAGATCACTTAAGAAAAAATAATGTAGACGCTATCGAAAAAGCTGATGGCTTTGCACAGGTTTTCCCCGAACATAAATACGGAATAGTAAGAGCCCTGCAGGAAAGAAAGTATTTAGTTGGTATGACAGGAGACGGTGTAAACGACGCACCTGCTCTTAAACAAGCTGA
>VAOW01008996.1_pt1 | contig 13040 bp, 9 predicted proteins | sample 3393921 | NCBI WGS metagenome assembly VAOW01 (sample SAMN08290428, study PRJNA428436) | hydrothermal vent metagenome | isolation source: Deep-sea hydrothermal vent chimney | place: Indian Ocean: Southwest Indian Ridge | depth 2742 m m
ATTCATGAACACATTTGTAGTGATCGCAATGCGAGTTGTATTTGAGCACTTCGTAGGCCATATGCTGTGCCCGGATCAGGGTCGAGATAAATACCGTATCGAAGCGAATTCCGGCCAGGAGTTCGCCCACCTGTTCAGCTTCCTCGATACCCTTCTCGCTCAACGACACATCGACCCAACCGGTGAAGCGGTTTTGCAGGTTCCAGGCCGATTGGCCGTGACGCAACAGAATCAATCTTCCCATTTTCTTTCTCCCGTAAGTCCATCGGAAAGTGGCCAGTTTACGCTTTTGGGTTCCAACTACAAGAACCAGCCTCTTCCATAACCCATAAGCCCGCCCAATAAAGGAGATATCATGCTAACGTGAGATGAGCTTCAAGGTACTGGAGTTGAGATGATCGGAAGATGGTTAGCCTACTCGAGACAAAAGGACTCCAGACGCGAAGCGGCCTTTTAATTCATCGCCGGACAAGACAGGGTAACCCCTGATGACAAGCTCAAATCGCAGTCCAGGTCGGCCAATACTTAAGGTCCGGCATCTTGGATGGAATATTCCTGTCAGGTTGCGGTATTCAAACCCTGATGGCCCTGAGAATTATACTACTGCGTTCCCCAAGCCGGATCATGCGGTTGTTGGCTAGTGCCGGCTCCTGTCCGGGGGAGTAGAAATCATCCGGATGGGAGCGGGATGTATCGGCTACGAGGTGCCAGACACCGCCCAGAGGTGGAGCAGGTAGGGTGAAATCGATAGCTTGCGAGGTGGGATTAAATAGTAGATAAAGGTCATCGTTTTGTATTAATTGTCCGAAAATCAGTACTCCCAGCGAGCAGTCCTGAGGGTCGCCCCAGTTAGGTGGGTATCCGTTTGCAGCGAAAAAATGAATATCCTCGTCAGTGTACCAGCGGGGCAGGGAGAGTACCGGATGCGTCTTGCGAAACGTAATCAGGGCTTGTGTGAAACCATGGATTCCCGTATTGCATTCGATTAGGCTCCAATCATACCAGCTGATTTCATTGTCCTGGCAGTAGGCATTATTGTTACCCTGTTGGGTACGGCAGAATTCGTCACCACCCAACAGCATGGGTACACCTCTGGAGATCATCAGGGTCAGGAGAAGATTCTTGATCTGGCGGACCCGTATAGCTTCAATGGCGAGATCTTCCGTGGAGCCTTCGATGCCGTAATTGGCGCTGGAATTCTCGTCAGACCCATCTCGGTTGTCTTCGCCGTTTATTTCGTTGTGCTTGTGTGCGTAGCTCACCAGGTCATTGAGAGTGAAACCGTCGTGACAGGTGATGAAATTGATGCTGTTCTCCGGCCCCTTGCCGGAGTGGCGATAGAGATCGGAGCTACCACAAATGCGGCTAGCGAACTGGCCCCGGAAACCGATATCACCACGCCAGAAACAGCGCACGTCGTCACGATAACGGCCATTCCACTCGGCCCAGCGGGTTTCAGCGAATCGCCCGACCTGATAGGCACCGGCGGCATCCCAGGCTTCAGCGATGATCTTGGTGTCGCGCAGCAGAGGATCTTCGGCGATGCGTTCCAGAATCGGGGTATTCGGCAAGAGGTTGCCCTGTTCATCGCGCGAGAGCACTGAGGCCAGATCGAAACGGAAGCCATCAATACGCATCTCGCCAACCCAATAGTGCAAGGATTCAATGATTAATTCGTGGACGACGGGATGATTGGCGTTGATGGTGTTGCCGGTGCCCGTATAATTTCGATATCTACTGGGATCGTCATCGAGTAGATAGTAGATGCAGTTATCGATACCGCGAAAACTGAGGGTTGGGCCGGTTTCATCGCCTTCGGCGGTATGATTATAGACCACATCGAGGATGACCTCAATGCCGGCCTGATGGCAGGTTTCGATGAAATCCCTGAATTCAGCCACCGGTCCCGGAGAGGTCTGGTCGGAGGCATAGCCGGCCTTGGGAGCGAACCAGGCCACCGGGTTGTAACCCCAGTAATTTTTCAGTGGCTCACCAGTCAGTGGATTGATTCGTTGGTTTTCATGTGCATTGAACTCGAAAATTGGCATTAGTTCGATCGCTGTGATGCCAAGCTCCTGTAAATAAGGTAGTTTTTCAATAATACCCTGGTAGGTTCCAGGATGAGCCACATGGCTACTGGGGTGGATGGTCAGGCCGCGGACATGCGTTTCGTAGATGATGGTTTTTGACCAGGGATGATGAGGGAAGGGAGCGGATGCGCGGTTGGCACGATGGGGAAGCGCGATGCTCCTGGCCATGCCGGCAGCATCATCATGCGGGGCGGGGGCGAGATCATTGAGGGGTGAGCCAGGATCATAGCCCAGGTTTTTGTGGAAATCCCAATGTTTGGGCGTAGCCAGAAGCCGGGCCAGAGGGTCGAGCAGTAGCAGTTTAGGATTGAAACGATGACCGGCAGCGGGTTTATAGGGACCTGCTGCGCGGAATCCATAAAACTGACCGGAGGATACACGCTCTACCCAGACATGCCAGATATCGCCAGTACGGTGGCGGTCCGGATCGAGCTCGAAGCGTTCGTCGGGAACGGCTGAATCCCTAGCGGTATAGAATTCCAGCCATACCCGTTCGGCATGGCGGCTAAATAGGGTGAAATTAGCACCACCGTCATGGAAATAGGTGCCCATCGGCCAGGGATAACCGGGGCAAACCCGCCGCTGATAGTTAGGGGACGAGGAGCTGGTTTGGGTCAGGTAGGTATGCATGTGATGTTTTCAGCTATTTTGGGGTTGCTTTGTGGGGCCAGCCAGTTTTGAACTGCAGCGATGATGTGGTTGGCAAGATGACCTTCAGGTACCTTGACCCGCTCGGTTCCCACTTCGACATATGTTGAAACCTACTCATGAACGATCTCCTGACCGAGGTTTCTCGAGTAGTTTTGCGGATGAAGGGTGGATGGGTCCGAATATTTGATAAAGGCCGAGCAGAAACAGTAGAGCGGCGAAAATCCAGCGTAGTTTCCGGTCCGGGAGATGCAGTGCAAGCAGGCTACCACCCATAGTGCCGGCGATCATCCCGGCGCCTAGATAAGGCAAGGTGCGCCAGCGTACGTTACCTTCACGATGATTCTCCCACACACTACTAAAAATCTGCGGTATTCTGGCAAGAAGAGAAGAGCCTTGGGCGAGCGCCTGGGAAACACCCAAGCCGAATACGAACAGGGGCGCCAGTACCGGCCCGCCGCTCACACCGACCACGCCGGCCACCAAGCCTGCAATAATACCTACCAGAATCAGCCAGAGCACCGGCCAGCCAGCGGCGAAGTCGGTATAGGATCCATCCTTAAAGATTAGTACCACCGCACCACACAGAACGACCACGCCAAACAGGCGTCGCAGTAGTCTCTGCGACCAATGGTCTGAGAAGCGAGCGGCAAGCGGTGCCACAATCATCGCCGGAATCCCGGTCAGCCACAGGGTCCGCCAGTCTACACTGCCATGCAGTCCATACAGCAGCGAGCCTATTGTGGCGGAAAAAATAGCCGCGCCCATGGCTGTGCCGCGGGCTTCGAGTTGGTCCATGCCTACCCAGCTGGTGAGCAGAGGAATCAGTAGCGTGCCGCCACCCAAGCTGGCCAGGCCGCCACCGAGCCCGGTGACCAGTCCGCTGATCAGTAGGCGCATTCGGTTCATATCCTGGCTATTTTAGCCTATTTTGGTACCAGAATTCGTGTACTAATACTGTTCAGGCTGATTGTAAAGTGCTTCATGACCATCTCCTTGGCGGAGTTCGCAGTCGTTGGATGGCCTGGTAACGAGCCAATAATTTATCATAATCGGCATGGGCCAGGAAGTCATTGATAGTATATAGGCGGTATGTACAAGAAGCCTATTACCGAATAGTTCTCCTTCCCTGGTGCTCATCGATGAGAATTTGTACTGGCGCCCCCTGGAATGGAACAGGCAAATTCGGTGGTGCTATCGGAACAGAAATTAGCCGATCATTGGATTGTCTTCACGTGATTCGAAATCAGTACTGCCGATCAGACTGACATATTCATTCGAATTGAAGTCTGACAGATGTACCCCCATAGGTTTGGACCAAGAAAGCCGCGGCGATAGCACCAAATCTCGTGGGAAGCGATCGTTGGACGCAAGGGTGGAGTCAATTCATGATCCGTCAGCGAATCCGGGATTGAGAGAAGCGATACGGGTCGAGAAAGGTGAACCACTTTCGCTCAGGAGATTGATGAGTTCGAGTAGTGCCAGCATGGCGTTTCCGGTTCCGGGCCGATTACCGAAAACATAATGACCCTGTCGATCGAAATATAGCAGAGCGCGCATGTCTCTGAGCGCGTCATGGGCCGTGGCTGGATCGGTAGCCATCAGGTGAGTTGAATACCGGATCGCTCTAGCACTTCCCGCAACGAAGTACGCACTTCGTGCCCATAAAGAATGAGCAGCTGCGGTCGCCCGGCCGCCAGATACAAGGCCAGCAGAGTACCGATGATATCGGCAGGAACGGGTTGACCCCGTTCATCGATCACAGCCAAGGTGTCGCCATCTGCATTCAGAGATGCTCCGAGATGCGCACCATTGCGCTGAACGCAATGCAGTAGGCCGGTTAATGCGCCAGACGAATAGGGATCTGGCCCGCGAACCGGAAAATTGGGATCGGGATGGAAGGCGATGCGGCTGATCCGTATCTGTCGGTAATGTGCAAACACCGCCTCGAATTCTTCCCCGGCCAGGCCGTTACCGGCATCAAGGCAGACTTTCATATAGGATTTTGGATGAAAACGCTGACGCAGGGAAGCAGCGAAGGCCTGCATGGGATGTTCATAGTTGATATAGCCGTTGCAGGGATGGCTGAATAAGTGGTTCAGATCATAGTCGATGAGCGTTTCGAGCCAGGTTCCCCCCATCAACGGGCGACCCCCGGAGAGGTAAGCCCATAGGCCATTCCAGTCAGCCGGCTTGCAATCACCGCCAATGTATAGTCCGCCGTGCGCATGGATGTGTTCGATATACCATTCCAGTAAGGGTTTGGTGCAGGTGCCCAAGTGGGTAACATGGTGTCCGCCGCTGCGCAAGCCCAGGCTTGCTGACTCGGCGAGCGAAGAGGAGCTGGAACGAATGTCATGACCAATCACGAACAGGCCGTCACCCTCAGGTGAGGCCAGATCTCCAAAACTATGGGCCAGTGAAATCACTTTGCCGCAAGTCAAAGATTCCCCGATCCAACCCAGCAGGGCATGACCGTGAATCAAGTTCCTGATGGGGCCTTGGATATTTGGAGAAGTGTCGGAATCCATATGCTTTGATCCTCAAGATAGTTATTGGTAGGGTATGGAAAACCACTTTTCATTTACCCGAGCGGTGCATATAGCTACCCGTCTGTTTGATTCTCTTGTGGAGGAATTCCCGCAAGCGGGTGGATTCTTGATGCAGCTGGGCCGTCGCCGGTTGCAGGGAGGCATTGACGGTGCGCAGGAAGCGGCTTTGATGCACGGCGCGAGCGTCCATCAAGCGATGGATACCAAGTTTTGAAAAATCCGTCACGATCATCCAGATCAGGTTGTAAAGCCAGACCAGCCCGATGATTTCCCAGGAGATCGGTTGCATCAGCCAGCCGAATCCTGCCATGGCCACTCCTACCAACTGAGTACCCAGAATAGCCAGCAACAAGGGTTTGGCCGGGAAGGGTGGGCGCCAGAAAGGGCCGCGCACCCGGGTCAGAAATAACATCAGGTGGCCACCGGCAATGAGCTGCAAGAACATCACTGTTTGCACTTCGTTGAGTGGTAAATGGAAAGTAAAGCGGGCAACCAGATAGAGCACGAAGGTGCCGCCGAAGGCGAGCGCACCCATGGCCGATGACAGTGAAAGTACGCGCTCCATTTCCCAATGGACTGGTTTGGGTTGAACAAGCGTGTTGTCCCAGGCAATGGTCATGATAGGGATATCATCAAGCAAGGAGAGCAGTACAACCATGATTGCGGTCAGCGGATAACTGTTGAATATGAGCATGGCGATGACGACAAAGAATAGAATGTCGAGCGTCATCGCAATACGGTAAACGATGTAAGTCATCATGCGTTCGAAGATGCGCCGTGCTTCTTCCACAGCGCTGATGATTACGCCCAGTCCCGGTGCAGTCAAAATAAGTGCAGCGGCACTGCGGGCGGCATCGGTGGCGCCGGATACCGAGATTCCGACATCGGCTTGTTTGAGTGCCGGGGCATCGTTTACGCCGTCACCGGTCATCGCGACCAGATGGCCGCGTTCCTGCAAGACCTTCACGATAGCGTATTTGTGTTCTGGAAAGACCTGAGCGAATCCATCAGCCTTTTCGATGCTTGCCGCCAGATCAGGTGGTGCATGTCCACCTTCAGCGATTTTTGACAGGCGTTCGTCAACAGCAAAGATATTGGTGCCCATCCCCAGTTTCCCGGCAATTTCCCGAGCAATCGCTTGGTGGTCACCGGTGACCATCTTGACCTCGATACCGTGGGCGCGGGCAGCCTCGATGGTTGCCTTGGAGTCCTCTCGGGGTGGATCGAACAGCGGCAGGATGCCGAGGAATATCCAGCTCTTGCCGTTGTCCTCGGAGCGAGCGACACCTAATGTGCGGAAGCCCTTGACGGCGGTCTCTTCGATAACCTTGGCAGCCTTGTCGCGATCGGCACCGGTCAGTTTAGCCATATCCATGATTACTTGTGGAGCGCCTTTGGTGACTCGAAACTGCTTGCCATCCTGAGTCTGGATAGTGGCTTCGGTGCGTTTGGATACCGGATCGAAAGGGGTGAATTTGAGTTGCCGAAACCCTCGGAGCTGTTTATCTTGGTTCTGTAGGCCGTTTAACACGGCGGTGTCGATGGCGTCAGCATCTTCAGCCCTGGAGGCAAGTGACGCGGCCAGGATCGGTTCCTGGGCATCCTTAGCGGCAAATAGAGCAGGATCGCCCAGGGTGAGCTTGTTTTGCGTCAGTGTGCCGGTCTTGTCCGAGCACAGAATATCAACCCCGGCCATTTCTTCGATAGAGGTCAGTTTGGACACGATTGCTTTCATTTTCGAGAGCGCAAGCGCACCCATAGCCATGGTTACCGACAGCACAGCCGGCATGGCGACCGGTATGGAGGCCACGACTACGACGAGGACGAATGCGATTAACTGCAAGAAAGACAGCCCGCGGAAGATTTCCACCGCGATGAGAATGATGGATAGAACAATGGCCAGGAAGATCAGAAAATTTCCAATCGCCAGCACTGCTTTCTGAAAGTGCGAAACCGGTGCAGCCTCTTCAACCAGCTTGGCGGTGCGACCGAAGAAGGTGCTGCCACCGGTGGTGATGACGACGGCCACCATTTCGCCTTGTTTGGCGATCGATCCTGAATAGGCTACGCCACCGGCTTTCTTGTTGACCGGGAGAGACTCGCCGGTGAGCGCCGACTGATCCACGGAGAGGTAATCGCCTTCGGTCAGCTTGACATCGGCAGGCAGGATATCACCCAGACGTAGGCGCACGATGTCGCCTGGTACCAATAGGGCGGCATCGATTTCTTTCCACTGGCTATCCCGTAGTACACGCGCCCTGAGCGCGAGCTGACTTCTCAGCGCGGCCAGTGCATCCTGGGCACCTTTTTCCTCCCAGAAACCGATGCCACCATTGATGGCCAACATGGCGAAGATAACGCCGAAGCTTTTCCAGTCACTATTGACGGCGGAAAGAATTGCAGCGATCTCGATCATCCACGGGATCGGCCCCCAGAAATACTGCGAAACCCGTTGTAACAGGCTAGATTGCTTCTCTTCCAGCGCATTATGCCCGAATTGCTGCAGGCGTTTTTGTGCCTCGCTCGTACTCAGGCCTTTCGGTGTGCTGTCCAGGGCCTTGAAGACTTCGTCGATAGATTTTTTTTCAGCTATTTTATTGTCGATACTTTGAGCCATGGCGATGCTCCTTGGGAAAAGGTCAAGAGGTGATCATGCCGTTGCCGAGATAGGTTTCGTTGTATTCGAATATGATCTTTGGATTGGGTAATATCAGACTGTGATGCTTGTCGACATAGTCCAGTTGCGTAAGCAGATGCTTGATGAGGTTGAGCCGTGTTAGCTTCTTGTCGTCGGCGCGTACCACGATCCAAGGTGCCAGCGGTGAGTGGGTGCGGGCAAACATTTCATTGCGGGCAACACTATAATCATGCCAGTATTTTTGGGCCTGAGCGTCTATTGGACTCATCTTCCATTGTTTGAGCGGATTCTTGCGCCGGGATTCCAGGCGCTTTTTCTGTTTATGCTTGCTGATATCGAGGTAATACTTGAACAGGTGGATGCCGTCGCGGACCAGCATTTCCTCGAAGGCCGGCACGGTCTCTAGAAAGGCTTCGCATTCTTTTTCGGTGCAGAACCCCATCACTTTTTCAACTCCGGCGCGGTTATACCAACTGCGATTGAACAGCACCAGCTCTTGGGCGGCGGGTAGATGCGGCACATAGCGCTGGAAATACCATTCGGTACATTCGCGGTTAGATGACTTACCTAGTGCTACCACTCGCGTCTCGCGCGGTGAGAGATGTTCGGTGATACGCTTGATGGAGCTATCCTTACCGCTACTGTCACGCCCTTCAAGGATAACCAGAATGCGTTCATCGTGAGCAATGAGCTGTTTCTGTAGTTTGACCAGCTCGATCTGTAGAGATAGTAGCTCTCGTTGGTAATCCTTTTTTATTGGTGTGGGAGACAAGGGGGCGAGCTTGATTTTTTTAGACATGGTTCATTCCCTTTCTGGTCGAATGGCCGGGGTTTACAGGACCTAAGTTCCGACGAATCTTATACTGCCTGATGTTTATAGCACTCGAATTAATCGGGATCAATAAAACATAATTTAAGCTGCCTGGAGCTAACGCAGATTGCCACTTCATGCAGCAGACGTCAGTAACGAGAGTTACATCAGAGGATTGAGTCGGAGTTTACAAGACGGGTAAATGAAATACTTTTAGCCGACAGAGTCTCCGGGAAGTACGAAGAGGAATGACCCTATACACTGGGATGCCATGGATACGAACGTTAGGGTTTCGCTGTGGTGGTGATAGCCGGGGTACGTGGTAAAAAACTGCGAACCAGAGGGCAGTATTTATAATCCAGGGCTGCATCGTACGCCGAGTGATGCTTCGGTGGGCTCCAGTACCGTGCTGGGTGATTATTTCCCCGGTCGGCTAGGCTAGCTTCGTCTTGTGAATGGGTCGTACACGGCTTTTCCGGGCTGTCAATCTGATGGTTTAGGTTTGGTGGAGATGTATAGCATTCAGGCCCAGAAGGTCACGCTCGGTTTTGAGTCGTAGCCGGTCCAGATCGGCAATCCGGATTTTGCCAGCCTCGGTTTCGATAATACCTTCGTGTTTGAAATGATTGAGTAGGCGATTGACTACCACGCGCACACTGCCGATCAGTTCGGCAATATCTTCATGCACCATGTCTTTGAAAACGGTGCCATCGATAGCGTCGTTTGCGTGGAATTCGTGCAGTAGCATGTGTGCCAATCGTGCCGAGGTTTCATACAGGGCCAGATCACGTAACTGTTTTGCCGCCATCCGCATGGCGGCCTGGCGTAATGCGGGGTATTGCTCCAGCCAGGATTGCCATTGCGAAGTCGGGGCACCTACGGCGACGCTATCGGTCAGGGTTTCGGTGAGTAGATGATGGGGTTTGCCATCGAGTAGGTTGGTTAGACTATGGCCGTCTCCCGGATTGAGGGTGAACAAGGTGAGCCAGCGGCCGGTTATGGGATTTTATGCGCCCACCTTAATCCGCCCCTGAAGCAGGACATAAAAATATTTGCCATTGGCAGCATCAGCCATGGCCTGTTGCCCCTTATTCCAGTGATCTTTCTTGAGATATGGCAGGATAGTGTGCAGTTGATCACTATCAAGGCTGGTAAACAGTGAACTATGGCGAAACCTGGGGTCCAGTTTCCGTGAGTTGGAATTGATCATTAAAAATAGTGTACGGTTTGTGTAAGTGAAGGGCATATCTTGCGTTCAATTACTGAAAACCGCAAGAGTCCAGACAGAGTCGGGAGTGCCGCCTGGAAGCTGATACGTTGGGAGTCAGGGTTCCAGAGGTTCCGTCAAATTCATCATGTTTCCGCTGGGCGTGCCATGTCGGGAGCTCTTGTGCCTTGAGTATAATGACCATTTTCCGATGACCCCAAACTTCGAAGTAGCTTACGGCTTATCTCACGTTAGCGTGATACCCCAATTGTTGGGCTTATGGGTTATGGAAGAGATATCTGCTGTTACATTTATTTTTTAGCACAGATTTTTGCTCACTTCGGCATGGCCGGTCATGCCATCATCAATGGGCGAATATAGGATGGATATAAGGGTATCGCCAAAATTCCAAAACCATGGAGCTGCTGGCGATTTGATACCCTTATCTAATGGATATAGAACCGTGGGATGATCTATCGAAGATGATGCACCATGAGCCAGTTTGACGCTAAAGCCGGAATCACTGCACACCAGCGCTTTAACCGCGCTTTCTTTCGTGATGCCTGGCACCTTGTCAAGCCTTACTTTATTCATTCCGATGAGCGCTGGGTCGCACGTGGACTGTTGCTGTTGATGGTGGTGACCACCCTGGGCCTGGTGTATATCAATCTACGCATCACTAACTGGTATAACAGCTTTTATAATGCCTTGCAGAATTATGATAGTGGGGAGTTTTGGCGCTTGATGGGGGTGTTTGCCATTCTCGCATTCATGGCGATTGCCTTGAATGTCTATCAGACCTATCTGACCCAACTGCTCGACCTGCGCTGGCGGCGCTGGCTGACCGGAAGTTTCCTGTCTCGATACCTAAGTGCACGCACCTACTACCATATGGAGGTATTCCAACGTGGGCAGGACAATCCAGATCAACGCATTGCCGATGATTTGTTGGCTTTTGCCCAGCTGACCAGCAGTTTGTTTACCGGCCTGTTGAGTTCAGTCACTAATCTGGTGGCTTTCATCGGTTTGCTGTGGGTGTTATCAGCAAAGGTGGTCGTGCCCTGGGTGGATGGTACTGAACATCATGTACCCGGGTTTTTGGTCTGGGTTGCGCTCATTTATGCCGTTACCTGGACTTGGGTAGCGGCCAAAGTAGGGAATCCCCTGATTCATCTTAATTATAATCAACAGCGTCTACAGGCTGATTTTCGTTTTAGCTTGATGCGTCTACGCGAAAATAGTGAGGCCGTGGCTCTATACAGTGGTGAGACTAAGGAGAGGGCCAATTTCGATCGCCGATTCGATTATGTTTACGGGAATTATTATCGCCTCATCCTCCGCCAGAAGCGCTTCAGTTGGTTTAGCAGCTATTTCGCTCAGGTCGTGATCATTTTGCCTTTTCTGGCCACGGCCTCGACTTATTTCGCCAAAGCCGTGCCATTGGGGTTTCTGATGCAGATTAGCTCCGCTTTTGGCAACGTGCAGAACTCTTTTGCCTACCTGGCTCAAAGTTATGACAGTTTGGCCAACTGGCATGCAGTTGTAGATCGTTTGCGTGGCTTTCTGGGCCATATAGATGAGATTGAGGAGATGCAACGCACTGCACAAAAGATTGAACGTATTGTCGGCAAGTGTTTACGTATCGAGCAATTGACGTTGACCTTGCCCAAGGGCGGGATCATCGTGCGGAACCTCGATTTCGAGGTCTCTCGGGGAGATCGTGTATTGATTACCGGGCAATCAGGGGTTGGCAAGAGTACCTTGCTACGAGCTATTGCCGGTTTGTGGCCCTTTGGTGAAGGACGTATAGAGATGCCCCTTGCGGACCGTATACTGTTTCTACCTCAGCGACCTTACCTGCCACTCGGTAGTTTGCGGGACGCCCTGTTGTATCCTTTCGGGAGCCCATCGACGCCGGATGTGCGGCTGTTTGAAGTGCTAAGCCGGGTTGGGCTGGACGCACTCAGTCCTGATCTGGGGCAGGTGGAGCCCTGGACGCAGGTATTATCATTAGGTGAGCAGCAGCTCTTAGCCCTTGCCCGTGTGCTCTTGCAGTTACCCGATTATGTGTTTCTGGATGAGGCAACCTCGGCATTGGATGAGAGTCTCGAATTCAGAATGTATACCTTACTTGACGAGGTATTAGCGGATAGCGCAATTATCAGTGTCGGTCACCGCAGTACTTTGCTGGCCTTCCATCGCCGTCGACTGCATCTGTCGGGCCAGGGGCGCTGGGTGGACGAAGCACTTCTGCAACAGGACGAATCGATTCTCATGACGACCTGAGAAGCTAAGATGATGTCGCTTTAACTGGCTACTGTCGGCTAAGTAGCAAAATTTGGCCCATAAAACGAGGTTTGTATGTCGGGAAATACGATTGGTAAGTTGTTTGCAGTCACTACCTTTGGGGAAAGCCATGGCCCGGCTATCGGGTGCGTTATTGATGGGTGTCCCCCGGGCCTGGATTTGGATAATGCTGATCTGCAGCCTGATCTGGAGCGCCGCCGGCCGGGAAAAACCCGCTATACCACCCAGCGACAGGAACCGGATCAGGTGCGCATTCTTTCTGGAGTATTCGAAGGGCGTACTACCGGTACACCGATCACCTTGCTGATTGAGAATATCGATCAGCGCTCGAAAGATTATGGCAACATCATGGACCGTTTTCGTCCGGGGCATGCCGACTATACCTATTATAAAAAATACGGCTTGCGCGACTATCGTGGCGGCGGGCGGTCCTCGGCGCGCGAGACGGCCACGCGTGTAGCAGCCGGCGCTATCGCAAAGAAATATCTGGCCGGGAAGCTCGGTGTACGGATTCGCGGTTATCTCGCCCAGCTCGGCCCACTCAAGCCTGCGTGTTTCGATTGGGACGCCGTGGAAGCCAATCCTTTCTTTTTTCCGGACAGGGATAAAGTCCCCGAGCTGAAGGCCTATATGGATGCCTTGCGCAAAACCGGCGATTCAATTGGAGCGCGGGTGAATGTAGTCGCTGAAGGTGTGTCACCCGGTCTGGGTGAGCCGGTGTTCGATCGTCTGGATGCCGATATCGCCCACGCAATGATGAGCATCAATGCAGTCAAGGGCGTAGAGA
>VAOW01005837.1_pt1 | contig 12954 bp, 10 predicted proteins | sample 3393921 | NCBI WGS metagenome assembly VAOW01 (sample SAMN08290428, study PRJNA428436) | hydrothermal vent metagenome | isolation source: Deep-sea hydrothermal vent chimney | place: Indian Ocean: Southwest Indian Ridge | depth 2742 m m
GCAACATATATGAATAAGAATAAGACAGGTTTTACCTGTCCATTTAAGGATTTTGAATGATTCTCGGTCTTGAACCATTTGTGATAAGAGCTGCTGCAGCCGGGATGGTTCTCTCCATTCCTTTTTCACTTCTTTCTTTTTTTGTTGTTACAAAACATATATCGTTTTCCGCTGTTTCCATAGGACATGCTACATTCGGCGGAGTAGCTATTGCAATGTTTGTCGGTGGATATATTCTGCCTATAACCATGGTCTTTTCTGTTACCGCATCGCTTGTTATGGCAAATCTTATTCAGATAAAAATAACAAAAGACAGCTCCATAGGCATTGTATTTTCAACTATAATGGCCTTATCCATAATATTGATCAGTTTATCATCGGGCTATCAAACAGATATAACAAGCTACCTTTTTGGCGATATCCTCCTGCTTACGAACTCAGATATTATAATTGTTATAGTTGTTTCAATTGTAGTTACTGCTATAATAATAAAAAATTTCTGGGGACTTATGCTGTCAACATTCTCTGAAACAATAGCTGAAGCCAATGGAATCTCCGTTAAATATCTGAATTATCTATTTTTTGCACTACTGGGAGTTGTGGTGTCTATAGGCGTCAAGTTGCTCGGAATACTGCTTATTTCATCATTTCTAATCTTGCCTGCATCCATAGGATTAAACCTCAGCAATCGTTACAAGACGGTGATTATATTGAGCTTTCTATCTGCATTAATATCAACACTTGCAGGTATTTATTTGTCATGGCAGCTCAACTTTCCAACAGGGGCATCGATAGCGGCATTTGCTTCGCTGCTGTTTTTTATCAGCCTGCCGTTTAAAGAAAAATGAACCTTGATGGGTTTATGGAATTTATGGTTATAAAACAGGGATTAAGCAGAAAGAGTGTGGAAAGTTACGTTTCAGATATATCGCAATTTATGAAATACAGCAAAAACAAGATAGACAATGAACTGATAGGCGATTATATTTTTCTCAGTATGAAAACAAAAAAAGCTTCGACCATTAACCGCTTCACTGCAGCTTTGTCTAATTTCAAAGAATGGAAAAAAACAATAGGAGAAAGGGCGGACTTTGATCTGCCGAGAAATATTAAAGTTCCCAGATTGCTTCCTGAGTTTATCGGCTTTGACAAGATTCAGAGCGCCCTAAACCTGTATGTCAAAACAAACATAGATCGGCGCAATAAACTGCTTTTTCTCCTCATCTATTCAACCGGCATCAGAGTATCTGAAGCCGTAAATCTTAAAATATCGGCTTTGCATATGGAAGATAGCTTTATATCTGTATTTGGAAAAGGAAATAAGCAGCGGGCAATTCCGCTGAATACAAAAATCATAGAGTATATTAAACTCTATATGAAAGAATGCAGGCAGCATATACTTAAAGGCAATATATCCATATATCTATTTGTTGGACGAAATGGCCGGCTTACAAGGCAGATGGCATGGCGTATAATAAAAGATATAGGACTGAAACTTCAAATAGATCACCCCCACCCTCACCTGTTAAGACATAGCTTTGCCACTCATCTTATACTTGGAGGGGCCGATATCAGAATAATAGAAGCTATGCTTGGACATAAAAACCTTGATACAACAACTATTTACACCCATATTCCCGATTCACATCTTTTGCTTGACTTTAAGAAACATCATCCGCGAGAAAAATGAAAGTTGCCACGTGTCATTTAAATACTGATTTTGATGCTCTTTCATCACTTACGGCGGCTTCAATACTATTTGATGCGGAACTCTTTTTCCCAGGTTCAAGCGAAAAATCAGTTACCGCTTATTATAAAAAAAATATATTAGGCAGATATAGATCTTTTCGGCCAAGACAAAATAATCAGCAGATTGATACATTGATTATGGTTGATTTTTCCGATATGAATCGTGTCCATAGAACCGTAAAAAATAGACTGACAAAAGATACAAAAATTTTTATATATGATCATCACATCAATAGCGACAATATATCACAGCAAGCGACAATACATTACAAAAATTATGGATCAAACACTACTCAGATGGCGTATGAAATAAAAGCAAAAGGTATTAAAATAACAAAATATGATGCAACAAATCTCATCATAGGAATTTATGTTGATACAGGAAGTTTTAAATATCAAGGCACGACGCCGATTGATTTAGAGATGGCGGCATGGCTTTTGTCATGCGGCGCTGATCTGGGAACTATTGAAAAAACATTAACAAGGGAACTTGAGTATGATCAGGTATCTATACTAAATCAGTTTCTCATCAATGAAAAAGTCATACATATCGGTAATTCAAAAATAGCTGTAAGCTATGCCACAAGCGATGAGTATATTTCCGATATATCTATAGTTGTAAGCAAATTTCTCATCATATCCGATCTGACCGCTGCAATATGTACGGCAAGATTGCGCAGTAAGGTTTATATAATTATAAGAAGTAGAAATAGCTCAATTGTCAATGCAAGAGCTGCAGCAAGACTTTTTGGCGGAGGAGGCCATTCTTATGCGGCATCCGCAACCTCGGATATGACCTTGGCGGATGTTAATTTGAAACTCATCAAGTGGGTAAAAAAGATTAAGCTGAAAAGCTTTGAAGCACAACAGCTGATGAGTACTAATCTGGTAACAGTATCTATTAACTCTACAATATCCGACACGAAAGATATTATGGCAAAATATGCTATAAACAGCATCCCTGTGATAGATGATAGCAAAATAGTAGGAATCCTGACAAGATCATTGATTGAAAGGGCTATTTTTCACAGGTTATCGTCTGAATCGGTTAGAAAGTGGATGGTAACAGAGTTTAAAAGTGTAGCAGCTGATGCTCCCTTTGAAATAATTAGAAAAATAATGATAGAAGGCGGTCAGCGATTTCTTCCGGTTGTTAAAAGAGACCGGTTAATTGGAGCAATAACGAGAACCGATCTATTAAGTGTACTTTATACAATGCCCGGCTCAGATAAAACTATGGAAAAAAACATGTCGACAGTGCTAAGACATAGACTGGACAAGAAACTTATAAAAAAGATGGAGGTATTGGGAAAAATTGCAGAGCAAATGGGATATTCCGCCTATCTTGTAGGAGGTATTGTAAGAGATGTAATCATGGGTAATCAAATATCTGATATTGATATGGTTATTATAGGCGACGGCATTGCCTTTGCAAGAAAGGCTGCCGATATATTAAACACAAAGGTATCTGTTCACGAACAGTTTATGACAGCCGTACTCAAAACAAACGGTTTTAAAATAGATATCGCTACTGCGAGAAACGAATATTATAATAAGCCCGGAGCTCTGCCAACTGTAGCAAAAGGCTCATTGGTTCGTGATCTCAAAAGACGGGATTTTACTATAAACAGTTTGGCGGTGACTCTCTCTCCAAACAGATTCGGAATATTAGTTGATTATTTTGGCGGACTTGCAGACATTAAAAGTAAAAAAATACGGGTGCTTCACAACATGAGTTTCGTTGAAGACCCAACAAGAATATTTAGGGCAATTCGTTTTGCCGTAAGATATAAATTTCAAATAGGTGGACAAACAGAGCGTTTAATGAAGAATGTGGTTGAGTTAGACATTATGAAAGATCTTAAGGCATCGCGTATTATGCCTGAACTTAATTTGATTTTCAATGAAAAGCATCCATCGCTTACATTAAGCCGCCTTACAGAGATGGGAGTGTGGCAAGCAATATCAGCAAACATCAACAGTTCCGAAGATGCTATTGCAAGAGGAGAAAGCATCGTCGCAGCTTATAATCTTATTTTTAGAAAAAAAATAGACAAGACGGCATTTTATCTATTTCTTATAGGATTGTTCTTGGATGAAAAAGATTTAAAAATAACATTTATTAGAATAGGAGCAGTAAACTTTATCCGCAAGAATTTACATATAAGAAAGATGAGAAACAGTATTCTAAAAACCTTGATAACCTGTAACAAAAGTGAAGCATACAGAAAACTTTCCTCATTATCGATAGAAGCAATTATGTCGCTTGCAGCTTTTACGCGAAGTATAAAAATAAGAGACAAAATTATGGAATTGATACGGCATATATTTGAAAGACCGCTGCTAACAGGCAAAGACCTTATAAAACTCGGCTTCAAAGAAGGTAGATCTATCGGAAAACTCCTAAGAAAGGTAGAAGATATGCAGATAGATGGAACTATAAATGGATATGATGAAGCTATCAGCTATTCAAAACAATATCTTGAGGATGACTCTGCTAAATTTGAGCGTTCACAAATTGATAAATCAGCCTTTAAAGAGATAACAAAAGATGATTAATAACTATGTCGCTGATTAAAGAAAATCGGCTTTGCAGAAAAGCGCTGTTTCTTGACAGAGATGGTACAATAATTTGCGATCGGCATTATTTAAGAAGGCTTCAGGATATTGAATTTCTCCCCGAAGTTAAGGCATCACTTGAGTTTTTAAAGTCAGTCGGGTATATCCTGATAGTGATTACAAATCAATCGGGAATTGGAAGGAAATTGTTTGATAAGCGTTTTGTAGAAAAAGTACACTCTATAATAAATGATAGATTAAACGGAATTATAGATGATTTTTTTTACTGTCCTCATCGTCCCGACGAATGCTGCAGCTGCAGAAAGCCTAAAACCGGTATGCTTGACAAAGCCGTAAAAAAATGGCATATAGATTTAAAAACTTCGTGGATGATAGGAGACTCCGATAAAGATATTCAAATGGCAACAAACGCAGGAATAAGATCAATTAAAATAGGCAGCAACGGCAATGGTTGCGACTTAATGACCTGGACAAAAATAGTGAGTTTGATAACTCACTTTATACACTAAATGCAGCTTCGCTATACAAGATAAGCCCATAATAGGAGAAATTATGCTTATAGATAGATTTGGCAGAACGATTGATTACATAAGACTATCTGTAACGGACCGATGTGACTATAGATGCAGATACTGTATGCCTGCAAACGGTATCAAACTAATAAACCGCAAGGATATATTAAGTTACGAGGAAATAACAAAGATTGTAACCGCTTTTGCGAAGCGCGGAATAAAAAGAATAAGAATAACAGGAGGAGAACCTCTTATTAGAAGCAATATAGAGCGGCTTGTAAAAATGCTCAAAGCAATAGACGGTATAAGAAACATCAGCGTTACCACAAATGGAAGCCTTCTCAAGGAAAAAGCAACATCGCTAAAGGCAAGTGGTCTGGACTCCGTCACTGTAAGCCTTGATACGCTTGATAAGGACAAGTTCAGGATGCTGACAAGAACAGGTAATGTTAATGATGTAACTACTGGAATAGAAGAAGCGTCAAAAGCCGGGCTTGTCGTAAAAATTAATACAGTTCTCTTAAAAGGTGTAAACGAGAATAAAATAGCCGATCTTCTTGATTTTGCCTTTGGAAGAAAGATTATAATACGATTTATTGAACTTATGCCTACTGATGTTGATAAAGAATTCTTCGATAGACGCTTTATACCGCTTCTTGTGGCAAAAGATTTTATAAAAAACAACTATCATGTAGAAGATAACAACTACAAAAGTGCAGGGCCTGCTTCATACATCAATGTCAACGGAAATATTGTCGGATTCATATCGGCTATCAGCACAGGCTTCTGCGAACAGTGCAATAGAATAAGACTATCCAGCAGCGGGGTAATATATCCGTGCCTTGGACATATGAAACAGTATGCCGTTGATTTCAAAACGGCGCTAAGAGAAGGAAAAACAATCGATAATTTAATAGATAGGGTAGTTGAAATTAAACCGGAATCACACGATCTTACAGCCCTGCCGATAGCTTCAGGAATGAGCAGTATAGGAGGATAAATGGAATTTACCCACTTTAATGATGAAGGAAGAGCAAGAATGGTTGATGTGACTTCAAAGGATGATACTGTAAGAATTGCATCGGCACACGGTGAAATTCAGATGAAACCGGAAACAATCAAAGCTATTAAGGAAAATAGGATAAAAAAAGGTGATGTTCTCGCTGTTGCCCAGGTTGCCGGAATTATGGCTGCTAAAAAAACACCATCACTGATACCAATGTGCCATCCTCTTCTTTTGACTAGTGTAAACTTAAAGTTTAATATACAAGATCATTCGATTGAAACTGTAGCAACTGTAAAGCTTAGAGGGAAAACAGGCGTAGAGATGGAAGCTTTAACCGCTGCAGCCGCGGCATGTCTTACTATTTATGATATGTGTAAAGCAATAGACAGGGCAATGATAATTGATAAAATATATCTGATAGAAAAAGAGGGAGGAAAAAGCGGACACTTTAAAAGAGGACAGGATAGTTGTTGAGAATCTAAATCGATGATGCTTTATCTTTGCTGAGGACGGCAATATTAATGTACGATTATCATGGTTTGCCAATCGATCGGAAACTTCCTCCACTCTCGGGGCATATCATCTCTTCGTCACTGAGGATTTCCACTTCCGTCACTGCGAGGAGCAGAGCGACGCGGCAGTCTCTCTTCTCTTTCATTTAACATTGACTCGTCCGGAAGGTGACTGGGATTTGATCCGCGGGACAATAGCAACCTTCGATGATCCAGCTTTTGACTTGCCTCCCATTGATCGACTGGAGGGTTTCAACCCGAACTGCCAGAGTATGTATCAGCGGGTTCTGGTGGCGGTCAGTTCAGAAAACCAGATCCAGCCCGTTTGGCTGTACCATTACGAGCTCGGCCACAACAGGCAACGGGTAGCCACTGGCCAGTGGAATCAAGCATAATAAAACGAAATCGGCTTAAATCGGCAAAGAACATTTGACTTCCGGCTTTCTTTTAGTATATTTGTAGGGTGAATTAATGTGAGAGTGCTGTGTTTGCAGTTCTCTTTAACTGCCTCTGTTGAGGTCATAGTAAAATGCATTAGTCCCCAAGAGGAGTATGAAACATGGCAGAAATAAATGATCGCTGGTTGTCAGTGGATGAAATATGCAAATACCTCGGAATCAGCAAAGACACCGTTTACAAGTGGATCGACAAGCATGGCATGCCCGCTCATCGCATGGGACGCCTGTGGAAGTTCAAAAAAGACCAGGTGGACGCATGGGTTGAGGCTGGCGGGGCTGCAACTGATGAGAAAGCGGACAAATAGTTAGGAGCAAATTATGGCAGAGCCAATTGAAAACAGAGTGACAAGATCACTCAAAGCAGCGGAAGAACTGTATTACCGACTTGTATTGATAGTCGGTAAGTCTGGTTCAGGTAAAACTTCCGTTATTCAGAATTTGGCTAAACAGCATAAGACGGATCCTATCAATATCAATCTGCGTTTATCCAAAGAGCTTCTTGAACTGACAGAAGAACAGAGACAGTTGAAACTATCAGAAATTTTGACTCAAACTGTTGATGGCACAGGCGGAATGGTGTTTCTGGATAACATCGAAATTCTTTTTGATGTTGAACTTAAACAAGACCCTTTGCGATTACTACAAGGTTTGTCCAGAAATCTTACAGTAGTTGCTTCATGGAATGGCAATTTTAATAAAGGTAAATTGACCTATTCGGAACCGTGTCACTGTGAGTACAGGAGCTACGATATAACCGATACTCTGGTTGTCAGTATGAGCGGTGAAACAATATTAGATTTTAAGCAGCTAAGCGAGGATAAACCGTCATGAAATATGGAGAACTAATTCAATTTGATCCGATAGAATCGGTTGTTCAGCTGCGTGATGCTGATAAAACAAGTGCTGCTCGTCGGCTGGTTAACACATACGTTGTCTCAGATGAAATGGCCGAAAGACTGGTGCGTATTGTAATTCCTCAGCTTCAGTTTGAACAGCCGGCTGATAATAAAGGCATATTGGTCGTCGGTAATTACGGTACCGGTAAATCACACTTAATGTCTGTTGTGTCCGGTATCGCCGCGGATGCTTCTCTTCTTGACAGTTTAAATCATGAAAATGTGAAGTCTGAAGCCAATAAAATTGCCGGCAAATTTAAAGTTATTCGCACAGAAATAGGCTCAAGTACTATGTCTTTGCGTAATATATTGATCGCAGAGTTAGAAGAGCACCTCGATAAATTAGGGGTTAAGTATAAGTTTCCGAGTCAAGATAAGATTACCAATCATAAAAGAGCGTTCGAAGATATGATGACCAAGTTCGGCGAAGTGTTTCCTGAACATGGCCTTTTGTTGGTAGTCGATGAGCTACTGGACTATCTGCTAAGCCGAAAAGATCAGGAGCTGATTCTTGATCTTAACTTTCTGCGTGAAGTTGGTGAGGTTTGCAAGGACCTGCGCTTCCGATTTATTGCCGGTGTACAGGAAGCTATTTTTGACAACCGGCGCTTCGCCTTTGTCGCTGACAGCATCCGAAGAGTAAAAGACCGCTTCGAACAGGTACTTATTGCCCGCAGTGATGTGAAATTTGTTGTTGCAGAACGACTACTCAAAAAGACCTCTGAGCAACAGGCAAAAATCAGAGAACATCTCATGCCTTTTGCAAAATACTACGGCAGTCTAAACGAGCATATGGATGAATTCGTTCGACTGTTTCCGGTACATCCTGATTATATAGATACCTTCGATAGAGTTACCATTATTGAAAAACGCGAAGTTCTTAAGGCTCTTTCCATGGGCATGAAAGACATCTTAAACAAAGATGTTCCAGAGGATGAACCCGGACTGATCGCTTTTGACAGTTATTGGAATACATTAAAACAGAACGCATCTTTCCGTTCCATTCCGGATATCCGGGCGGTTATAGAATGTAGCCAAGTCTTGGAATCGCGTGTTGTAAATGCCTTAACGCCAAAAAACTATCAACCCATGGCTATAAGGCTTATTCATGCACTCTCACTGCATAGATTGACAACCGGAGATATCCACTCACCGATAGGGGCAACTCCTGAAGAACTACGCGATCGTTTATGTTTGTTTGAACCGTTAATTGCCGAGATGGGGAGTGATGAACCGGACAAAGATTTAACAACCCATATAGAAACGGTTTTGCGAAAAATACATAATGTCGTTAGTGGACAATTTATTTCAGAAAATAAAGATAACAGTCAGTTTTATTTAGATCTAAAGAAAACCGATGATTTTGACGCCCTTATCGATAAAAGAGCAGAAAGTCTAAGTGATATGCAGCTTGACCGCTTCTATTATGAGGCATTAAAGCGGGTTATGGAATGTCAGGACTCATCGTATGTCACAGGCTATAAAATCTGGCAGCATGAACTGGTTTGGCAAGACCATAAAGCAGCCCGCACAGGTTATCTCTTTTTCGGTGCACCCAATGATAGATCCACTGCTGTACCAAATCAGGATTTCTATATTTATTTTATACAGCATTTTGATCTTCCTCGTTTCAAGGATGAAAAGCGAAGTGATGAAGTTTTTTTCCGATTAAAACCATCAAAAGAGATCGTAGAAGAATTCCAGGCAGCACTGAAAAGTTACGCTGCTGCACTTGATCTTGCAGCAACCTCTTCAGGGCATGCGAAAGCCGCCTACGAAGCCAAAGCCAATGACTTTCTCAGGAAATTGGTTCAATGGCTGCAGAAACACATGATTGATGCCTTTGAAGTGACGTACCAAGGTCGGTCCAAATCAATGAGTGAATGGGCAAAAGGCAAATCCATACGTGATTTGTCCGGCTTGCCACCCAATGAAACTATTAACTTCAGAGATTTGATTAATACGATTGCAGGTATATGCCTATCTCCTAATTTTGAAAATCAGGCACCGGAATATCCGTACTTCTCCATATTAATTACGGGAAACAATAGATCGCAAGCTGCACAGGATGCGCTCCGGGCAATCTGCGACCGGAACCGAACCAAGCAGGCTACAGCTGTACTGGATGCCTTGGAGCTTCTCGATGGAGAAAAGATTGATCCATATAAATCCAAATACACCAAATTTATCCTTGATATTGTAAAGGCAAAAGGACATGGCCAGGTTGTTAATAGAAATGAAATTATTCAGGACGATCACGGTTTGGAATATATGAATCCCTGCAGGCTTAGGCTGGAACCGGAGTGGGTAACGGTATTGATCGCTGCCCTTGTTTATTCCGGTGATATTGTTCTATCCATCCCCGGTGGAAAATTTGATGCGACTCGTCTTAAGCAGCTTGCGTCAACAGGTATAAATGAGCTTATTCGATTCAAACACCTTGAGCAGCCAAAGGAATGGAACATTCCGGCACTTAAAGCGTTGTTTGAATTGATCGGTATGCCGCCGGGTATGGCTCAATTGGTAGCTCAAGGGAAAGATGAACCGATTCAGAATTTACAGCAGTCTGTCGGCAAACTGGTAAAACGAATTGTCATGACGCAGAATATATTGCGTGATGGTTTTTCATTCTGGGGGATGGATTTGTTAACCACGAATAAACACAAATTAACACAAATAAATAATAATTCGAGTTCATTAGTGTCCATTGGTGGTTCCCTTGATGATGTTAAAACCTTCTTCGAATCACTCCAAGTCTATAACTCCCCCGGAAAATTGAAAAATTTCCGCTATAGCGCAGCCGAGGTCATAGCTCATGAGAAGGTATTAAAAGCCCTGGATAACCTGGATGATCTTCGTGAATTTGTTATGGAACACAGTGGGGCGGCAAGCTGGTTGACAACGGCATTAGCCGATGTCAAGCAAGGTTCAGAGTTACCGGTTTCTGGTTCAGGGTTGAAATATAAAGAAATGAATGCATGGGCTACTAAAGGAAAGAAAACTCGTGAAGAGATTATTACCCAAATAAACCAGGAACTCAAAACCCAGAACCCAAAACTCGCACGATTATCGTCCGAGGCTGGAAATAAGCTCAGAAATTTAAAAAGAGATTACATCAACCTATATACATCGTTACACGCGCGTGCACGCCTCGGTGTAAATGATGATAAACGCAAAGCTGCTTTAATGAATGATCATCGACTTCAAACACTACAGAAACTTGCAGGTATTGATCTGATGCCCAAACAGCAGCTGACTGACTATCAGAATAGATTAGCCGGACTTAAAAGCTGTTTTGCCCTGACTGAACAAAACCTTCATGCGACCCCGGTTTGTCCCCATTGCCAATTTCAACCTGCAGTCGAAATTGGGGTTGCTGGTTCAGGGTTTATGGTTTCCGGTTCTCAGTTACTGGATCAAATGGATGAAGAGTTGGATAAAATGCTGAAGCAGTGGACAACAACACTTTTGAACAATCTTGAAGATCCTGTTACACAGTCAAATATTCAGGAACTTCTTCAAGATGAAGATAAACAGGTTGTTCAGTCGTTTATTGATTCTAAAGAGTTGCCTGAAAATTTAGACAGCAATTTTGTGCAAATTCTAAAAACTATTCTTGCCGGATTACAGAAGGTGGTCATTAAAAAGAGTGATTTGCTCAAAAAAGTTTCTGAGTTGGGACCGACGACACCGGAAGATCTGAAGCGAACTTTCGATAACTATGTAGATGATCTTGCTAAAGGCAAAGATCCACAAAAAGTACGATTTGTTTTGGAGCAATAGTAGTGAGTGGATTTCAGAGATTTGAAGATATTGAGGCGTGGCAAAAAGCACAAGAACTGACTCGGCAGGTTTATGCTCTGTCAAACGATGGCCTGTTTGTTCGTAACTTTGGCCTGCGTGACCAAATACGCCGGGCTTCAGTTTCTGTTATGTCCAACATCGCGGAGGGTTTTGGCAGAGGTGGAAACAAAGAGTTTATTCAATTTCTGTCAATTGCAAAAGGATCTGCATCTGAAGTTCAGGCTCAACTTTATGTCGCTTTAGATGCCAATTATATAACCCAAAATCAATTTCAACAATTGTATAATTTAACACAATCAACAGGAAATATGATCGGTGGATTAATTCGGTATTTGTCCAAATCTAAAATCAAAGGAATTAAATATGAATAAGGAACAAAGTTTACCGGGTTTCGAACAAAAACCAGAAATCAGTAACCAGAAATCAGTAACCTGTTTAGGGCAGATATTCCCCAACGACGAAGCGAGACGAAATCACTTTACAGAACTTCTAAGAGAACGGTTGTGCGACCCTGAATTCCGTAAAATCGAAGGATTCCCCATTGGTGAAGACGAGGACATTCTCAAGCTCAGCGATCCGCCCTATTACACAGCCTGTCCGAACCCGTGGATTACTGATTTTATTGCACAGTGGGAAAAAGAAAAAAATCCGCCGATTACGCAGATGAACGCAGATGAAAATAATAGAAAAGAAATCGGCGAAAATCAGCGAAATCTGCGGATAAATAATTCTGCGGATAACTCATACCACCGTGAGCCATTTGCAGCGGATGTAAGCGAAGGGAAGAACGATCCGATTTACAATGCCCACTCTTATCATACTAAGGTGCCGCATAAAGCAATTATGCGCTACATTCTGCACTATACAGAGCCGGGAGATATAGTTTTTGACGGTTTTGCCGGAACAGGAATGACCGGTGTGGCGGCTCAAATGTGTGGGGATAAAGCCGTTGTGGAATCGCTGGGAGTTACCAAGGATTCACCTACTCAAAAGTATAAAGTTGAAAATGACGGAACTATCTATCAAAAAGAAACTGAACCACGAATAAACACCAATGAACACCAATTAAAAGAGAATGATTCGTGTGAATTAGTGTCCATTAGTGGTTCAAAATGGGTAAAGTTTTCCAAACTTGGTGCCAGAAGAGCAGTACTGAATGACCTCTCACCTGCTGCTACTTTCATTGCCTATAACTACAATACGCCGGTTGATGTTCAGGCTTTTGAACGGGAAGCAAAACGGATTCTTGCCGAAGTTGAAGAAGAGTGCGGCTGGATGTATGCCACGCTGGTGCGTTGGGTTCCCGGTTCTGGGTTTGCGGTTTCTCGTGAAGAACAGGTTCGGGAGCTTGTACAACAGATTCGCAACGCCAAGACAACCGGCGAACTACGCGAACTCATCTCCCAACCAGCAATCAGAAATCAGAAATCAGAAACC
>VAOW01020224.1_pt1 | contig 12951 bp, 9 predicted proteins | sample 3393921 | NCBI WGS metagenome assembly VAOW01 (sample SAMN08290428, study PRJNA428436) | hydrothermal vent metagenome | isolation source: Deep-sea hydrothermal vent chimney | place: Indian Ocean: Southwest Indian Ridge | depth 2742 m m
CGGTAGCATTAAATAATTTTATACCGGGTCTAAAAAATATGAAAATAAGTTTATCGATTGATAACCTGCTTAATAAAAAATATAACTCCCAGGAGGTTTACGACACAGGCGGAGGAGTAGATACTTATGATTATTACAAAGGGGGGTCAATGTTGCAAGCGTGGCCCGGTGCGCCCAGAACGTTCTTCATAAGCACCAGCATGAAGTTTTAAACAGGATTATAAAAAGCCGTAAGCCATAAGATTGGCCTACGGCTTTTTAATCTGAAGATTTTACCACTTTCCTTTATAAGAGATATCCTTTATGTGTCTCACCATTAAACCCACTAATATTCTTTTATTTTTACCAATAAACTTTAATACCACGAAACTGTAACGAAATGTAATAAAACTTAACATAAACGTCATTAAACTGTCATATTAGTTTGCTAAAATTACACAGGCAGTAAAAATTTCATGATTAAAACTTTAAAAATTAGGAGGAAGGAATGGAACCAAAGCCCCAATTTAATCACTTTTTTGTTCGAAGTTTTATCGCATTTTTGATTTTTGCATTATCGGTGTCGACGATGTTTATCGGCATCAGACCTTCTTACGCAGCCGCTTCAAATAGCCCTATTAACTTAGGGGAAGCATCCGCAATTTCAAGCTTGCTGTCGTACGAAAAAGCAGAGCTAAAGAAGACGGATATAAAATTTACCAAGGAAAAGATTTTTAAATCCACTCAGTCTGAATTGGTAGTTAATAAAGACGAGATTGAGACCGCTGGACCCGTAGGCGGAGCAACGCAAATCTTGTCTATAATACCAGGGGTAAGAAGTGAAACCTACGGACCGACGGGATCCACAAGGGGAAGTTTCAGCATCAACGGAATTCAACAAGGATGGGGGGGCTTAAAGGGAGAGACTGACAACGGAAGTGATGCCGTAACCTTCGACGGCGTTCCTATGGGAAACCCGGGTTCAGGTTTATGGTCAACTGCATTAATGCCGGAGAAGTCGTTGATTTCAGGTGTTAATGTTACTTACGGACCGGGAAATCCAGTAAATAGAGGGTATAACGCGCTTGGCGGAACATTAAATTTTATTCCGTTACAACCTTCTGTTAAGCCGAAAGGCTCTTTAAGTTTTACCTTCGGCAGTTTTAATGTTAAACATGTTAATTTCGATATAAAAACAGGGGTAATCAATGGTTATTCCGCAGTCCTTGCGGGAGGCATAACAAGTTCTAACAGCTATATGACCGGCTTCGGTTTTTATAATCCAAGTACAAACTATGCATATTACGGAAAAATCGTTAAGACATTTCAAAACGGAAATATCGGCTTAGGCGCTTATATCGCTCGTTCGCAAGGTTATAAACCGACTCTTATACCGGTAAATCCCGTATATGCCGGCAATGGAAATACCGGCCTTACCGTTAACGGCTATAACCTGCAAACCGGGAAAAGCATTCCGGGGCAATATTTTTCCCAGAAAACTACGGGTTATTATAGTTCCTTACCTTTTGACGTTTGGAATAAACTTGCCAAAAACCATATGTATCTAATTTATGCACCGATTAACCTTAAGGTTTCCAAGCTCGTTTCGCTTCACAACTTAGTGTGGTATAGAGAGGGAGAACGGTTGCATTATATGAATTATAACAATACTTCATTGGAAATCGGGAAATTGGAAGAGGCTAAAAAGATATTTGAATACAACGATCCACAGGATAAGGTTTACGGCGATAAGACATATTTTGACATAAATGCTCCTCATAACTTAATTAAATTCGGCGGATGGTTCCTGAAGAACCATTATATATCAAGAAATGCATTCTCGGACCCCTTTGGCGGATTTTGCAGTAATAAGAGCGTAACGAATGAAGTTACGACGAGGTCCAATCCGTGTATTTACAGATATAGCGACTTTTACCAGACATTCGGTTCTGCATTTATTCAAGATACGCTCCATTTTTTTAAAAGGTTGAGAATAACCCCTGGATTAAACTTCGTCACCTTTAGAACAAACTATATTAATAATGCGGCAGAATATTATCCTAAAGCGGTTTTAGTGAATCCGGCGGGTAACGACTCTACCATTCCGGGGCATTCCGTGAATCAGGCGCCGAACGCATCGACATATTTTGAAAAACTAGAACCTTCTATAGGGGTTAATTATAAGCTTATCAAAGATGTTTCCGTCTATGGAAATTACTCGGACGCATATCAAAACCCGCATTTAGGTGGTGGCGGCGGCCCATTTCAACAAATAGGCGCCAAGGCTTTAGAGCCTGAAAAGAATCAATACTATACGGCAGGGTTTAAGGTTTTAGTTCATCACGATGCTTTATTAAATGATTTCGTCTTGAATGTAAACTATTATCATGAGCATTTTTCGAATATACTGCTGTCTTATACTTTATCCGACGGGACATCGTTTTATGCCTCGGGGAGTTCCAATTATAACGGCGTAAATTTATACGCTGAGGATGATCCCATAAACAATCTTCATCTCTTTACGAATATGAGCTATGAAAAAGCGGTGTATGAAAGTTATGTTACGGGTAAGGTCAACTATAACGGACTCAATGTTCCGTATGTTCCAGAAGAAACATTTGATGCAGGCGCTTATTATAGACTTTTGATCGGCAATATCACTTATTCTTCCAAGATATGGGATATATATACGGGCAAACAGTATATTATGGATGACATTACTAAGGTGCCGTCAAGTCAAACAATCCCAAGCTTTAATGTTTTAAAAGCTTCAATAAGTGCTAAAATTCCGTTCAATAATAAGGAAGCCGGATTACCAAAAGAAGCGATTATCAAGCTTACGGTTTTAAACTTATTAAACCACCAATATAATAAATATGAATACATAACCAAGCGTTCATATCATAGGAAATACACTACGAGTGCAGTCTTAGCCTATCCGGGAATGCCGATAGCGTTTTATGCAACAATAACATTCAAGTTTTAACATCTTAACGTTTAAATCCTCCCGTCCCTGCTTTAAATTAACATTGGGACGGGAGGATTTATCGTAACAAAAATTTAATATAAACGTAATATTACCGTAACATTCATTTGCTATAATAAAAAGTATTAATAAATCTTAAATAGGTAGATACGGCATTGCGTCATGGAAAATATTATAAAAAATTATCCGGATAAAAACACAAGGTTAAAATATTCATTCGTAATTGCTTTAATATTAGAAATAATGTTTTTGCTTCTCATTGCCGAAATTTCCGTTATTGCAAGGAATTTCATAAAGCCTATAAAAAAAGCAAAACCGATGTTAATCTCCGTAGTCAGTATTCCACACAAGAAGAAAGTCATTATTCCGCCTAAAAAAAAGGTAGTCCCGGTTAAAAAGTTAAAGAGGATCGTTAAAAAAGTTTCGATTAAAAAATCGGCTAAACCGGCTCCGTTTAAGGTAAATCATGTTTCTATTCCCATGCCTACGCCGGCGGTCCCTATTGCCCCAATCGTTCGATACGTGCCTATTGTCAGCCATGTACGTCAAAAAATACCCATAAGCGTATTAGACAAATATTTTGGCGAGATAAAGTCAAAAATAGTAAGCAATTTAGTCTATCCCACGATTGCAAAAAAAGAAGGCATGGAGGGATATGTGACCATGTTATTTAGAATTTTAAAAAACGGGGATTTAGTGTTCGAAAAGATTAATAAAACGTCGCAGTATAATATTTTAAACAAATCAGCTATTGAAACCATAAAAATATCAGCTCCATTCATGCCATTCCCAAAAGGCATACCGAGAAATTCATTAACTTTTTTAATAAAAATACACTTTAGATTAGATCATTAACATACATACGAAAAAGTTATTCACTTAAACATTAAAATAAATTTCAAATTACAGGAGGTCTAATAATGAATGCGGTTAAGGTTTTAGGTGTGTTGATCGAAGGAGGACCGCTTATGTATGCCATGCTTGTACTGTTGCTTATCGCTATTGCCGTTATCGTCGAAAGATTTTATTTTCTTCATAGCGTCATTAAAACCGGCTCGTCTTTTTCCGAGGAGATTAAAGACATCCTAAAAAGCGATAACGGGCTTGCAAAAGCAAAGAAATATTGCGATGAACACCCGGGGATTTTTTCATCTCTTATCTCGGTTGGCTTTGATAATATTTGCTTAACGAAAGAGGAAAGAGACGGGGATTTAATGGAAGAAGCAATGAAACATACGAGGGAAATGGAAAGATATATGTGGGTTTTGGATACATTAATCACGATGGCTCCACTCTTAGGGCTTCTCGGAACGATAATAGGGATCATGTTATCTTTTAACGTAATAGGTCAAGCAGGTGGAGTATCATCAAACCCGACGGCCATCACCGGCGGAGTCGCATTAGCTCTTTTGAATACGGCGGCAGGTCTTGTAATAGCTATACTTTGCTTGGGGTTTTTCAATTACTTCCAAAATAAAATTATATCAATAAAAAAACAGATGGAATTTGTAGTCCTGCAATTCGAAAACTTTGTGAAAAGAAATGATTTAAATGACAAGAAGGGTTTTGACTTGAGCAAAAAAAAGGCATTATTTGAAAGTAAGGGCAATAGCACTCTTACCGCGGTAAAAGAACCGGCTTAAATCTTGAATAAGATTTTAAATTAAATATTATTATAATTCGGAGGGGTCAAAGCTATATTATATGAAACTTACTCAGGGACAGGAAATCAAAAAAGCAAGGATAGAATTAGTGCCTATGATAGATATCATGTTTTTTCTTCTGGTATTTTTTATATTTGTAACTCTTTCCATGGTTCATCAGAAGGGGCTAAACGTTCATCTTCCAAAGTCTTCTCAGGGTTCTGCAATAAAAATGCATAATTTCGTAGTAACGCTGAAGAAAAACGGCTCTATTTTCCTTAATAAAGAAAAAACAAATTTTAAAGGTCTTCCTGCTCTATTGAAGCAACGGGTTGTAAATAAGAAAGATCTTATTGTTATAAACGGCGATGAGGGGATTTATCTGAAACGCGTCGTAAAAACAATAAATATAATAAAAAAAGACGGATTTTTGAGGGTTTCTATTGCCGTCAACCCTACAACATAAATATAAAAAGAGGATTATTATGGATATAAAAAGAAGAGATTTTATGAAAATTGCAGCGGCCGGTTTGTTGGGAGGCATGGTATCTGGTAATTTTATTGCGAATGATGCGGTTGCCGATACAAGGTTTAAAAAACCGGAACACGTAGTTTTAATAATGCAGGAAAACAGGAGTTTCGACCATTATTTTGGCATGATGAACAATACCATAAACGGTCAGTCAAAAAGACTCTTGGAACTCGGTATTACGGACGGTATGGGCGGGAGCGTCAAACCGTACGATCTCGGGTTTCAGTATGTAACTCCAAATAATGTAGATCCTCACCATTCATGGAAAGCGCTGCACACTGATTATAATAAAGGAAAAATGAACGGCTATTTCTTAGATGGAATAAATCAGCCGGTAAATAGTTACAAAGTGATAATGGGTTATTATAATACGAAAAGGGCTCTTTCTTCCTACTATTATTACGCAAATAAGTATACGCTATGTCAGAACTATTTTCATTCCATTATGGCGCCTACCCTGCCTAACAGGCTTTATCAGATTGCCGGTCAGTCCAACGGTTACATAACGGATGCGACGCCGAAAAAGCCTTATGAATTTCCTACTATCTTTGATAGATTTGAGAAGGCAAAAATATCATGGAAAATATATGTGGAGGGTTGGCCTGACCCTAAAAAATATGTTCACCATTGGGTTCCGGTTATATGGTTTGAAAGATTTATAAAAGATAAAAATATGTGGTCTAAGATAAGACCTGCCGACGAGTATTTCGAAGATGTTAAAAAAGGAACGCTCCCGCAATTTAGCTGGCTCATTCCTAGTTATGAACATTCGGAGCATCCCCCTGCAAACGTTAAAACAGGGATGGCTTACACGGTAAAAAGGATAGAGACACTAAGAAAAAGTCCGCTGTTTTCAAAGTCGGTTATATTTTTGAACTGGGACGAGGGCGGCGGTTTTTACGACCATGTAGTACCGCCCATCATAGATTATTACGGACTTGGAATACGTGTAGGGTGTATAATCATTTCCCCTTTTGTCAAAAAAAATTATGTTTCAAATGTCATGCATGAGCATACTTCCATACTCAAATACGTCGAAAATCTTTGGGGGATTGACCCTTTAACGGATAGAGACAGATATTCAAATGGATTCGAGGATGCTTTTATTTAACGATAAAGCGTAAAAAAACGAGCGAAGTTATTTTCCAATACAAAACTCTTTAAATAGCCTGTCGAGTATATCTTCGTTCGTGACGCCTCCGATCATTTCATCTAAAAAGCCGATAGCCTCTCTTAAATCTATTGATATAAGCTCTATCGGTTTTTTATTCTTGTATCCTGTAATCCCTTCTTGCAATAAACTGTAGGATTTTTCTAAAAGGGTTTTTTGCCTCAAGGTCGTAATACCGACATCGCCTTTGACACTACTTTCTATTTTTAAAATTATATCATAAAGAATATCTTTTAATGAATCTATTCCAACATTATTTTTTGTACTCATAAAAACCGTCTTCGGAGATTCTAACGTATATTTATTGCTAATCATGCGTATAAATTCATCCTTCTTAATCGTTAAATCGTCCCGGGATAACAAATCAACTTTATTTAAAGCAAAAATTACATTTTTATGCTTAAGTATTTCATGCTTAGAACTAAGATCTGCGGGATTATCCCGTACATCGCAAATATAAACCACTATATCTGCCTTTTCGATCTGTCCGTATGTTAACTTTATACCCTCGGCTTCGATCGAATCGCAAGATTCACGCAATCCAGCAGTATCAACGACTTTTATTGGTTTATTAAATAAAAATATACTATCTTCAATATAATCCCTTGTAGTTCCCGGCATATCGGAAACAATAGCCCTGTTTTTTTTCAACAATGCATTTAAGAGACTGGATTTTCCTGCGTTAGGTTTTCCGGCTATAACAACACTTAATCCCTGTCGATTTAAATTATAATTTTCATAAGACCCGATTAGTTCTTTAATTGAACAAGCAAGGTTGTCAGCTGTCTTAAGGAACCTGTTGTCTATATCTTTGAACTCTTCATCTGGAAAATCTATCAGCGCCTCTATAAGGGCTAAAATATATATGTAATCATCGCTAATCTTTCTTATCTTTTTTTCCAAAAGACCGTTTAATTCATTATTGGCAATTAGAAGCGTCTTCACCGAATCGGCTTTTATGATTTCCAAGATTGCTTCTGCCTCAATAAGATTTATCTTATTATTAAGATATGCTCTTTTGGTAAATTCCCCGTTATAAGCAAGCCTCGCTTCTAATTTAAGTATAACCTCTAGTATGTATCTCGTATTAAATATGCCCCCATGCGGATAGAGCTCGAACATGTCCTCTCCGGTATAAGAATGAGGACCTTTTATATAAACACATGCGGTTTCATCTATGAAGGAATCGATAAACGGGTCGTAAGTTCGGCCGGCATAAAAATAACGCGGTTTAAGCGGAGAAGAGTTTTTGTCAAATGGATAAAAAATCTTTTTTAAAATAGTTCTGCAATTGACACCGGAAGCCCTTATAATACTTATAGCGCCCTCGCCGGGCGGAGAAGATATCGCGCAAATCGTGTCTATTTCCCTATTAAACGGAGATTTAACGGTCATAATCGCTCAAAAACTAAGCAAATTTTCTATTAATACTATACTGCTGCGCTATAGTTAATATATTGTTGACGGTCCAGTACAAAAGAAGTCCTGCCGGAAAATGAATAAAAAGAAATGTAAAGGCTATAGGAAGAATCAACATTATTTTAGCCTGAGTAGGATCCCCCATGGTCGGGTTCATCTTTTGAGATATAAACATAGTTATACCCATTATAATCGGTAAAATATAGTAAGGGTCCTGTACGGCAAGATTATTTATCCATAACATAAACGGAGCGTTTCTAAGCTGAATAGCTATTAATAAGGTCGTATATAAGCCGTAAAAAACCGGGATCTGTAATATCATGGGTAGGCAACCGCCGAAGGGGTTGACCTTGTTTTCTTTATAGATCTCCATGATTTTTTTATTTAATTCGGTTTTGTTATTCTTATACTTCTCCCTCAGATCATTTATTTTAGGGGTTAATTTATGCATCTGCTTCATTGATTTGAAGCCTATATATGTAAGGGGGTAGAATACGATTCTTATAGCTAAAACCATCAGTATTATGGCAAAACCGTAATTGTGAACAAAACCGTAGAAAAACTCAAGTATATGCAATAAGATTATGGAAAAGAATCCGAAGAATCCGAAACCGATAGTAGAACTAAGATGATGCCCCAGGGGATCAAGCAGGGATAATTTTTTTGGTCCGCCGTAAATTTTTAAGGAAATATATGCGGTTTTCTTAGGTGACACCAATATCTCTTTGGGAATTATAAAAGAGACCGCTGGACCTATTTTTTTAACAGAAATGATGCTTCCCGGAGATATTGCCGAAAACATAAAATATTTCGAATTAAAACCCACAAAAGATATATTTCCGCTATAATGGGTCGTTCGAGTTATATCCGGTGTTACGGAACCGTTTTTAATGTAAACGATCGGCGAAAATTTTATATGATTAGATTTTTTTAAAACCGGTTTTAAGGCAGCGGAAAGAATATAATGGCCTTTAAATTCTATAGGTTTATTCGTGAGATTTTTAATGGACACTGAGTTAGTTAAAACATACTTACCCTTTAAAAAAGTATAGTCTTTTGTCAGTATCATACTGCTGCCGAGCGTATATATAAATTTAACCGAATCCTTTTTCTTTTCTACGTTTATAAGCTTAATTGCCAATTTGGAATTTTGGGGAACAAAATTGATAATCCGATTAATATGTTTCGCATTGGCTAAATTAATTTTATCCTTAAAATTCTTCTCGGTATATGAATAATTTAAGAGGTTTATCTTAGATACCGCCCCATCCGGCACATTAAATGAAACGTAAATTTTTCTTCCTTTGTAAAATACGTTTTTAACGGACTGAATGGACTTTGATACGACAATATGTTCTTCAGGCTCTGATGCGGTGTGTTTCATAACTGTCGAGCCTTTATGCGCGCCTACCGTTGAGGCGGAACTCAATATATTACGTACATGCTCTGTTTTTTTAACCGCAACACCGGCATGCTTGGTATGTGGCATAAAATAACCCCACCCCAATATTAAAATAACGGATAAAATAGCGGCAATTATAACTCTTTTTTCCAAAAAATCTCCGATTTAAATATTAATATCAGTACTTCAATTTTAGTATTTTGGGACAGGGTCATGACCACATTTAAAAAGAGGATTACATCTTATAACCCTATATACAGAAAGATACAGTGCTCTAAAAAAGCCAAAAGATTTAAAACATTCAATCGCATATTCGGAGCAGGTTGGATAAAACCTACAACTTTGCGGTAACGCGGGAGATAAAAATCTCCTGTAAAAACCTATCATGCCTATAAATACCTTATTTAAAACTTTCATTTTATCGATTTAATAAAAACCCTAATTCTCTAAACAACTGACTACTGGAAGAAGGGAGTCTTATAATCAGGATTGTGCAGTCTATTTTTTTAAGGCAGTATTGATTCAACCTTATGAATTCTTTAATCCGCCTTTTTAGGCTATTTCGTTTTACCGCATTAAAAAGCTTTCTTTTAAAGGATATCAAGAATCTAAACCTTTGAGCATCTACATAAAAAACAATAGAAACCTTTTGAATTTTTTTACTTCCGTTATTAAATATATAGTTAATACGCTTTTTATCTTTTAATTTAATGTTTTCTTTTAATGTAAATCCTGTAGTAGATGAAATAACCATTAAAATGTAACCGAGCGACAAATAAACGATTTACGTTTAGTTATATGGCAAATTATTTAGAGCTTATAACTGGAACCAATATCTTACGCCCTTTTCTTCTGCGTCTTGACAATATTAATCTGCCATTTTTAGTACTCATGCGACTTAAAAAACCGTGAGTTCTTTTTCTTTTTAATTTGCTCGGTTGATATGTACGCTTCATATTCTTGCTCCAAACTAAATTTTAAAATTACAATTAAATTTCAATTTAAGCAAATAACAATGATGATGTCAAGCCTTTTTTATTTTTACATTTAGCTCTCGACTTATGTTATTATAAAAAATTAATTGAAATATATTTTAAAATTTGATAAATTTAAATAGTCTTTAAATCGAATAATTTAAAATTACATTAAAATAATTTAAAATTATTAGATTTAACTTATTAAAATCATTATATTATTTGAGTTACCAACAGTTGTTAATAACTATGTTTAATTTTATTACTTCTATTCTTAATAAATAGCATTTAAACGTATTACAAATAAATTTTCGGTACTCCTAACTTATTTTATGAATAAAGTCGAACCGTTACTCGAAGAATTAAAAAAAGAAATAGGCGTGAGTAATTTTAATATATGGTTTATTCCTACTAACATATATTTAGAAAACAATACCATTACATTTTATGTCCCTAATAAATTTTTTAAAGATATAATTAATGAATCTTATAGGGAAATCATATTAAGCATCTGGAAAAAATTAGACAATGAAGAAGATTTAAATTTTATATATAATATTAACGATACAGGTATCGTCAACATTAATGTCGACGATAATAAAATTAACGTTCCAAGTATAAGCGATAATCATAATATATTCAATAAAAAAATCAATGCCGTAAAAAATACCGAAAATAAGAAAATATTCAAAAAAAATTATGTAAGCTTAAATTCCAGATATACCTTTGAAAATTTTATTATAGGTTCCGGAAATCAGTTTGCTCATGCCGCAAGTTTTGCCGTTGCCAACCTTCCCGGTCAAACATATAACCCTATGTTTATTTATAGCGACGTTGGACTCGGTAAAACACATCTGCTTAATGCTATTGCAAATAAAGTAATTAAGGAAAAAAAATTAAATATATGCCTTGTTTCATCGGAAAAATTTACGAATGAAATGATTACATCCATAAGGGACGACAGAATGATTGAATTTAGGAATAAGTATAGAAATGTCGATATATTATTAATTGACGATATACAATTTATTGCCGGAAAAGAAAGGACTCAGGAAGAATTTTTTTATACTTTTAATACATTATATGAAAATCAAAAGCAGATTGTAGTATCAAGCGATAAGATTCCTAAAGATATAGTTAGCCTTGAAGAGCGGATAAGATCGCGATTTGAATGGGGATTAATTGCCGATATTCAACCTCCCGATTTTGAAACTAGGGTTGCCATTCTTAAAAAAAAAGCTTTTCTTGATAATATTGATTTTCCGGATGATGTTTTAAGTCTTTTGGCTAATAAAATTAATTCTAATATAAGAGAGTTAGAAGGGGCAATGATTAGAGTATCGGCATATTCATCTTTTGCAGGAAAACCTATAACCGTCGATCTCGCAATGGAAGCAACTTCAAATTTATTAAGAGAAAATAAAAAAATTATAACTGCTGAAAATGTTATAAAATTAGTATGTAATTATTTTAATATTAAAATTGCCGATATTAAATCAAATAAAAAATTAAAAGAATTTGTGGAACCGAGACAAATAGCAATGTATTTAATAAGAAATCATACTGAACTATCGTTTCCCGAAATAGGTGATAAATTTGGTGGAAAAGACCATTCTTCTATTATATATGCCGTGAATAAAGTTAAAAAAAATTTGAAAAATAACGAAGAGTTAGAAAGGACATTAAATAACATAATTAAACTGGTTAAAAAATGATTAAAAACTGTTTAATTCTTTTCTTAAGAAAAGAATTAAACAGTTTTTTGGAAATAAGAGGAAAAAATAACACATGTTTTTCAACAAGAATATGATAGTTATCTTAATACGTTATATGCTTATAAACATTTTAAACCGTATTACTACTACTACTGTTTTTAAAATTAATAAAATATAATAATAATAGGGATAACGAATATGTTAAATTTTAAGATTAAGAAGAAGGTTTTTTTGAATTGCCTTGCGACCGTTCAAGGAGCTTCAGAAAAAAAAGGATCTTTATCTATAGTTTCTAATTTGCTGATTGAAAATATAGATAATAATTTTATAAAAATAAGTGCTACCGATTTAGAAATAAGTATTATCACATATTGTAGCGCTGAAATTATATCTAAAGGAAAAATAACGGTTAATTCTAAAAAGATTTATAGTATAATAAAAGAATTTCCTGAAAACAAAATAACCGCGTCCGATAATACTTCTGATAATTTATATATAGATTTTATAGAAAACGAAAGCGGCATGGTTACGATTAATTACAGAAAAACCATCTTTAAATTAACTACAGTTCCTGCTATCGATTATCCCACTATTATAGATTTTAAGTCGGAGGATAATTTCGATATAGACTTGAAGATTCTAAAAACACTTATCAGTAACGTTATCTTTTCTACAGCCTTAAATGAGGATACAAAAAGAAACCTTACCGGCGTGTATTTTGTTTTAGTTAATTCTAATGAAAAAGATTATTTAAGATTAGTGGCTACGGATGGACATAGATTATCGTTAACTCAATTTAAAATCGATTATATGGGTGAAAAAAACGACGGTATCTATAATTTATTAAAAACAGGAATTATAATTCCTAAAAAAATATTAACCGAAATTTTAAAATTAGATAAAGAAGGTGTAGTTAATATTTTGATAAATTTAAATAACGTCATTTTTGAATTTAAAAAACAATCGGATGAAACCAATAAAAATACTAAATTTATATCAAGACTGATAGAGGGAAAATTTCCGGATTATGAAACTATTATCCCTAAAGACGGATATAAGACTTCAATAATAAACACTAAAAAATTTTATAATTCCATTAAGATGGTATCTTTACTTGCAGAGGAAAAGAG
>VAOW01006834.1_pt1 | contig 12927 bp, 12 predicted proteins | sample 3393921 | NCBI WGS metagenome assembly VAOW01 (sample SAMN08290428, study PRJNA428436) | hydrothermal vent metagenome | isolation source: Deep-sea hydrothermal vent chimney | place: Indian Ocean: Southwest Indian Ridge | depth 2742 m m
AACTTGGCACTACAAAGCAAACTGGGGACAGGAATCGTTGTTTTGCAACGGTTTTACAGGTGAAAATCCGTGTTTTTGATGATTTTGTGTCAAAGATGGGTCAAGATTACGCAGTGCTTTCATGCAATTATCTACTTGCGGTTGCCATGTACATTATGGAACTTAAAATGTTCACATACGCATTCAGCAACCCTATGGAAAAACCGTTTTCTTTTCGGCTTTATTTGTGGGTAAAGGACAGAGCTAGCCCTATCGTCACCGGCAAAACATTAGCCTGGATTACGTCCGGTACTCCGCGTTGATGGTGATGTATTCATGCGTCAGATCGCCGGTCCAGACAGTGGCGGAAGCTTCGCCCATGCCGAGGTCCACATGCAGTGTGAATTCATCCTGCGCAAACACGGCCATGCCGTCCTCATCATGGTAATCCGGATGCAGGCTCCCGCGATCCACTATCGTTACGTTATCCGCCCGCAGGGAAACCCTGTCCGTTTCAATGGCGATGCCGCTGTTCCCGATGGCGGAAAGAATCCGGCCCCAGTTGGCATCGGAGCCGGAAAATGCCGTTTTAACCAGCAGCGAAACGGCAATGGCGCGACCCACAGTGCGCGCAGCAGCCTGAGTTTCAGTACCCGTCACTTCAAGCGTGACGAACTTGGATACGCCTTCGCCATCGCGCACGATCCATTGCGCCAGATCAATGCAAACTTCCGTCAGTGCGGCTTCAAACGCCACGGTATCTTCCAGTGGCGCATGCCCCAGTCCGATACCGGACGAGATCAGATAAAGCGTGTCGTTCGTGGAGGTGTCGCCGTCTACGGAAATACAGTTGAAGGACTGATCCGCAACACGTTGCAGCATGGGCTGAAGTTGCGTGGCGGCGAGGGGCGCATCGGTGGCGATAAAGCATAGCATCGTGGCCATGTTCGGGTGAATCATTCCGCTGCCTTTGGCGACGCCGGTGATCGTGTAATCGCCAACCTTACGGCTCGCCCATTTGGCAAACGTATCCGTGGTGCGGATGGCCTCGGCCGCGGTTCTCCACTGATTCGGGGCGAGGCTTGCCGCCGCATCTCCCATACCCGCGGCAATGCGGTCGATGGGGAAGGGTTCACCGATAACACCGGTCGAGGCAGACAGGGTCTGGCAGGCATCACACTGTACGGCAGCGGCAGCCAGATCAATCAGTTGTTGTGACCACGCACGCTCCATTTTTCCGACACCGGCGTTGGCGTTACCGGCATTGGCCACGATGCAGCGGATATCGTCGCCATGTGTCTGAATGGCGCTTTCACCCGCATCCACGCAAGCCGCACGAAAGCGGTTTTGTGTAAACACACCGGCCGCATGGGCAGGCACATCGGCAACAATCAGTGTCAGGTCTTGACGTTTGCCTTTAAGTTCGGGCGATTTGACGCCGCAGGATGCCGTACCGATGCGAAATCCCGGAACGGCCAGCGGCGGGGCAAGCCGGGGCGGGTTGACGGCCATTAAGATTTACCACGAAGGCGCAAAGCCACGAAGGAAGACGCGGGTTCAGGCAGAATACATACGCGGTGAGATGTCCGGGTTTCTGCCGTTGTATTTTGAGCCTCTTGCAAAACTCGTGAGTGGCGATCGGCTTCCCCACTTTGGCCCATTTCCGAGCTGGAATTTCGGTCCATGGAACCACCATGCACCTCATTCCATCCCGACAATGGACTCAAAGCGGGATTGCCGCTCATCCACCCAGAGTTGTGCAAGAGGCTCTTTTGATATTCTTTGTGTCTCCGTACCCTTGCGGTGAATATCATGAAGTTCGTTTGCCGTGGCACTGTTTGTATTTCTTGCCTGAACCGCAGGGGCATGGCTCATTGCGGCCCACCTTGGGCTGAGCGCGCCGGTAGGTTTGCGGCGATTCTCCCTCCACCTCTTCCATTTCCTCTCCATGACTGAATTGCATGGGCGTCGTCTGGTGGGGCTCCTCAACCGGAACCGGCTGTTCCACCTGCACATGATGCAGCGCCAGCATGGTTTCCAGCCGGATGCGTCCGAGCATGGCGGCAAACATTTCGAAGGATTCGCGTTTGTATTCCTGCAAGGGCTGTTGTTGCGCATAACCGCGCAACCCCACGCTCTGGCGCAGGTGATCCATGGCCAGAAGGTGTTCCTTCCAATGCTGGTCCAGCATTTGCAAAACCAGAAACTTCTCGAACTGGCGCATATTTTCCTCACCGACCAGCGCTTCTTTTTCCTGCATCATATCCTTCAGCGCCGCGCAGATACGATCCACCATACCGTTCGTGTCTTCCACCTCGTCATTGTTCACCCAGTCCTGGACCGGCGCATCCAGCGTCTGCTGCTCCAGAAGTTCGTCGTGTAAACCCTGCAAATCCCAATTGTCAGCGTAGGATTGCGCCGGCATGTAGCGATTCACCAGCGTAGTCACAAAATCACGGCGCATGTCTTCAATCAAATCACGTACGTCAGCGGCTTCCAGCAACTCGCGCCGCTGTGAATAAATCACATCGCGTTGCCGGTTCATCACATCGTCATACTCCAGTAACTGTTTGCGGATGTCGAAGTTGCGGCCTTCCACTTTCTTCTGGGAGTTCTCAATAGCCTTGGTGACCCACGGATGCTCGATGGCTTCACCCTTTTCAAAACCCATCTTGGTCAGCATGACCTGCATTTTCTCGCCACCGAAAATACGCATCAGATCGTCTTCCAGCGACAGATAGAAGCGCGTGGATCCGGGATCACCCTGCCGTCCCGATCTGCCGCGTAACTGGTTGTCAATGCGGCGGGATTCATGCCGTTCCGTACCAATAATGTGCAAGCCTCCCGCCTTGACGACCTCTTCATGTTCCGCCTGGCACACGGTGCGGATCTCCGCTGCCTTTTTCTCTCTTTCTTCATCAGAGAGTTTGGCCGGTAATTGTGCGATTAACATGCCCGGATTGCCGCCCAGCATGATGTCGGTGCCACGTCCCGCCATATTGGTGGCAATCGTGACCGCGCCCTTGCGGCCCGCTTGCGAAATAATTTCTGCTTCACGCATGTGATGTTTGGCATTGAGCACTTCATGAGGAATATCCCGTTTTTTCAGCAAGTCGGAAATGTGTTCCGATTTCTCAATCGACGTGGTGCCGCACAGGATCGGCTGACCGTTTTGATGGGTTGTGAGGATATCCTCAATGATAGCCTCATATTTATCTTCCTGATCGCGATAAATCAGATCCGCTTTATCCTCACGGACCATCGGCATATTGGTCGGCACGATGACCACTTCCAGCTTGTAAATTTTATGGAATTCCTCGGCTTCGGTGTCAGCCGTGCCGGTCATGCCAGCCAGTTTATCGTACATGCGGAAATAATTCTGGAAGGTGACGGAGGCCAGCGTCTGGTTTTCCGGCTGAACGGTGACGCCCTCCCTGGCTTCCAATGCCTGATGCTGGCCTTCGGAATAACGCCGTCCCGGCATCATGCGGCCAGTGAATTCATCGATAATAACAACATCACCGTCCCGCACGATGTAGTCCACCTCGCGGGTGAACAGGGTGTTGGCGCGCAAGCACTGGGTGGCCGCATGCATGAGGTTGACATTTTCCGGATCATAAAGGTTGCCATCCGGCATCATTCCGGCTTCGTAGAACAGTTCCTCCACATGCTCCATGCCTTTCTCGGTGAAGGAGACAGCCCTGTCTTTTTCATCTTTTTCGTAATCGGTGGCATCCAGGCGTTTGATGATGGCATCGGTTTTCTGATAGAGGTCGCCGGCCTGTTCGGCGGGTCCGGAAATAATCAGCGGCGTGCGTGCCTCATCAACCAGAATGGAGTCCACCTCGTCCACAATAGCGAAATTTAACTCCCTTTGGGCCAGTTCCTCCTGACCAAAGGCCATGTTATTGCGCAGGTAATCGAAGCCAAACTCATTATTTGTGCCATAGGTAATGTCGGCGGCATAGGCAGCCTGGCGAGCATCATTATCCAGCCCATGCACGATGACGCCGGTCGTTAACCCGAGAAAAGTATACAAACGTCCCATCCACTCGGCATCGCGGCTGGCCAGGTAATCGTTGACCGTGACGACATGAGCGCCCTTACCCGAAAGCGCATTCAGATATATCGGCAGGGTGGCCATCAGGGTTTTGCCCTCACCGGTTTTCATTTCGGAGATCATACCGTCATGCAAAATCATGCCTCCGATGAGCTGCACATCGAAATGACGCATGCCAAGCACGCGAGCACTGGCTTCGCGGACCACCGCGAAGGCTTCCGGCAGTAAGTTATCCAGGCCCTCGCGCCGGCTTACCCGTTCCCTGAGTTCCGTAGTTTTTGCTACCAGTTCCTGATCGGATAAGGGTTTAATCCGGCTCTCGAGCGCGTTGATTTTGTCCACAGTGGGATACATGTCTTTCAAAACCCGCTCATTACGGCTGCCGAAAACTTTGGTTAGAACCTTGAACATGGGGTTGTTTGCTCCTACACGCCTTTAACTGGGCCGGGTTATTTACAAATATGCCGTGCGCTGGCTTGCTTCCTTGCCCCTGCCTGTGCAATGCAGACCATGGCAGCGCAAGCTAACACGCAATCAGGGAAGCGACAAAACATCAATAACCGGAATTGCTTTGGCGACGGCAGATTGACTCTGATTTGTTTGAAGGCGTCACAGCCCCCCGCCGGGAGCATCAGTTTTTTGGCGCGTAGCAGCTCCGTGTGTCATGGCCGACGGCACGCATAACTTTGACAAGCTTTGCGTTTGCCTTAAGCATGCGAAAACTTGTTATACGTACCTGGCCCGAACAAGTTGGAACATTGCTGGCCTGGAGGATGATTGCAGCATAACGGCACACAGCCGCGGGATTTCGCGGACAGCATCAAGGCGCCCGTGGAGCGGTGTGGACGCATATTGCCGCGCGCCCGTCGTCTGGCAATGCAAATCCTTCTGGGTAGTGCGATTTTCGCCGGGTTGATATGGGTTTTGCTTGCCATGGGAGACAACGTCGTTGCCAGTACGGTCGCTACGCATGAGGAGTGGGTCGCCGCGGAGGCCGCCAGCCCCGCAACCATGAACGCCGCATGGCGGCGTGAAACTATCCGGAAAGGGGATGCCGCTGTTTCCGTCCTTTCCCGGCTGGGGTTTCCCTTCGCCGAGGTGAGCCGTATGGTTGATGCGGCCAGGCCTGTGTATTCCCTGCGGCAGGTCATGGCCGGCCGGAGTTTTGAACGGCAGGATCGCGGGGGCGATACGGATGTCTATTATCCCGTTGACGCCAGTCATGTATTGCACTTGAGTTTGCGGAAAAATAACTGGCGAGCATTGCTGGAACCACGAATCGCCTCAACCCGGCAGTTGGTTTTTCAGGGAGAAATCAAAGCGAGTCTGTTCGCTGCCGCGGTGCGTGCGGGTATGGATGATCGTACCACCATGAATCTGGTGGATATCTTTGCCTGGGACATCGATTTTGCCCGCGATCTTCGGCCCGGAGACAGTTTCAGGGTGCTGTTGCAGGAGCGCTTCGACCGACGGGGAAAATTGCTTGATCGGGTAATTCAGGGAGCTGAATTTACTAATCAGGGCCATGTGTTTCGAGCTGTGAGGTATGTGTTTCCAAATGGCCAGGTGGAATATTTCACACCCGATGGCAAGAGCATGCGCAAGACCTACCTGAAAGCGCCGGTCAAGTTTACACGCATTTCCTCGCGCTTCAGTTTAAGGCGCAGGCACCCGATTCTCGGCTACACGCGGGCGCATCGTGGCGTGGATTATGCCGCGCCCATGGGTACGCCTATCCACGCGGTTGGCGATGGCCGGGTGGTCTATGCCGGGTGGAAAGGAGGCTACGGCCGTTTTGTTTTGATCCGGCAGACCAACAGCAGTCATGCCACGGCCTATGGGCACATGAGCCGTTACGGGCATGGCATCAAACGGGGCGTGCGCGTGCATCAGGGACAGGTGATTGGTTATGTGGGAATGAGCGGATTAGCCACGGGACCGCATTTGCATTTCGAGTTTCGCGTGCGTGGACGCGCCGTGAATCCTCTGACCATTAAACGAACGCCCGCAAAGCCGGTTCCCGGCGCGCAAATGCCCCGCTTCCGGCAACTTGCGGCGCGGGTGTTGAGCCGCATGACACAGGGCCCCGCCTTGCTGGCCTGGGAATGAGCCTATCTTCGTTCAATGTCTCCCGGGCCTCCTCCGCGGACTGGCTGGCTAAAGCCCGGCGGGTGCTTGAAATCGAGCAGCAGTCCATTGCTGCCGTATCAGAGGCGCTTCATGATGATTTTTGCCGGGCAGTCGAAAGCATTCTTGAACTGGAGGGGCGTCTAGTGGTGATCGGCATGGGCAAGTCCGGCATTATTGCCAGGAAGATCGCCTCGACTTTTGCCTCGACCGGCACCCCCGCCTTTTTCGTACATGCCGCCGAGGCGCAACATGGCGATCTGGGTATGATTACCCGTCATGACGCCGTGCTGGCGCTGTCGCACAGCGGTGAAACCGATGAGGTGGTCAAGCTGTTGCCCACGATTAAACGGATGGGATCGCCGCTGATTGCCATCACTGGCAAACCGGAATCCACGCTGGGCCGCTATGCCGATATGGTGTTGTATGTGAATGCACCGCGGGAAGCCTGCCCGAACAATCTCGCGCCCACGGCGTCCACCACCGCGGCGCTGGCGCTTGGCGATGCGCTGGCTGTGGTGGTGCTGGAGTGCCGGGGCTTCAGCCCGGATGACTTCGCGCGTTTCCATCCGGCGGGCAGCCTGGGGCGCAAACTGATGCGCGTTGGCGATTTGATGCATCAAGGCGCTGAATTGCCTGTTGTACAAGTCGGCACGCCACTCAGGGAAGCCATCATTATCATGAGTTCTCACCACATGGGAATTACCGGCGTATTGGAGGCCGGTCGGCTGACGGGATGTATCACGGATGGCGATTTGCGCCGTATCATGGAATCCGGCGACCTGGATTTGGCGCGTCCGGTGGGCGAGTTGATGCACCGATCGCCACAAACTATCGCTGCCGATCATCTGGCATCCGAGGTCGTACGGTTGATGGAAGAGAAAGAAATTACCGCCGTATTCGTGCTGGGGGAAAACGGTGAACCTGCGGGCGTGGTGCATCTGCACGATCTGTTGCGGGCGGGCGTGGCATGAGTGAGGTCTCGTTTCGGACATTTCCGTTCGAGAAGGCGCGGGGCATCCGCATGCTGATTCTGGACGTAGACGGCGTACTGACAGCAGGCTCGATCTTCATGGACGATGCCGGCGAGGAAATGAAAGCATTTAACGTGCGGGACGGGCATGGCATTAAATTGTTACAACGCGCGGGGATTCAGGTGGCCATTCTGACCGGGCGCGTGTCCCGCGTTGTGGCCAGCCGTGCGGCTGATCTGGGTGTTGAGCATGTGGTGCAGGGGAGTTTGAACAAGGCAGACGGCTTAAAGGCGTTGTTATCCGGCACGGGGCTGCTTGCGGAACACTGCGCCTGCATGGGCGACGACATCCTCGATCTTGCGCCCATGCGGCGTTGCGCCCTGGGATTGGCGCCGCATGATGCGCATCCATCCGTGCTGAGATATGCAGATTGGGTTTCCGGTTTTGGTGGTGGATGTGGTGCGGTACGGCAGGTGGCGGAAGGGCTGATTCTGGCCAAGGGGCGCTGGGGACCGGTGATACAAGAGCCTTATGGCGTTTCCGCTACCGATTGTGGTTGGGCTATTTGACATTGTGGACATGGATTAAGTGGGGGCTTCTGGGGCTTTCGCTGGGAAGCATGACGGTGGCTGCAATACTGATGTGGCAAGCGCAGCAAGGGCAACTACGGATTTCCGGCAAACCGGTGGCGGAAAAGGCGCCACGCACGCATGTGGAGAAGCCCGTGATTGTCGAGAGGGAGGCCGGACACATCGTGTGGCGATTGAAGGCGACGAAGGCGGAGCAACAACTGACGGGCGCCATGCACCTGATTGCGCCGGAACTGGAACTGTTTACCGAGTCCGGAAAGAAAGTGCCGATGACGGGAAAGGAAGCGTGGTTCAACCCTTTGACCAAACAGATGCGCTTCAAGGGAGACGTCGAGGTGCGGTATGGAGAATGGCGTTTGCATAGTGATATTGTTCGTTATGACTATCAGAAAGGCGCGATCGTGGTTCCGGGGTTCTTTCATATCGAAGGAGAAACCACACGGGTTCGCGGTCGAGGTTTGACGGCGTGGCGCGCGACTCAGCATATACGAGTGGAGCATGGCGTGTGGATCGAAGATACGCGACCCGCGCCAATGAAAGGAATGCCATGATTCGTCTGGCATTCGTATTGGCCGTGCTGGTTGCAGGTGCGTGCCCGGCATGGGCCGGGCCGGTGACGATCCTGGCCGATCATCTGGATGTGTGGAATAACAAAAAACAGGCGCTGTTTACCGGTAATGTGTATCTGAAACGCGATGATCTTGAGCTATTCTGCGACAAATTAAGAGTCTTCTATACTGAAAAAAACGGCATTGAACACGCCGTGGCGAAAGGGCATGTGCGCATACGGCAGGGCGATAAACGCGGCCATGCGGACAAGGCGGAACTGGATAATCAACGCCAGATACTGACACTTACCGGGCACGCCGTCATGGAGCAACCCGGCGGCCGCATTGAGGGCGAGACCATTATTTACCACATTCAGCAGAGGACTACGGAGGTGCTTCAGGGCAAGGGAGAACGGGTGAAAATGAGTATTGATGAGAACTCATCAAGGAAGACATCGGGAAAGGCTCCGTCGGGAGCGTCGCCTTGAGTGAAGTTCATCATCTGTCCGCCCGGAATTTAAGCAAATCCTATCGCAAGAACCGGGTGGTTCATTCGGTTGGAATGGATGTGTATTCGGGCGAGTGCGTGGGATTGCTCGGCCCCAACGGCGCAGGTAAGACGACCAGTTTTTATATGGTTTGCGGGCTGGTAAATTGTGACGAAGGCTCAATTACCCTGGACGGAGAGGACATCACGCCTCTGCCAATGCATCGCAGAGCCCGGCGAGGCATCGGTTATCTGCCGCAGGAAGCGAGCATCTTCCGCAAACTGACGGTGCGGGAAAACCTGCTGGGTATTTTTGAGACCCTTGATATGCCGGAGGAGAAGGTCAGGGAACGTCTTGAGTCCCTGCTGCTGGACCTGGGTATCGAGGGAGTGCAGCATCAGAAGGCTTATACGTTATCCGGCGGTCAGCGGCGGCGCACCGAAATTGCCCGGGCGCTGGTGACTGAGCCGCGCTTTCTGTTACTGGATGAACCGTTCGCCGGCGTGGATCCCATCGCGGTGGAAGATATTCAGACGATTATCAGTGACTTGAAGACACGTGGCATCGGTATTCTGATTACCGATCATAATGTGCGCGATACGCTATCCATCTGCGACCGGGCCTACCTGATGAGCGCGGGCGAAATTCTGGTGCAGGGAACGTCGGATGATATTGTGGCGCATCCGGATGCACGCAGGCTGTATCTGGGTGAGAGCTTTAGCATGTGAGAATAGCGACATGAATGATTTTGAACACGGCATTATAGTGGCCATGACGGGCGCTTCGGGCGCTACCTACGCTTTGCGCCTGGTGCAGCGCCTGGGCAAGGCTGGTATACGGCAGCATATCCTGATTTCGGACGCGGCGCGCGTCGTGCTCCGCCAGGAGCCGGAACTTATTCTGCCGGAATCTCCGGAACGGATAGGAACTTTTCTGGCGCGGCATCTGGATATTAATGAGGAGAACCTGCGGTGTTATATGCTGGATGACTGGTTTTCTCCCGTGGCATCGGGGTCGGCGGGTATCCGGCGCATGGTGGTGGTTCCCTGTTCCATGGGAACATTGGCGCGGATCTCCACGGGCGCATCGGATAATCTTATTGAACGCGCCGCCGATGTGATGATCAAGGAAGGCGGACGTCTGATCCTGGTGCCGAGGGAGACGCCTCTGTCACCCATTCACCTTGAACACATGCTTTCGCTCGCTCGCATGGGCGTGCATATGATCCCGGCCATGCCGGGGTTTTACCATCGTCCGGAGGGTATCCCGGATCTGGTGGATTTTATGGTGGACAGGATTTTATCTCACCTTGGTATCGAAGACAGGGAGAGCAAGCGATGGGGCGGGTAGTCTTCAGGCCCTTTGTCTTCGCTTTTGTGCTTGCTGCGTTGCTATTGGGCGGCTGCGCTGCTACGGCAACGATGGCGGCGGTGCCGATGCCGGGAGCGCTTATTGAAGACGCGATAAAATTTTTCCGCGGCCGGGAGGAGAGCTTTCCCGTCAATATGGAAAGTTTACTGGCGGCGGTACAGCAAGGGCTTCGCCAGGTGGATCTGGGCGTGGATGTGCTGGAGCCCGCCGGAAAAGGTTATGCCGTGGACTTTGGCAACGAAAAGCTGGATGGCACGATGGAATTAAAACGTCAGACGCCCATGCTGACGACTATTTCTATCATTGTACATCGAGGTATCGGTCGTCAACACTCCGTTGAACAGGCAATTCTCAGAGTGATTCGGGATGTTTCCGAGCGAAAGAATATACAAAAGAAGTTTGATTTCACGGGATATCACCCTATTCGTATCCAGCCCTCAATGAAGAGGAGAACGATTGGCTGGTACCGGCATGACGCCTTGCTGGAAGTCAGCAAATCAGGAACGGCTGGTTGGCTCAAAATAAAAATGCCGTCCGGGGAATGGGGTTATCTGAAAGGGAAATTGTCGGGGAACCACGGGGGTTAATCGCTTATCCGTCAAATCTGATGCAAAACACACGGGATTTGTTTATCATGAAGCACATGCAGGTTAGACTCAAGGGTTTTTATTTTTGTGGGCTTCGCGCCTTTCATAGGTTTTATCGATATCGGATTAGGAGATGACATGGCATTGGATCAAGCAATACTGGATGACATTGCGGAAAAGATCGCCGGAGGCCTGCGCCTGCTCGGCGGTGTAAAGGATGAGGCTCAGGCTCAAGTGAAAGCTATCGTGGAAAGTGCGCTTGAAGGCCTCGATGTGGTGACCCATGAGCGCATGCAGGTGACCGAAGCCTTGCTTGCGAAAACCCGGGAACAAATCAAGGAGATGGAAGCACGAATTGCGGCGCTGGAATCACAGACGAAGAAGATGCCATAATTATGCTGGCGCGTTTGCCAAGCGCAGCGCTGCGCGGGCTGAATGCCGAGCCGGTGGATGTCGAAGTGGATTTGTCGCGCGGCTTGCCTGCGTGGAATATGGTGGGGTTACCGGAAGCTTCGGTACGAGAGGCGCGGGATCGGGTGCGATCCGCCGTACTCAACTCCGGATTTGAATTTCCCCTGAAGCATATCACGGTCAATCTGGCGCCTGCGGACAAACGCAAGGATGGCTCTCATTTCGACCTCCCCGTCGCCATTGGACTGTTGGTAGCCAGCGGCCAGATTCAAATGAACCGGGATGCGTCCGGGAACACGAATGCTGCGGAAGAGAATCTCCCCTTTATGTTGGGGGAGCTGGCGCTGGACGGGCGGTTGAACCCGGTTCCCGGTGTGTTGCCACTGGCGATGCATGCGCGGGATCAAGGCTTTGCGTGCATGATCGTACCCGAAGACAATGCCAGGGAAGCTGCGCTTGTGGAAGGGCTTGAGGTATTGCGCGCCGCCAGTTTGTTGCAGGTAGCGCGGCACCTGAGCGGAAGGGATTTACTGGCGGTTTCATCGGATCAAATCAGTTCGCCTGCCGGGCATGTTACGGATATGCCGGATTTGGCTGATATCCGCGGACAGTTACAGGCGCGGCGGGCGTTGGAGATTGCCGCCGCCGGAGGTCATCACATACTGATGAGCGGACCGCCCGGCGTGGGCAAGAGCATGCTGGCCAGGCGTCTTCCCGGCATTCTTCCGCCGTTAACGCTGACTCAACGTTTGGAGGTTGCCCGCATTTACAGCGTGTCCGGGGATGGCAGCCGAACGATGATGGATACCATGCCACCTTTTCGTTCCCCCCATCACTCGGCTTCGGATGTCGCCATGATCGGCGGTGGCAGCACCCCGCGCCCCGGCGAGGTATCCCGTGCCGACCATGGAATTTTATTTTTGGACGAATTACCGGAGTTTAAACGGCAGGTGCTGGAGGTATTGCGGCAGCCGCTGGAAGACGGGCGCGTGTGCATCGCCCGTGCGGCGGATACGCTGGAATTTCCGGCCCGCTTCCAATTACTGGCTGCCATGAATCCTTGCCCGTGCGGTTATCTGGGCCATCCGGTTCGTGCCTGCCGCTGTTCACCCTCCCAGATTCAGAGATATCGGCAACGTATTTCGGGGCCTTTGCTGGACCGTTTTGATTTACCCGTACACGTACCGCCGGTGGATAAGGAAGACCTGGCGCGCATGCAGTCGGGCGAACCTTCCGTGCAGGTGGCCGAGCGGGTAGCCGTGGCGCGCGAGCGACAATATGCGCGATTGGGCGAAGGATATATCAATGCGCGCATGACACAGCAGCAAATTGAGCAATACGCCAGACCCGATGCCGAGGGCGCCAGCCTGTTGGATACGGCCATGGAACGGTTCTCTCTTTCAGCCCGCGGTTATCACCGTATTCTCAAGGTGGCGCGCACTATTGCCGATTTATCAGGATCGGAACTCGTGACGGCTTGCCATATCGCGGAGGCGTTGCAATACAGGAGCGAGCAGCCCGTGCAATTGTGAAACCAATGCCGCTACCCGTTCCATTATTACCAACATTCGAGGGCATAAGAGCCTTTTGCAAAACTCTGGGTGGATGAGCGGCAATCCCGTTTTGAGACCATTTTCAGGAAGCAGGCGGCGTTGTCCCGCCGTGCGATAGGGTTACATGTATAAGCATCCGCATGGTGGTTCCATGGAGCGAAATTCCAGCTCGGACAAAAAGGCCGCAGGCCGTTTGGACGCCCGTAAGGGCGGGGCGCAAGCCCTGAGGGGCAATGCCC